>ERZ773130.1673-NODE-1673-length-19747-cov-15.176366_pt1 | contig 19747 bp, 16 predicted proteins | sample MGYA00511919_ERZ773130 | MGnify/ENA primary metagenome ERZ773130 (study PRJEB29015, sample SAMEA2737851) | human gut metagenome | biome: human gut; feature: human-associated habitat; material: faeces | place: China | collected 2012 ...
AGCTGCCGGAGCGGTGCTTAAGCCGCAAGGCGGGAATTGTGCGGTGTTGCCATAAGCAGCACAACACCTATCGAAAACGTCAGGAAAACAAAGATGCTCCGTAAGGGTGAACAGTGTTCGCCCACGGAGGTTTGCCATGTGCATGACATAAATGTGCGTTGCTATGTCAGGGCGTGGGGCGCACAATGTGCGCCCCTATGCTCCCAACAGAATTTTTAATACACGAAAAATTTCGGGAGAGATTCCGGGCAGCGGCCATCCGCCTATGCTTCGAACGGCTGTACTGCGCGGCAAGCCTGCCAAATCTGGCAGGCTTTTTTTGTGCTGTTTGCAGATTGACAAATGTACAACAAACTCATATGCTGTTATTGGTGCGCAACGCATGCGCAACATGGGAAAAGGAGGGTGCTGAATGGCAGGTAAGCGTGATGAAGTGACCATCGCGGAAGTGGCGGAGGCATTGAATATATCAAAAACAACGGTATCCCGCGCAATATCCGGCAAGGGCCGCGTGAGCGAGGCTACCCGCGCGCGTGTGTTTGATTATATCGGCAAGGGCCGCCAGGATGCCGCTGCGCCGCTGCGCACTGCGCAGCAGGGCCCAACCAACAACCTTGCGCTGGTGATCCCCAAGCATTTTATGCGGCTGGACTTGCCGTTCCTGCGCAAGTGCATGGGCGGTGTGTGGAACATGGCGGCCCAGCGCGGGTATGACCTGCTGCTGTGCTATGCGGGAGAAACCGATGTTGGCCAGCTGGAACGCCAGCTGGAATCCCACAAGGTGGATGGCGTGATTTTGTCCCGTACGATGCTGCACGATGAATGTGTGCAGACTTTGCAGCGCCACAACGTGCCTTTTGTGGCCATTGGCCGCGTGGATGACGATAAGGTACCCCAGGTGGATAACGACCAGGTAGGAGCGTCCGCCGAGATGACCCGCCTGCTGCTGCAGCTGGGCATGCGCCGCATTGCCTATATGGGCGGCTGCACCGGCTATACCGTCAACGCGGACCGGCTGCGCGGCTACCTGCGCGGATTTTCCGACTGTGGGGTGCAGGTGGACCAGAAATTGATTTGGACGGGCATTGAAACCAGCGAACAGCGGATCGATGCATTGGAAGGTGCGCTGGAGCAAAAGCCCGAATGCCTGCTCTGCGCGGACGACAGCATGGCGGTCGCGGTGCTGCAGGAGCTGCGCGCCCGGCACATCAAGGTACCGGAACAGGTGAAACTGGCCAGCTTTTATGATAGTGAGCTGTTGACCAGCTCAAACCCGCAGATCTCGGCCGCTCAGTTTGACGGCGAGCGCCTGGGCGCCACGGCATGCCGGATGCTGCTGGATATTTTGGCGGGCAAGCAAATCGCATTGCGCCAGATGCAGGGATATCAGGTGATTTTGCGCGAGTCCACAAAATAGACAATATTACCAATATTGTAAAATATGATGATTGATACAGCCTTTCCTGTGCGCACAGCATGTGCACCAGGAAAGGCTGATTGTTGTTAAAAAGCCTGTACTAAAGTTGCGCAGCGTTGCGCATACAAAATTCGACATTGTTACAAAAGTGTAACAGACTGTGAAAAATGCACAAGAAAATATGGTAAAACATGTTGGTTATGAACATTGACACTGAAAATAGAATCGTGTATTCTTAAGTCGTGAAACAAAGTTGCGCAACGATAATGCGCAACCTTGAGAAGCTTGTGATATAGCAGATGAAGGAGAATGATTATGAAAAAGCAACTCGCACTTGCAACAGCTGCCTTGATGGCACTGTCCCTGGCAGCATGCGGCAACACCGCAACTGCCTCTTCCGCTGCAGAATCTACTGCAGAGTCCACCAGCACTGCAGCTTCCAGCGAAGCCGCCTCCACCGACAGCACCGCAGCTGACGATGGTGACGTTCTGCAGCAGGCTGCAGCCGCTGCTTTCGCCAACGACGTTACCCTGACCATGTGGGGCGCCGAGGAAGACCAGGAACTGCTGCGCACCATCGCTGATAACTTTATCAAAGAATACGGCAATTACGGCGGCACCATCACCATCAACCTGGGCACTCAGTCCGAGTCCACAGCCAAGGATACCGTCCTGACCGACCCCACCGCCGCTGCTGACGTTTACGCATTTGCTGATGACCAGCTGAACGAGCTGGTTCAGGCAGGCGCCCTGCAGGAAGTTCAGCTGAACGCTGACGACGTCAAGAGCCGCAACACCGCAGCTTCTGTTGACGCTGCAACCGTGAACGGCAAGCTGTATGCTTACCCCCTGACCGCTGATAACGGCTACTTCATGTTCTATGATAAATCCTTCTTCACCGAGGATGACGTTAAGAGCCTGGATACCATGCTGGAAAAGGCAGCCGCCGCCGGCAAGAAGGTTTCCATGGACGTTGCCAACGGCTGGTACCTGTACAGCTTCTATGCTGGCGCTGGCCTGAACCTGAACCTGGCTGATGACGGCGTGAACACCGTCTGCAACTGGAACGAAGCACCGGGTGCTGATGTTACCCAGGCTGTCATTGATATCTGCAAGAACCCTGGCTTCATTGCCCTGAAGGACGAAGAGTTCACCGGCAAGCTGAAGGACGGCACCCTGGTTGCCGGCGTTAACGGTACCTGGCGTGCAAACGACGCTGCTGAAGTTTGGGGCGACAACTACGCCGCCTGCAAGCTGCCCACCTACACCCTGAACGGTGAGCAGGTCCAGATGGCTTCCTTCTCCGGCTTCAAACTGATCGGCGTCAACCCGCACAGCTCTAACGTTGGTGCTGCCATGCTGCTGGCTGATTACGTTACCAACGAAGAGAACGAGACCCTCCGCTTCCAGCAGCGTGCACAGGGCCCCTCCAACACCAATGCTCTGGCAGCCGCTTCTTCTCCGGCTCTGACCGCTGTTGTTGCTCAGTCTGAGTACGCTAACCTGCAGCGCGTCGGCGGCAACTACTGGGCTTCTGCTGAAACCCTCGGCCAGATCTGTGTCAACGGCAACCCCGATGGCAAGGATCCCCAGACCCTGATTGAAGATGCTGTTGCTGGCATCACCGCACCGGTTACCCAGTAATTGTTAAAACAAAAAAAGCTGCATTGATACACTAAAACAGCGGCCCACAAGCGGTCCGGAACGGTTGCCGGGCACGTGTGGGCCGCTTGGCGTAACCGCGTTGGAAAGGAGAGATTCCTGTGGCAAAATCCGCTGCTGCGGCCCTGCACACGGAACCAAAGGAACCCAATTTTTTGCAGAAATTTGGTCATGACTTTGTGCACGGCGATATCTTTACCAAACTATCCTTCTTTGTATGGGGTCTGGGCTACATTGGCCACGGCCAGCTGATGAAGGCGCTTCTGGTCACATTTGTACAGGGCTTTGCGCTGTATTTCCTGGCATTCTTTGGCGTACCCAACCTGGCAAAGTTCGGCACCCTTGGCACCGTAAAAATGGAGATGGTGTTCGATGTTGCCACGATGAAAAACGTTGTAAACGATTACGATAATTCGTTTGAGATCCTGCTGATGAGCATGATCTCCTTTATCGTGATCGCGGCACTGATCGCGGCGGCCATGATGGTGGTATCTTCCAACTATCAGCTGCAGAAGATCCGTGAAGCTGGCAAAAAGACCAACAACTTTGTGCAGGACATCAACGTTTACCTGAACGAAAAGTTCTATGTGACCCTGCTCACCCTGCCGGTTCTGGGCGTTGTGGTGTTCACCATTGTGCCGCTGTTCATCCTGATCGCCGTTGCGTTCACCAACTATGACCAGCAGCACATGCCGCCCAATGAACTGTTTACCTGGGTTGGGCTGAACAACTTCTTTACCCTGTTTGGCGGCGGCGGAATGACCTCCACGTTTGGTTATTCCTTTGCCAAGGTTTTAACCTGGACGTTGGTTTGGGCATTCTTTGCCACCTTTACCAACTTCTTTGGCGGCATTTTGATGGCAATGTTCATCAATGACAAAAAGACCAAGTTCCCCAAGTTCTGGCGTACCCTGTTCATGGTGACCATTGCGGTGCCGCAGTTCGTTACGCTGCTGCTGGTGCGCAACTTCTTCTCCAACAACGGTATTTTCAATACCATGATGGCCAATGCAGGCGTTACCGACTTCCTGCATAACATCGGCCTGCTGGATAAGGGCCTTTCTTACATTCCGTTCCTGACCCAGCCGGGCTGGGCCATGTTCACCATCATCATGATCAATATCTGGATCGGCGTGCCGTACCAGATGCTGATCGCTACCGGCGTGCTGATGAACATTCCCGCTGACATGATCGAGGCCGCCCGCATTGACGGCGCCAACCCGGTGCAGATGTTCTTCCGCATCAAGCTGCCCTACCTGCTCAGCGTGCAGGGTCCCTCTCTGGTAACGGATTTCGTCAAGAACGTCAACAACTTCAACGTCATTTACCTGCTCACGCAGGATGTGTTTGTAACCCAGAACCAGGCCCTTGCACAGTCCAACGCAAAGGAAATTGACCTGCTGGTTACCTGGCTGTTCCGCTTGACGCAGGATTACTACAACTACAAGATGGCTGCCGTGCTGGGCATTATGGTGTTCATTGTGTGCGCCGTGTTTACGATTGTATGCTTCCACTTTATCAATAAGAAGGAGGCGACGTTCTCTTGAGTACCACTGCTGTATCCTCTGCCGCTGTGCAAAAGCAGCTCAAGCAGAGCAAAGTGAAAAAAGGCATCTTCTCCGTTATCCGCCATCTGGTGCTGGCACTGCTGGCTTTTATCTGGCTGGTACCCATCGCCTGGCTGTTGCTGACCTCGTTCTCCACCGATAAGGGCATCAACTTTACCCGCTTTGTGCCGGAAAGCTTTACCATGTGGAACTACGTCAGCATTATGACACAGCCGGACTCTGTTGCACAGTTCCCGCGCTGGTTCATGAACACCCTGGTTGTGGCATGCTTTAACTGTGTGATCTCCACCTGCTTTGTGTTGATGGTGGCTTACGCCATAAGCTGCTGCCGCTTCAAGGGCCGCAAGCTGCTGCAGAACTTGTCCGTTACCGTCAACCTGTTCCCCGGCGTTCTGGCCATGATCGCTGTGTACTTTGTTTTGAAGTACATGAACCTGACCAACTCTTACGCCGGTCTGATCATGGTATACGCGGGCTCTTCCGGCCTGGGCTACCTGATCTGTAAGGGCTTTTTTGATACGGTGCCTGTGGCACTGCGTGAGGCCGCCAAGCTGGACGGCGCTTCGGAAGCGCGCATCTTCTTCCAGATCGTCATCCCGATGTCCCGCCCGATCCTGGTGTACACCATTATCAGCTCCTTCCTGACGCCGTGGACCGACTTTGTTGTGGCAAAGATGATCCTGAACTCCGGCGTTTCGACGGACTGGACGGTGGCAATCGGCCTGTACAACATGCTGCAAAAGGCTTTGGTCAACAGCTACTTCTCCCGTTTCTGCGCAGGCGGTGTTTTGGTGGCTATCCCCATCTCCATCCTGTTTGTCATTATGCAGAAGTTCTATGTTGAGGGCATTACCTCCGGTGCAGCAAAGGGCTAAACCTTTGCATCAACTGCACATGGCACAATAGCTGCAGAATCTACTATAATTACGGCAACACCGCACAATTCCCGCCTGACGGCTTAAGCACCGCTCCGGCGGCTGCGGCACGGCATCTGCGTTGCCAAAATGCTCGATAAGACATCCAGTATTATCTGCGCTTTTGGCTTAGCATCTGCCGCACCTCGCTCGCCGTATCGGCACTTAGAATTATGCGGTATTGCCTTAGGAATTGGAAATCAGGAATGAGGAATTTCGGTGCAGACCGCCAGTTCCGTCTTTCGGGTTTCCGATTCCTAATTTTTGTTTTATGTTTTACAGTGTAGAGGAAAGGGAATCCACTATGAACTTTATCACCAAAGCCCCTGTGATGCTGTGCGGCGGCGATTATAACCCGGATCAATGGCTGGACCGCCCGGATATTCTTGAAGCGGACATCCGCATGATGAAAAAGGCCGGAATGAACAGCGTTACGCTGGGGGTGTTTGCCTGGGCAGCATATGAGCCGCGCGAGGGGGAATATAACTTTACCTGGCTGCGCGAGATCATGGATCGACTGTATGACCAGGGCATTTATACCGAGCTGGCAACGCCCACTGGTGCAAAGCCCAACTGGCTGGCACGCAAATACCCCGAAGTACTGCGCGTGCAGTCCAACGGTGTGCGGGACCACCAGGGCATGCGCCACAACCACTGCCTGACCAGCCCCATCTACCGCCAGAAGGTAGAGGAGCTGCTGAACCACCTGATCGACGCTGTGGGCGACCACCCCGGCCTGATCTTGTGGCACATTTCCAATGAACTGGGCGGCGAATGCTACTGCCCGCTGTGCCAAGAGCGCTTCCGCGGCTGGCTGAAAGAAAAGTATCATACCATTGATGCCCTGAACCATGCCTGGTGGACTAGCTTCTGGAGCCACCACTACGACAGCTTTGACGAGGTGGAGCCGCCGTTTGATAACGGGGAGCAGAGCCTGAACGGCCTGAAGCTGGATTGGCGGCGCTTTACCACCTGGAACATGATGGACTATGTACACAGCGAAACGGCGATCCTGCGCAAGCGGACCCCCAATGTGCCCATTACCACGAACCTGATGGAGTACTTCCCCGGATTGGACTACCACAAGCTGCAAAGAGAGCTGGATTTTGTCTGCTGGGACAGTTACCCCCATTGGGGGCGCCCCGACCGCAGCACCACCGTGACGGCGGGCATGACGGCGTTTGATCATGCGCTGATCCGCGGCTGCAAGCCGGACAAGCCGTTCCTGCTGATGGAAAGCACCCCCAGCCTGGTGAACTGGCACGAGTATAATAAGCTCAAGCGCCCCGGCGTGAACCGGATGAGCGCTATCCAGACAGTGGCCTGTGGTGCGGACGGCGTGCAGTACTTCCAGTGGCGCAAGGGCCGCGGCGGCTCTGAGCAGTTCCACGGCGCGGTTGTGGACCACGATGGCCGCGATGATACCCGCGTGTTCAACGAAGTGACCGCCACCAACGAAGCCCTGGCCGCCCTGACCCCGGTGTGCGGCAGCCTGCCCAAAGCGGACGCGGCCATGATCTTTGACTGGGACAACCGTTGGGCGCTGGATGACGCCTGGGGCATGCAGATCAAGCAGAAAAACCTGCGCGAAACCTGCTGCCAGTTGTACGCCCAGCTGAACCACTGCGGTGTAGAAACCGACGTTGTGGGCGTGGATGCAGACCTGAACCGCTATAAGCTGGTGGTGCTGCCCATGCTGTTTATGACCAAGCCTGGTTTTGCACAAAAGATCCGCGAATATGTGGAAAACGGCGGCACCGTTGTGGCCACCTATCTGCTGGGCTATGTGGATGAAAGCACCCTGTGTTGGCTGGGCGGGTTCCCCGGTGACGGCCTGCGCGAAGTGTTTGGCGTGACCGCAAGCGAACTGGACACCCTGTACCCCGGCGAGGGCAACCGTGCCATCTGGGTCAAGAGCAGCCAGCAGAGCAGCATCAAGGATTACTGCGAACTGTTGCAGCCTGCCGAGGGTACCGAGGTGGTGGCTGTGTATGGACAGGATTTCTATTCCGGCCATGCGGCTGTGACCCACCATGTGTTCGGCAAGGGGCACGCTTATTACATCGGTGCGCGCCTGGATGATGCCGGCAACGCCGCTGTGCTGCGTGCAGCTTTGGCCGATGCCAAGGTGCACCTGCGTAACCTGCCGCAGGGTGTGGAATACCACTGCCGCGAAAGCGAGAACGCGCGCTACCATTTCTACATCAACACCACCCAGAGCGCAGTTAAGGTGCAGGTGGAATCCGGTGCAGACCTGTTGAGCGGCAAAAACGTTTTGGGCAGTATGGAGCTGAAACCCTATGATGCCTGCGCAATTGAGGAAAAAGTGAAATAAGAAAAACGCCATGCTTTCCGAAGAAAGCATGGCGTTTTTTAGTTAGGAGTGAGGAATTGGAGGTGGGGAAAGGGAGCAGCGAGGTTGGTTTGAGCAGATGTTTTGTGGTGCCAGAACGGTCAAGACCGTTCCCTACAGTGCATTTTATAATGTGCGGCAATATTTATGGTGCACCCCCACCCGTAGGGGTGCACAATGTGCGCCCGCTGCGCTGAAGGGGAACTGCTCCTTTTTAGGCCGTGCGTATCTCTCAAATATACTTATCCAACATATCCTGCAAAGCCTGCTTGGGCAGGAAACCGACGCTGCGGGCGGATTCCTGGCCGTTTTTCAGTACGACCAGGCAGGGGATGCTGGAAATGCCGTATTCGGTGGCAAGCTGGCGGTTTTCGTCCACATCAATGCTGTAAAATGCGGCTTTGCTGCCAACTTCATCGGCAAGCTCATGCAGGACCGGGGCAAGCATCTGGCAGGGACCGCACCAGGTTGCAGAAAAATCCAGAACGGCCACGCCCTGTGCTTTGGCCTGGGAAAGATCATTATTGCTGATTTTGGTAACCATAAAAAGGTTCCCTCCTTTAATTATGACTGTAAAGCAGCGTGTTCCGCTGCTGTTTGCCGGACATGGTTATGGCGTATCTACACCATAGTATGGGCCGGGAGGAGAAAAGACATTCCCTTACTGCTGATTGTACACAGTTTGGGCTGCTTTGTCAACAAGAAAAAGACTAAATCTTAATTTTGACATAAAATTACTATAACAAGTAAGACAAATTAAGACGAAAAGCAGATACAGGATAAAACAAAGCCACCCGCTCTGCGCAGGGATGCCCTGCACAGAACGGGTGGCAACTTTGTTGGAAGGTAATCAGCGGTTGTATTTTGCAGTAGCCTGCAGGCGCTGCATGGCACGGTTCAGGGCAATCTTGCTCTGGTAATACTCGTGCATGCTCTGCTTGTGCTGCAAGCGTTCCTCGGCGCGGATGCGGGCGGCCTCGGCACGGTTCTTATCGATATCCTCCGGGCGCTCGGCGCTGTCGACCAGCAGCATAACGTAAGCGGGGGTCACTTCGGCAATGCCATCGCCCACCAGTACGTTGCGGGTTTCGCCGTTCACGGTGAACTGCATGATGCCCATTTCCAGGGCAACCAGCACCGGGCTGTGTCCGGCCTGTACGCCGTACTGGCCGTCAGCGGTGGGTAGGGTCAGGCTTTCGCACTCGCCCTGGAAAAACTCGCCGCTGCTGGCCGTGATGTTCAGAATGAACTTTTCCATCAGGCCACACCGCCCTTTTCGGCAGCCTTCTTGCGAGCATCGTCCAGCGTGCCCACGTTGAAGAACGCCCATTCGGGCAGATCATCGACCTGACCGTCCACGATGGCGGCAAAGCCCTTGACAGTTTCGGCCAGGGGCACATATTTGCCCGGCAGGCCGGTAAAGTTCTCGGCAACGAAGAACGGCTGGGACAGGAATTTCTGGATTTTGCGGGCGCGGGCAACGGTCAGCTTATCGTTGTCGTCCAGTTCGTCCATGCCAAGGATGGCGATAATGTCCTGCAGTTCCTGGTAGCGCTGCAAGGTAGCCTGTACCTTGCGGGCCACGCGATAATGCTCCTCGCCCACAATGTCTGCTTCCAGGATGCGGCTGGTGGAATCCAGCGGATCCACGGCGGGGTAGATACCCTGTTCCACGATCTTACGGGACAGAACGGTAGTGGCATCCAGGTGGGCAAAGGTGGTGGCCGGGGCGGGGTCGGTCAGGTCGTCGGCAGGCACATAAACGGCCTGAACCGAGGTGATGGACCCATCACGGGTGGAAGTGATACGCTCCTGCAGGGCACCCAGCTCGTTGGCCAGCGTGGGCTGGTAACCAACGGCGGAGGGCATACGGCCCATCAGGGCAGAAACTTCGGAGCCAGCCTGCACAAAACGGAAGATGTTGTCAATAAACAGCAGCACGTCCTTGTGGCTTTCCTCGCGGAAGTATTCTGCCATGGTCAGGCCGGTTTCGGCAACGCGCATACGGGCTCCCGGCGGTTCGTTCATCTGGCCGAAGATCAGGGCGGTCTTGTTCAGAACGCCGGAAGCGTTCATTTCGCCCCAAAGGTCACAGCCCTCACGGCTGCGCTCGCCAACGCCGGTAAAGATGGAGTAGCCGCCGTGCTCGGTGGCTACGTTGTGGATCAGCTCCTGGATCAGCACGGTTTTGCCAACACCGGCGCCGCCAAACAGGCCGATCTTGCCGCCCTTGGCATACGGTGCCAGCAGGTCAATGACCTTGATGCCGGTTTCCAGAATTTCGGTTGCAGGTTTCTGGTCCTCAAAGCCGGGGGCCTTGCGATGGATGGGCCAGGTAGGGACGTCTGCGGCCATGGGGCCTTTGCCGTCAATGGGGCGGCCCAGGGGGTCAAACATGCGGCCCAGGGTGGCTTCGCCCACCGGGGCAGTCAGGCCGTGACCCAGTGCGTTCACGGTCATCCCCTTGCCAAGACCCTCGCTGGCAGAAAGCATAATGCAGCGAACGGTGGTTTCGTTCACATGCTGCGTTACTTCCATCGTGCGCTCGGTGCCCTCAGCGGTCACTGTCAGCGCTTCCTGCAGGGCAGGCAGCTTGCCCTCGGTGAACTGAACGTCCACCACGGGACCTGCTACACGAATAATTGTTCCCTGTGTCATACGATAGCCTCTTCCTTAATTTCAGAAGTAGATAAATGTTTGAACATTGTATCCCGATAGGGGATACAGTGCAAAAAGTTTAATAGTCGTTGGTTTGCACAGCAGAAGCACCGCCGATGATCTCGGTGATCTCCTGGGTGATTGCACCCTGGCGGGTGCGGTTATACTCCAGCTGGAGCGCGTGAATCATATCAGTGGCGCTCTTGGTGGCGGAATCCATGGCGGTCATGCGGGCGCTCTGTTCGGCGCAATAGCTCTCGGTCATGGCACCGAAGATCATGCCGTGCATGTAGATGGGGGCCATCTGCTTGAACACCGACCACGCATCGGGGAACAGCTCAACCTCGCCATGGGGATCGCCCAGTGCGGGCGGCAGCGGCGCAAAGTGGGAGCGTTCCAGCGGCAGCAGCTGTAGCATGACCGGTTCAGCGGTCAGGGCGTTCTGGATCTTGGTATAGATGAGGTAAACCTCATCCACCTCATCCGCCTTGAACGTATCGATCATGTCCGCCGTGATGTCACGCGCACGCTGCAATGTGGGGGCCTGGCCGCTGTACAGAAAATCTTCCACCAGGCGGGGGTCCTTGTGCAGCAAGGCGCGGTAGCCGGTCTGGCCCACCACATAAAAGCGGGCCTTGGGGTCATCGCCGCAGTGCGATTTCAGAAACTTGAGCAGGTTCTGGTTGTACGCACCGGCCATGCCTTTGTCCGCCGTCAGCACCAGATAGGCGCGGCGCGGAGATTCCGGGTTGCGGGTGTGGAAGAACGGGTGGACCGGTTCTTCCGGCAGGTGGGGCAGCACGCGGGTCATCGTCATCTGCATGCGCTCAAAGTAAGGCGAAACCGCCTGGTAATTTTTGCGTGCCTTGCGCAGCTTGGAGGAGGAGATCAGGTACATGGCATTGGTGATCTTCATGGTGTCCTGAATGCTCTCAATACGCTCCTTGAGCAGCTTAGTGGATGGCATGGGCATCGCCTCCCGCAAATGCGTTCCAGGCGTTCAGGATGGTCTGCACCTGTTCGGGGCTGAGCTTACCGGAAGCCTGGATCTCGTCCATCACGCCGGACGGGTCCGTACGGAACTGACGCACAAATGCGGAGGTTTTCTGGCGCAGCTCGCCGGTTTTGATCTCGTCGAGCACGCCGTGGGCGGCGAGGGTCAGCAAAACGACCTGCTCGGCGTCGGATTTGGGCTGGTACAGCGGCTGTTTCAGCAGTTCCATCAAAGCCTTGCCGTGTTCCAGCTGGCGGCGGGTCTCAGCGTCCAGGTCAGAACTGAACTGCGAGAAGGATTCCATATCCTTGTACTGGGCCAGCTCGATACGCAGGTTGGCGTTGGCCTTTTTCATGGCCTTGGTCTGGGCAGCGCCGCCGACACGGGAAACCGACAAGCCAACGTTGACAGCCGGGCGGTTGCCTGCGTTGAACAGTGCGGTCTCCAGGAAGATCTGGCCATCGGTGATGGAAATAACGTTGGTGGGAATGTAGGCGGAAACATCGCCTGCCTGGGTTTCAACAATGGGCAGTGCGGTGATGGAACCGCCGCCCAGGTCGTCCCGCATACGGCAGGAACGTTCCAGCAGACGGGAATGCAGGTAGAAAACGTCGCCGGGGTAAGCCTCACGGCCGGGGGAGCGGCGCAGCAGCAGGGAAATGGCACGGTATGCCACGGCGTGCTTGGAAAGGTCATCATAGACGATCAGCACGCTCTTGCCCTGGGCCATAAAATATTCGGCCAGTGCGGTGCCGGCATACGGGGCAATGTACTGCAGGGGGGCGCTGTCGCTGGCGGTGGCGGCCACAATGGTGGTGTAGCCCATGGCGCCATGCTTTTTCAGGTCCTCGGCCACGCGGGCAATGGAGGAAGCCTTCTGCCCGATGGCAACGTAGATGCAGAGCACGCCGGTATCTTTCTGGTTCAGGATGGTATCGGTGGCGATGGAGGTCTTGCCGGTCTGGCGGTCGCCGATGATCAACTCACGCTGGCCACGGCCGATGGGGAACATCGAGTCGATGGACAGAATGCCGGTGTGCAGCGGGGTGTCCACGCTCTGGCGCTCCAGAATGCCGGGGGCCTGCTTCTCAATGGGGTTGTAACCAACGGCTTCGATGGCACCCTTGCCGTCGATGGGCTCGCCCAGCGGGTTGATGACGCGGCCCAGGAAAGCTTCGCCGACGGGGATACCGGCGCGCTTGCCGGTACGGGTCACCAGGGTGCCCACACCGACGGATTCGGCACCATCAAACAGCATAATGCCCAGGTGGGAAGGATCAACACTTTCCACCATGCCCTTGGCACCGTTTTCAAAGGTGACGATCTCGCCGTACACGGCGCGGTCCATGCCTTCAACGGTAACAATGCCGTCGGCAGCGGACACAACCGTGCCTCCCTCGGCAGTGTTGGCGGCGGGCTTGTAGTCCTCTACGCGGGTCTTCAGGGTGGCTAGGTCGGGTTTGTCGCCGGTCATCTGGTCCAGGGCATGGCGGCCGGAGTTATCAAACACACGGTCGCCCACCTGCAATACATAGCCGGAAAGCAGGCTTTCATCCACGCTGACATCCAGCAGGACTTCGGTTGCATCGTACAGGGATTTCAGCTCGGCCTTGATCTTATCAAGGTCCTGTTCCCGCGGCTGGCGGGCGCAGTGCAGGTCGGCCTTTACAATGCGGTTGGCGGAGAAAAACTCGCGGCTGAATTCACTTGCCATTGCTGTCCCCCGCTTTCTGCAGCAGGTCATCCAGCAGGCGTGCATCGTCCTGCTGCGTCAGGTTGCGCGCCAGCAGCTTTTCACACATATCGCGGGCCAGGGCGGAAGTTTCAGCATTGGCATCGCGCAGGCGGCGGGCATGCTCTGCTTCGGCAGCGGCTTTGCCTTCGGCCACAATCGCATCTGCCTGGCGCTGGGCGTCCTGCAAAAGCTGTTCTTTCTCTTTTTCAGCCTGCTTTTCGTAGGCTTCGCGGCGCTGGGCAGCTTCGGTATCCACATTCTGCAGTTTATCCTGCGCCTGTGCCAAAACAGCCTGTGCGTCGTTCTTTTTGCCTTCTGCATCGGCGATCGCATCATCGATCTGCTTCTGGCGCTGCTCAATCACGTTCATAACGGGACGATACAAAAACTTGCGCAGCAGAACAAACAGAACCAGAATGTTGACGACCGTCCACAGAATATTCAAATTCAGTGTCAGCATCGTTTATGCCTCCGTTATCAGCCCAGGAACAGGATGATGAGCAGGGCAACAACGAAGCCGAAAATGGCGGTGCCTTCTGCCAGGGCGGCGCCCAGCAGCAGGTTCTTGCTGATCTTGCTTTCAGCTTCCGGCTGGCGGCTGATGGCCTCCGCTGCCTTACCGGTTGCAATGCCAATGCCGATGCCGGCGCCAATGCCGGTCAGTGCTGCGATGCCAGCGCCCAAAGCTACCAAACTTGCCATAATAAATTACTCCTTTTTATAATAATGTAAAAGTGGGAAAGAAAACGCAGGTCATTCCATCGTTTCTTTCATGAACAGGGAGGTCAGGAAGACAAACACATAGGTTTGGATCAGACCGTCAAACAAATCAAAATACAGGCTGAAAATTGCGGGGACAAAAACCGGAACCACCAGTTTGATGAGTTCCATGATGACAAATGCGCCCAGAACGTTGCCGAACAAACGCATGCACAGGCTGGTGGGCCGGATGGCGATTTCCAGAATGTTCATGGGGGTCATCAGGGCAATGGGTTCCGCCAGGCTGTGTACAAATCGCTTGCCGCCCTTTGCATGGATGCCGGAATATTCGATCAGCACAATGCTCATAATAGCCAGCGCTGCGGTAACATTCAGGTCCTTTGTGGGGGGCTTGAGACCAATGATGCCGATCAGGTTGGAGCAGGCAATGTACAGTGCAACCGTGATCAGGTACGGCACATACTGTTTGCCGGCTTCGCCCAGCAGATCTTTGAAAAAGTTATCCATGGTTACCACAGCGGTTTCCAGGATGGCCTGGCGCTTGCTGATATGATTGACCTTGAGATTGCGTGTGAGCAAAATCGAAACGATCACCAAAAACGCCATGATGCCCCAACTTACCGCGATGGATTCCGGGATGTCGATGCCGCCAAAAATGGGAAGGGTAAACGCCGTATCAACGTTAAGCTCCTCTTTTAAGGCGGCGGTCAGTTCGTTCATTATTCCGCCTCCTCTGGCCAGCGGGGCAGCTTGTGCGCCGGGCTGGCTTTATGTTTTGAATTTATCTGATAAAAAGCGCACCAAGGAGAAAAACAGAAAGGGGGGAAACGGCGATGTTCCGTTTCCGCACCCTCCTTGCTGCGTTCTTTATGCCGCCATAATACCACCATTCCCCGCCATTTGTAAGCCCCTTGCCGCACATTCTGCCTTTTGGATATTCCGTGATTCTGACAGATTAAAAATACTGTGCATAATGCACAATAAAGCACACTGAAAATTGAGCTAATTGCCGAATTTAATGACAAAAAATACGGAAAAGTTCTTGATTTCAAACAAATCTTGCAGTTTTATGCAGTTTTGATGGTGAGGGAAAGGTACGGTGTTTGTGAAAACTGCCAAGGAGCGGAAATTCAGGCGATGCGCTCCGCGCCAAGGGCGGTTTCGGATGCAAAGCGGGTAGCCGCCAGCTTTTCCAGTGTGGCAAGCCGCACGCAGATGGTAAACAGCCGGGCCGCAGGTTCGATCTCCTCGGCGCTGGCAAAGCTGGGGGCAATACGGATGTTGCTGTCCTGCGGGTCGCGGCCATAGGGCCAGGTGGAACCGGCGGGGGTGAATTTGACACCGGCCCGGCGGCAAAGCTCCACCGTGCGGGCCGCGCAGCCCGGCATGCTATCGAAGGAAAGGAAGTAGCCGCCGCGGGGTTCCGTCCAGCTGGCAATGCCGCTGCCGTCCAGTTCCTCGCGGAAAATGGAGATGACCTGCTCGAACTTGGGGCGCAGCAGGCGGGCATGGCGTGCCATATGGGCTTCAATGCCGCTTTCATTGCGGAAAAAACGTGCCTGGCGCAGCTGGTTGAGCTTATCGGGGCCGATGGTGGCAAACTTCCACACTTTGCGCAGATCGATCAGGTTGGCGGAACTTGCCGCCACGCCGCTGATGCCTGCACCGGGGAAGGAAACCTTGCTGGTGGAGCAGAACTCATACACCATATCCGGGTGCCCGGCATTGGCGCAGGCGGACAGGATGTCTGGCAGGACGGCCGGGGCGTTGGGGTAAAGGTCATGCACGCAGTAGGCGTTATCCCAGAAAATGCGGAAATCCGGCGCTGCGGGTTGCAGGTGGGCAAAGCGCTCCACCACCGCGGGGCTGAACACAATGCCGGTGGGGTTCTGGTACTTGGGTACGCACCAGATGCCTTTGATGGAAGCATCCCGCTGGACCAGGTCTTCGATCATGTCCATATCGGGGCCATCATTGTGCATGGGGATGGGGATTAGCTGGAAGCCGAAATGCTCCGTCATGGCAAAATGACGGTCATAACCCGGCACGGGGCAAAGAAACTTGCGGTCCTTGACCTGCACCCACGGCTCTGCGCCCAGCAGGCCGTCCAGCATGGCGTGGCTGAGAATATCGAACATCATGGTCAGGCTGCTGTTGCCGCCCACCATGACCTGCTCCGGCCGCACGCCAATCATACCGGCCAGCAGGGCTTTTGCTTCGGGAATGCCGTCCAGCCCGCCGTAATTGCGGCAGTCGGTGCCATCCTCACTGTCCAGCACGCTGCGGGAGTTCAGTTCACCCAGCATGCGCTGCGAAAGTGCCAGCTGCTCCGGCGCAGGCTTTCCGCGGGAAAGATCCAGCTGCAGGCCCTGCTGTTCGTACTCCTGGTAGCGCTGGCACAGACGGTGGTATTCCCGCTGCATTTCTTTTTTTGTCATATCCTGATACTGCATGGTGCCATCCTTCCTGGACAATACCGGCAGGGCCGCTTGCTTACCTGGTGTAGCTGAAAACGAAGAAAATGACGAAGATTTCGCAAATGTGCGATGGATTCGAGGCAAAAAGCCGCAGGAATCCTTTGTGGATTCCAAGGATTTTTAACGCGGAATCCGGCCGCGTTTGTAGAAATATTCTAAGGCAGCACCGCACAATTCCCGCCTTACGGCTTAAGCACCGCTCCGGCGGCTGCGGCACGGCATCTGCGTTGCCAAAATGCTCGATAAGACATCCAGTATTATCTGCGCTTTTGGCTTAGCATCTGCCGCACCTCGCTCGCCGTATCGGCACTTAGAATTATGCGGTATTGCCCTAAATTTTCGACGTTTCAGGTACACCCTGGGGGGAGTATGCACGAACCCTGCCGGTATGCCTTGTTTTCTGGAACGGTTTGTATTATACTGTCGGAAAACACATTTGTAAAATATATGTTTCGCATGCAAAATATTTGTATTTGATATGGCAAAACGCAGGAAAAGAGGAAAAACTGTGAATGTAAACTATGAATATTACCGCTTATTTTACTATGTCTGCAAATATCACAGTATAACCCGCGCGGCCAATGTGCTGCGCATGAGCCAGCCCAATGTGACCCGCGCCCTGAACCGGCTGGAGGAACAGCTGGGCTGCAAGCTGCTGGTGCGCAGCACCCGCGGCGTGACGATGACGCCGGAGGGCGAGGTGCTGTTTGCCCACGTGGAAATCGCCCAGGAGCAGCTGCAAGCGGGGGAAAGCGAGCTGGCGGGCATTACCGCGCTGGAAAGCGGCGCGCTGACCATTAGCGCCAGCGAGACCGCTTTGAATGTGTTTTTGCTGGATAAGCTGCGGGAATTCCACCGGCGTTACCCCGGCGTGCGGCTGCGCATTGCCAACCATTCTACCCCGCAGGCCATCCGTGCGCTGGGGCGCGGGCTGGTGGATCTTTGTGTGATCACCACCCCGGCCCGGTTGGAATCCACGATGCGCCGTACCCTGCTGATGCCGTTTCAGGAAATTCTGATTGCCGGCAGGGACTTTGAATTTTTGCAGGGCCGCCGCTGGGCGCTGAAAGAACTGCAGCAATACCCTCTGATCTGCCTGGGCAGCGAGACGATGACCTATGCGTTCTATAACCAGTTTTACTTAAGCAACAATCTTGTTTTGCAGCCGGATACTGAGGCCGCTACCACCGACCAGGTGGTGCCGCTGGTCAAAAGCGGGCTGGGGCTGGGGTATGTGCCGCAGAATTTTGCCAAGGACGCCCTGGCCGCGGGGGATGTGTTTACCATCCAGTTGAAAGAGGAAATCCCCACCCGTCATGTTGTGCTGGTGCAGGATGGCGGCCGTGTTCCCAACGCAGCTGCGCGCGAATTTGCCCGGATGCTGAACAGCAGCGTTACGCAGCAGAATGCACCATAAGCGGACAAAATTGTGCACCGGCACCAGAAAATTAAAAATATCTGCGTCTGTTTTTGTGAAAGGTGATTGACAACTGCCGTGCGGAACCGTATGATAAAAGTGGAACTTTGCCCGGTACAGCGGGAACCATACGGTGCGCCGGATTCCGCGCAGAGGGACAGAAAATAATAGGAGGGATTGTTTTGAAACAATGGCTGAAAGACGCAGTTTTTTACGAAATTTACCCCCAAAGCTTTTATGATACCAACGGGGATGGCATCGGCGATCTGAAGGGGATTATCGAAAAGCTGGATTACATCAAAGAGCTGGGGTGCAACGCCCTTTGGATCAACCCCTGCTTTGATTCCCCGTTCAAGGACGCCGGGTATGATGTACGCGATTATAAGCTGATTGCCCCCCGTTATGGCACCAACGCGGATGCCAAAGCGCTGTTTGAAGCAGCTCATGCCAAGGGCATCCATGTGCTGCTGGACCTGGTGCCCGGCCATACCAGCGAGGAACACGCATGGTTTAAGGAGAGCAGCAAGCCGGAAAAGAATGAGTATTCCGACCGCTATATCTGGACGGACTCCTGCTTTAGCGCCGGTGACGGTATGCCGTTCATTGGCGGCGAGACCGACCGCAACGGTACTTATATTTTGAACTTCTTCAAGTGCCAGCCTGCTTTGAACTATGGTTACGGCAAGTGCCGCGAAAAGTGGCAAATGCCCACTGACGCCCCCGGCCCGCGCGCAACGGTGGAAGCCGTGAAGGATGTGATGCGCTTTTGGCTGGATATGGGCTGCGATGGTTTCCGTGTGGATATGGCATCCAGCCTGGTCAAGAATGATACCCACCACAAAAAGTATACCTGTGCCATCTGGCGCGATATTGCCGCTATGCTGGACAAGGAATACCCCGAAGCCGCTCTGGTGAGCGAATGGAACCAGCCGCGCCAGTCCCTGAAAAACGGCTTTGATATGGACTTTATGCTGGAATGGCAGGGCAATGGCTACAGCTGGCTGATGCGCAATTATGATGGCGCAACAGATTCTGACCCGCATAACATCGGCAAGGCGTATTTCTGTGCGGATTCCGGCACGGGTATTGACAAGTTCCTGGATGACTGGCTGCCCAGCTACAAGGCGACCCGCAAGGACGGCCTGTACTGCTTGATTACCTGCAACCATGATACCATCCGCCCCTCCGCCGGTTTGACCCCGGATGAGCTGAAAATTGCTTACGCCATGCTGTTTACCCTGCCCGGCGCACCGTTTGTGTATTATGGCGATGAGATCGGCATGCGCTATCTGCCGCTGCCCACCAAGGAGGGCGGCTATTTCCGTACCGGTTCCCGCACCCCCATGCAGTGGGATAACAGCGCCAACAAGGGATTCTCTACCGCCGCAGCCGACAAGCTGTACCTGCCGGTGGACGATGCCGCGGACGCCCCCACCGTGGCTGCCCAGCAGGCAGACCCTGACAGCCTGTGGCATACCGTGCAGGGGGTGCTGAACTTCCGCCACAGCCACCGGGATCTGGATTCCGATGCGCCGTTCCATGTGCGGTTTGCCCCCAAGGCAAAGGGCAGCTACCGCCCGTTTGCCTGGGAGCGCGGCAAGCTGATCTGCGCGGTGAACCCCGCCCGCGAGGAAGCAGAACTGCCCCTGAAGCTGGAAGACGGTACCCGCGTGCTGCATGTGATCGGCAAAGCCGAAGTGAAGGGCGATGAGCTGGTGCTGGGTGCACAGAGCTTTGCAATTTTGGGGTAAGCAGAATAGATTGCAAACGCAAATGGTAAGGCAACACCGCACAATTCCCGCCTTGCGGCTTAAGCACCGCTCCGGCAGCTG
>ERZ773130.1677-NODE-1677-length-19713-cov-22.841489_pt1 | contig 19713 bp, 19 predicted proteins | sample MGYA00511919_ERZ773130 | MGnify/ENA primary metagenome ERZ773130 (study PRJEB29015, sample SAMEA2737851) | human gut metagenome | biome: human gut; feature: human-associated habitat; material: faeces | place: China | collected 2012 ...
CCCCTCATGAATGAGGGGTTAGGGGAGTTGAGAGTGTCGCAGACACTTTTTTATACAATAGAGAATATTTTTAATATCCCATTATATAAATCATGATATAGCTGAAAATCTGAAATAGAATTAGCAACCAAATTTAAAATATTTGCAGATCAGATTAAATAATTCAGCGCAATTAGTTGTAAAACACATAGTGACGACCTCCTTATTTTTATTTTTTTGATAACGCATAAATCGTTATCGTTTGTCCTTCAGACAGTTCCAAACCGGTATTCGACTTCGGGGAGAAGCCGGGAACCAATGCTTGAATGTTACAAACATATTTCTTAAGGACAAATGAATTGTAACAAGTTTGTAACAAATAGACAATAGGAGGCGATTGGCAATGCTTCCAATGCATGGAAGAGAGGAAAAAAGCGAAAGAACTTCATCAAATCTTAATGTTTTACCTCATTGGAAGTTCATAAAGAATCCTTTACAATAAGTACATGATCATAAAGGGAATGAGTCAGTTACGCACTGAGAACATTCGAATCCGGAGGAGAAGAAAATGTACCGTATATTAGTATGTGATGATGAAAAAGATATTGTTTCCGCATTGAAAATATATCTGATGGCAGACGGCTATCAGGTTTTTGAGGCTTACAACGGCAGAGAGGCGTTGGAAATTTTAAAGAATGAAGATATTCATCTTGTTCTTATGGACATTATGATGCCGGAGATGGACGGCATCACAGCAATGTTGAAAATCCGTGAAGTCAGCAATGTTCCGGTGATTTTGCTCACCGCCAAAAGCGAGGACACCGATAAGGTGCTCGGACTTACCGTGGGAGCAGATGATTATGTGACAAAACCGTTTAATACGGTGGAACTGCAGGCGCGCGTAAAATCCCAGCTCAGGCGTTACATGAAACTGGGAGGCGGCACGGTCAGACCGGACACGATCGTGATCGGCGGGATCGAACTGAATGATGTCACGAAGGAAGTGACACTTGATGGGGATAAAGTGCAGCTGACAAGAACCGAGTATGATATTTTAAAACTTCTGATGCAGCATCCGGGACAGGTTTTTTCGCCAAATGAAATCTATGAGAAAGTGTGGAACGATAATCCATTTCGGAATGAGAATACGGTAGCGGTACATATCAGACACCTGAGGGAAAAAGTGGAGTATAATCCAGCGGAACCAAGACACTTAAAAGTTGTCTGGGGGAGAGGCTATAAAATGGAAGTGTAAGTGAGAAAGGACAGTCGATATGAAACAGTTGAAACAATCGCCCGTGGCAAAAATCATTGCGTGGATTTTGATCACAGTATCAGCACTGATGCTGTTGGCAGGCACAGCCGGGGCATATGCCATCAGTGAACTTGGGTTTTATACAAGAAGTGTAGAAGACATCCGGGAGGAGCAGTTTGAACGGATTGCCGGAAAGTACTCTGCGAGAGTGCTGCTGAATCTGAATAACACAGAAAATGAAACCTATTTTAAGGATACCAACTTCCGGTATGGAGTTGTGGAAGCGTCCAATTACGAGGAATTGGAAAAACTGGATCTGAATCAGCAGAGCACCTATGTGCAGTCGAATTTTGATGAGAAAGTAAGTCTCGACAATCTTCATCTTTTTCAGTGTAATATGAATGCTGACACATCGATTTATGTGGACAACTCTGTGCTTGGCGGGTATTACATTGCGTACAGTACCAGAGAGTACAGAAATAAATATATCAATGAATATGTGTATGATACAGATAGCGGTATTTTTTATTATCAGGTGTCAGATGTGTCAGCTGCACAGATTTCAGAAGAAGGAGAAACTGCAGCTGAAATATGGTATTTCCCGGTGTCAGAAGTGAAAGTGACACTGGTGGATGACAGTACCGGAGAGACGACAGACTATGCGTATGTATACAATACGGCAGATAAAGAGTATGAGGCACTGCAGCAGGGGATGTCAGAAGGTGACAGTCAGGCAGCACTTTGTATTACCATTCAGAATGCAAAGGGTGCAGATGAAAATGATCTGTGCAATGTAAAAAATATTCTGGAAAATGCACCGTTGACGTTTTGGAAGCTGACTGCGACCACCTATTCTTATGGAACATCAGACTGGACGGCAGAGATGCGTTATCCATATACGCAGGAACAGCAGACAGAGCAGGTCACAGTGTCAGAGACAGTCGTGAGTGCACCGACAACGGTTACATCGCAGCCGGTAGAGCTTTCCTATGTCGGAGGGCTGCCGGATGATATGATAAAAAACCGTACCGATTATGATTCTACCGAGGCAGATTTCCTTTCCACTGTTCAGGGCAGTGATGCAGGAACCGATTACTATGTATTATCTGTGATTCCGGATGCGGATAGTCTTGTAAAAAAAGAGGGTGTCGGAGTCTGGGGCAGCGATTATTTTGTCCAGATTAATGAGATTGTGAATCTGGCGGATCATATGAAATACAGTGTATATGTGATCCTCGCACTCAGCCTGACGGTGTTTGTGGTAAGCTTTGTCTATCTGGTAAGTGCAGCAGGACATAAAAAAGATCAAAAACAGGTGCAGGGAGGTTTTCTTTGCAAAGTACCGGCCGATCTGCTTACTGTCATATTTTTAGCAGCAGAATCAAGTCTGGCAGTGGGCATTTCACTGCTTGGCAATGCCGGAAGTCCTGACAACTATGTTTTTTATGTGGCGGCAATGCTTTTTCTGCTTCTGTGTGGCGGATGGCTGGCACTAGGGTATCTTCTGGATTTTGCAGTGCGCATCAAGCTTGGAAAATGGTGGAGAAATACACTCATCTATAAAGTGCTCCGTTCGATCTACCGTGGCTGGAACAAAGTGGGCGAGAATAAGTCCATCCTGTGGAAAGGACTTGCGATTTTTCTTGGCGTAAACTTTTTGGAAGTTCTGATCTTTGTTGTGTTTGGTGTTGATTATTCTAAAATCATGATCGTCTGGTTTGCTGAGAAAGCTGTGATCCTATTTGCGGGCGGAGAAATCTTAATTCAGATGAAGAGACTTCAGGAAGGCGGAAAACATATCGCGGAGGGCGATCTGGATTATCAGATTAATACGGAGCATATGCTTCCGGCACTCAAAGAGCATGCGGCAGATTTAAACCGCATCAATGAGGGTGTTTCCAAAGCGGTAAACGAGAAAATGAAAAGCGAGCGTTTCAAGACGGAGTTGATCACCAATGTCTCACATGATATCAAAACACCGCTTACCTCGATCATTAACTACGTGGATCTGCTGGAAAAAGAAGAAATTCCAAATGAAAATGCAAAGGAATATCTGGAGGTTTTGGAACGTCAGTCTGCGCGCCTGAAAAAGTTAATTGAAGATTTAATAGAAGCGTCCAAAGCTTCCAGCGGAAGCCTTTCCGTGAATCTGGAAAAACTGGAGGCAGGTGTTTTTCTGGTACAGACGGTAGGGGAATTTAAGGAGAAAACGGAGAAGAACAAATTAGATCTTCAGATCAAAAAGCCGGAAGAACCGATTTATATTATGGCGGATGGCAGACATTTCTGGCGTGTCATTGATAATCTGATGAACAACATTTGCAAATACGCACAGCCGGAGACAAGAGTTTATATCAATTTAGAGCAGACCGGAGAAAAAGTGCAGATCACATTCCGCAACACATCCAGATATCCGCTGAACATTTCCAGCGAGGAGCTGATGGAGCGGTTTGTCCGTGGTGACAGTTCCAGAAACACAGAAGGAAATGGTCTGGGCTTGTCGATCGCAGGAAGTCTGATGGAACTTATGCATGGAAAAATGCATCTTGTCGTGGATGGAGATTTATTTAAAGTCGTTCTGGAATTTGACCGGTGTGAAGTTTCTTAAAAGTTGAACGTGGACAGTAAGAACAGTCTTAACATGAAAAATGTGAGGACTGTTCTTTTTTTGACAATAAAATGTTTGTGAAGCTTGCATTTTATTATATGTGAAAAAGTATTTTTGTGATAAAATATATTCATATTTGAAAAAACGGGCGTTCATTAGGATGAAATGATAGAACGAAACTTGGAGAAGTGCAGAACGATGAAGATAAAGAATAGTATTTTAACATTATTGTTATTTTTTACTTTAGTGCCAGTGTTGGTTTTCGGGTTGTTTTCCATATATGAGACTAATCAGACAATCGATGAGATGGCGGAAAAGAATCTGAAAGCAGTCAGCCAAAACCAGATTATGAATATCCGGAAGTTCTGTGGGGACAGGCGGGAAGAGATGGAGATGGTGGCGAACTATTCGCTGACACAGGATGCGATCCGGTACAGTCTGGGGGAGAGTGACAATCCGGTGGATCAGGAGTATGTGAACAATGTCTTAAAGGAGCGCAAGAAATACGGAACATACGTGGCGAGTGTGTCTATTCTTGATAAAAATTTCCATATTGTAGGTTCGAGTGAAAATTATGACATCAGCGAGATCAGTGAGATGAAATACGTGGATGAGTGTTTTCATACCGGAGACTTCATTATAGGAGATTGCTATGAGAGGGAGACAGACGATGGACTGAAAAAAATCGTTCCGGCGTATATTGGTGTCTTTTTTAATGACAATCTGATTGGCTATATTGCGGAAGAACTGGATACCGCATATTTTGACCAGCTGCGTCTGAATATGGACTCGCTCGCAGAGGGAACATTTTATCTTTTGGATGGAAATTATGCGATCATTACGGCGGGAACTACAACGCAGAAAGAGAGTCTCTCAGGATTTACGAGCAGCCAGAAGGACCGGGAGGATTTCCAGAAGGCGTGGGACGCAATCGATCATGAGGAGAATCCGCAGGGGGAAGTGCGTTACCATTATCAGGGAATGTCCTATATTACATACTATTCAAATGTGGAATGCACGGACTGGGGTGTGCGTATCACAGAGAATCTCAGCGCTCAGAAAAAGAGTGCGAATAATTACAGTTTTCTGATGGCATTTGCAGTTGCGTTTGTCACATTCGGGGTTCTGATCACACAGAACATAATGACAAAGAGGCTGCTTGCACCAATCGAGAAAATTCTGGATACATTTACCCGGATCAAGACAGAGCAGGACTATTCACTGCGCATACCGGTTGAAACTAAGGATGAGATCGGAAAACTTTCCGCAGGGATCAATGAGCTGCTGGCCTATATTGAGGGCGAGGATATACAGGAAAAACAGAGGCAGCACCATTTGAGAGAACTTGCAGAGCTTGATCCGCTCACCGGGATCAAGAATAAAAAAGCGATTGAGCAGAGCCTGCTTTCTATGGTGCAGCAGGCGGCAGAAAGCGGAGAACAGGTTACACTCGGTTTTCTCGATATTGATGATTTCCGGGATTATAACACGAACTTCGGTCATCAGGAGGGAGACGCAGTCATTCAGTTTGTGGTGGGTGTTTTGCAGAGGGAATTAAAAGGATTCGTCGGAAGAAATGGCGGTGACGAATTTGTGTTTGGCTATGCTGGGGATATGAGCAGAAGCGAGATCGAAGATATTGTTTCACGTATTTTAAAACAGTTGAATGAGAAGTATACAAGTTCAAAGACAAAGGAACAAATGCCAGTGCCTTGCAGTATCGGCATTGTGAGCACAAAAGGAAAAATATTGGATTATGTAAACCTGATCCAAAAAGCGGATGAGGCAATGTACCGGGCAAAAGAGGCTGGCAAAAATACCTTTTATATTATAGAATTGTAGGAATTTGACATGAGACAGCAAAATCAGGAATTAACACATGTAAAACATGAATTTGATCCCATTTTTGATGAAAATTCAGAGATATTGATCCTCGGAACGCTTCCTTCCGTGAAGTCAAGAGAGCAGAATTTTTATTATGGACATCCGCAGAACCGTTTCTGGAAGGTCATTGCGGCACTTTTTGAAGAGTCTGTGCCGGAGGGAATCCCAGAGAAAAAGGAGTTGCTGTTAAAACATCATATTGCGCTGTGGGATGTGATCGCAGAGTGCGACATTGCAGGTTCTTCTGACAGTTCCATCAAAAATGTTGTTCCGGCAGAGCTGTCTGTGATCCTTGACCATGCGCCAATCAGGACAATCTATGCCAATGGTGCGAAAGCATATGACCTGTATAAAAAGTATACCTATCCGGTCACTGGCAGGGACATCCGAAAACTTCCCTCCACAAGTCCGGCGAATGCGGCGTTCCAGATGGAGAGGCTGCTTGGGGCGTGGCAGGAGATTTTGGAAAAACATCAGATATAAATGGAGATATTATCATGCACATCGACAGAGAAGATATGCTGGAACTGACCAGAAGAATGACGATAGCAAGAAACTGTTTTAACCGTGTAGCGGGTGCTTATATGGACGAGGAAGGATTCATTGACGGCTCGTTCAACACCCATTTTTTAAAGCTGTCTCCGGCAGACAAAGAGAAACAGCTTACGATCGCCAAGACAATCCCATATGCAAAAACCAATGAGCAGTTGAAAAATTTTAGGATTGACAGCAGACAGAAGAAACCGGGAAGTATCTGGCATCTGCTGACCGCATTGAGGGACTGCGAGCTGAAAAACGATGCACTGTTGTATTCATTGTATGAATATATCGGGGAACGTTATGTTGTGGATAAACCTTACACGATCGAGGTTTTCTGTGGAAACTATGATGTTCCGGTAAAAGGCGCAGACAAGGAGAGCCAGTGGGAATCGGAGGAGGTTTACCGTTTTCTGGTCGTGGCGGTCTGTCCAACGGTAGGAGAATATGAGGCGGGCATGCCACAGGCAGGTTTTTTATTCCCTGCTTTTGCGAACAGAAGTACGGATCTGGAAGGCGTTAATATTTTTGCAGAAGATGGGGCGTGTGAAAAACTGGCAGGAGTGCTGGGACTGATCTGACGAAAGGAGTGTCTATGCGTACAAAACAAAATTACCATCTGCTCACATTTCATACCACGACAGCAGCAATGGCGATGGAAGATTACTGTCATGAGCATGGGATACCGGGAAGGATGATCCCACTGCCGCAGGAGATCTCCGCAGGGTGCGGACTTGCGTGGCGCATGCGCCCGGAGGAGTATGCGCAGGAAAAAGACAGGATCGAAGCGTCCGGTATCAAGGTAGAGCGTCATGTGGAGCTGATGTTATAATAAGGGCGCGTTAGAAGAATGTAGATATCTGTTTAGAGACGAAAAATAATGATTGAAGGAGAATAAAAGAATGTTAATTCAGGGAATCCATCATGTGTGCATCAAATGCAGAAAAGACGAAATTGAAAAGGTGAAACATTTTTACGGGGATCTGCTCGGACTGCCAATCCTTCGTTCCTGGGGAGAACCGGAGCTGGAAGGATTTATGTTTGAGACAGGCGATGGTCTGGTGGAAGTATTCACCAACGCGGAGGAGGAACTGTCACAGGGCAGTATCAGGCATTTTGCCTTCAAAACAAACGATGTAGATCAATGTGTGAAAATTGTCCGTGAAAGTGGATATCAGATCACCGTGGAGCCAAAAGACGTGGTGATCGCTTCAAATCTGCCATTCCCAATCCGTGTTGCTTTTTGCATCGGACCGGTTGGCGAGGAAATCGAGTTTTTTCAGGAGAGATAAAATATACAAAGTGAAAGACGTTCCTTTTCCAGGAGCGTTTTTCTTTTTGTAATAAAAAGGTTGACTTTTTAATAGATACAATATATCATATAAGAAATAAAAAACTGGATTGATAATGAAAAGGCAATAATAATATGAAGATGGGAAAAACAGATTACATTTTAAATGAAGGCAATGAGAATATTTTAATAGAGGTGCAGAGACAGCAGGATGTAACGCGTGAAGAAGTAATAACGTTATTTCGGAATTATCGCAAAGAGTTAGGAATGACACAGTCACAACTGGGGCAGAAAGCTGGGGTGACTCAGCCTAATATAACGAGATTTGAAAGTGGTAATTACAATCCATCTCTTGAATTTATGGTGAGAATAGCTGTAGCTATGGGTAAAAAAGTAAAAGTTGTATTGGAAGATTAAGATGGGAGAAATTATATGGCAACGAGTACGTTTGAAAGAAAAATAGAATTGACAAATCCAGAATCGGTGCAGAAATTGATGGAGATTATAAATACAGAACCATCAAAAACGCCATTATCGGAACATCCGTTTTCAGAATCTGACAGAAAAAGAGGTGAAGAATTATTAAAAAGGTGCTTATCCCACTCAAAGTTGTAATGGACAAATTGGATGAAGCGAGTATAATCCAGCTCTTAAATGGATTTAGATGTAAAAAAGATGAGGACATCGAACTTTTCTTACAGAATAAGGCAATCGAATTTGAAAGATTATCAAAATCCAGGACATATCTGGTATGTGATGTAAATGACCTCGAAAATAAAAGCATAGATGAATTAATAATATATGGATACATATCATTAGCGTTAAAAGTTCTTACTGTTCCAGAAAATACCTCTAATCGGGTTCGTAAAAAAATAGATGGTCTATCCGCAAAAAGTCACGGAAAAGTAATTACAGATTTTCCGTGCTATTTAATAGGACAGCTTTCTAAAAATTCCGATATTGAAGGAAATACTTTATCTGGAAAGGAATTGATTGATTTTGCAAATAGTGTTATAGCTGCCGCAATGAATGCAGTTGGAGGTCGGTATGTTATGATAGAGTGTAAGAATATCAAGAAACTTACAGAATTCTACAAGAACAATGATTTCCATGAAATAGCAACTATTCCAGATGAAAATTATGCAATGGTTCAAATGATTCGAAAAGTATAAGCGATTTGGCATGCTCAAAATAAATAAAACTGGCTATATACACAAAGCCAATTTTGCGTAAGATATGGGGTAAGGATCAGGCAGGTTGAGTGACTGATCTGAAAAACTTACAAGAGGAGAACCTTATTATGAGAAATGAAAAAGTTTACAAACTTACCCTGACAGCATTGATGGCTGCATTATCCTATGTTGTATTTACGTTTTTGCAGATTAAGATTGCACTTCCGGGTGGCGATGCAACATCGTTACATCTTGGAAATGCAGTATGCGTACTGGGCGCATTGCTGCTTGGTGGTGTATATGGCGGTCTTGGCGGTGCGATTGGAATGACAATCGGTGATTTACTTGATCCGGTTTATATCATTTATGCACCAAAGACTTTTCTTTTAAAATTCTGTATCGGTCTTATCACAGGGCTGGTTGCACACAAATTAGGAAAAATATCCACATCCAATGATACGAAACATGTATTTAAATGGACATTGATCGCATCTATCTGTGGAATGGTTTTCAATATGATTTTTGATCCACTGGTTGGCTATTTTTACAAGAGAGTCATCATTGGAAAGCCGGCAGCAGAAGTGACGCTGGCATGGAACATTACGGCGACAAGTATCAATGCAGTGCTTTCCGTGATCGCAGCCGTTGCAATTTATATGGCTCTTCGCCCGGCTTTGCGCAAGTCTGGCCTATTTATGACGATCAAATAAGACGTGCAGGAAAGTATGTGCTTGTCATTGAAAATAATATATGCTAACATATAGCCTGTTAAAAATGAAAAGGGAGAAAACCATTATGAAATTAACAGGTAAAAAAATCAAATCAATGTTCCTTTGCATGATGCTGGTTGCGGCTATGGCATTTACTGTAGTTGGATGCGGCAACAAGACAGAGGGAACAGAGAAAAACACAGAGACAGCAATCGTTAATACTGAGTCAACTGTAGAGACAGAAGCGGTTGCAGAGACAGAGAGTGTGGATGCTGCTATGGCGCAGGAGATCATATTAGGCGAAGGCAGTGTCAAATTTACTTTTATCGTGGTGGATGCAGATGGAAACGAGACAAACTTTGTGGTCAGCACAGATAAAGAAACAGTCGGCGACGCTTTGTTAGAGCTGAATCTGATCGAAGGAGATGACAGCGAGTACGGTCTTTATGTAAAGACTGTAAACGGAATCACTGCAGATTATGATACAGACGGAACTTACTGGGCATTCTATGTAAATGGAGAGTATGCAAGCACAGGTGTGGATTCCACTCCGGTGAACGAAGGCGATACCTACGAGTTTAAGGTAGAAAAATAATGAAGCTGAAAACAAGGGAAGTGGCAATATTCGGTATGCTTGGTGCTTTGATGTATGCATCAAAAGTATTTATGGAATTACTGCCGAATGTGCATTTGCTTGGAGTTTTTACAATTTCTTTTACACTTGTTTATCGGAAAAAGGCACTGTATCCGATTTACACGTATGTATTACTGAATGGATTGTTTACGGGATTTGCGACATGGTGGATACCGTATCTGTATCTCTGGACAATTCTGTGGGGCGTGACCATGCTGCTTCCACGAAAAATTCCGAAGAAGATACAGCCAATTGTGTATATGGTAGTAAATGCATGTCACGGATTTTTGTTTGGAACACTCTATGCCCCGGCACAGGCAATTCTTTTTGGACTGAGTTTCAAAGGGATGATTGCCTGGATCATTGCAGGCTTGCCGTGGGATTTTGTGCATGGCATCAGCAATTTCTTCTGTGGAATATTGATTGTTCCGATTGTGACACTGTTGCGGAAGTTAGAGAAACAAGTGGGATGAGAAGCGTATAGAATCATTGTGGATATTTTCAGAAACGAAAAGCGGAAGCTGTCTTAAAACACAGCTTCCGCTTTTCGTTTTTATTCTTTATCTTTGGCAATCGGCAGAGTGAAAATAAACTCTGTGCCAACGCCCTCTGTACTGATACAGTTGATATTTTCTCCATGTGCCTGAATGATTTCTTTTACAATGGAAAGTCCAAGACCGGTGCCACGCTTGTCTTTTCCGCGGGACAGGTCGGTTTTGTAAAATCTTTCCCAGATTTTTTTCAGACTGTCTTTTGGAATACCGATTCCGGTATCCTTGACCGAGACAAATACTTTGTCGTTCTTCTCGGTTGTCTCAATCGTGATCGTGGAATCCTGATGACTGAACTTGATCGCATTGTCGATCAGATTGTAAAGTACCTGTTGGATTTTGCTGAAATCAGCAGTGACAAACAACTGCTCACCGGAGAGAATCAGGTTGAAGCGGATATGTTTGTTGGCACAGATTCCCTCAAAAGTCAGAAGCGTTGTCTTGATCGTCTGGTTGATATCAAAATCCGTCACATCCAGCATAACACCATGAGAACCAAATTTATTTAATTCCAGAAGACTTTTTGTCAGCTTATTTAATCGCTCTGTCTCAAACAGGATGATATTTAAATATTTTTCCTGCATTTCGACCGGGATAGTTCCGTCTAACATCGCTTCCACATATCCCTTGATCGAGGTGAGCGGGGAGCGGAAATCGTGTGAGACATTGGAGATAAACTTTCTCTGATCTTCCTCTAACGTGTTCAACTCATTCGCCATATAGTTTAAGGATGCGGCGAGATAACCAATCTCATCATTGGAGTGCACGTCGATCTTGGCATCAAAATTTCCTTTGGAATATTCGTCTGCCGCATGGGTGATCTTGCGGATCGGAATATAAACTACATATGTAAATAATGCAAGTACGACAAACGCTGCGGCAAAGATCAGAGCCAGTGTTGTGTATGCGATCGCGGACAGACTGTTTGCAGATGCGGTCAGATACGATTCTGATTTGTGGATGATCACATAGCCACGCACTTTGTAGTTGACAGTGATCGGGGAAAATACACTCAGCATATTTTCTTGAAAATAATCGTAAAAGCTTCCGACACGATAATAGCGGTTGCCGAAGTCTGTCATATCAAAGTCCGGAATCGTTTCGTCCGTATTTTCTGTGCCAGCAGTGTTGATCAGGATCTTTCCGTGTGTATCTACGATCCAGATATCTGCATTCAGATAAGTGCCCAGAGCGCTGAGCTGTTCATTAATCTCATCTAATGTCATGGAATTGCTGAAATAATTCTGCGCATAACTGGATGAGATCAGGGCAGATTCCCGGTATAAATTCTGAGCTTCTTTTTTTTCAAGGTGCTGGAAAGTAAGGTGGTAAGTGAAGGTCGCAATGATGAGAAAACCAAGCAGGCCAAAAAGCAGATAACCACCCAAAAGCTTTAAGTATAATGTACGTTTCATTTAATCTCTGACCTCAAATTTGTATCCAATTCCCCATACCGTAGCAAGGCTCCAGTTCGCATGGTCTTTAATCTTTTCACGGAGACGTTTTACATGGACATCCACCGTTCTTGTATCACCGATGTATTCATAGCCCCAGATATGGTCTAAGAGCTGTTCTCTGGTGAAAACCTGATTTGGAGAGGAAGCAAGGAAATATAAAAGTTCCAGTTCCTTTGGCGGCATATCTACCGCCTGCCCCATAAAAATGACAGAGTAATTCGAAAGATTGATGACCAGATCTTCATATTTGACACATTTCAGATCCGGGATCACTTCCTCGGTTTTCACCGGCTGATAACGTCTTAACACGGCTTTGACGCGGGCAACAAGTTCCTTCGAATCGAAAGGTTTCATCATATAATCATCCGCACCGAGTTCAAGACCTAACACTTTGTCAAAAATTTCACCTTTTGCGGAGAGCATAATGATTGGAACATTTGCTTTTGCACGCACTTCACGGCACACCTGATAGCCGTCGATTCCAGGTAACATCAGATCGAGCAAAATAAGGTTCGGATTGTACTGCTCGAATGCGATCAGTGCCTCCTCCCCATCGTTTACAATCTTTGTGTCAAAGCATTCCTTTGTGAGATAAAGGGAGATCAGCTCTGCAATATTATTATCATCATCAACAATTAAAATTTTCTGTTTCGCTGCCATATATCCTCCTTGTTTGCGAAGCAAATCCTATTTTACAAAGTAAAATTTAACCTCTGTGTGAGGAGAGGATTTAGCCTCCTTGTTATTTAAATTCGGCAATTGTTACACCCGCATCGCCCTCACCGTATTCGCCAAGGTGATAGGACTTCACATGTTTCTGGCGTTTCAGATAAGTGTGCACGGCATTCCGCAATGCACCGGTTCCTTTTCCATGTACGATGCGCACGGAGCCTAAATGGGAAAGATAAGCATCATCGAGATATTTATCCAGTAAAGCAATTGCCTCATCTGTGGTTTTCCCGATGAGGTTGATCTCCGGGGAGATCGTTGCGGATTTGCTCATGCGGATTTTTCCGGCTCCGGTTTTGTTTGCTTTGGCACCGGACATCATCGGGGAATCCTCATCGATCAGGATCAGGTCATTGATATTGACAAGAGAGCGCAGAATTCCCATCTGAACGTAAAGGTCGCCTTTCGCATTCGGAAGTGTGTGCACGGTTCCTTTCAAATTCATGCTGATCACTTTTACAGTGTCACCGATCTGAAGCTTTTTCGGGACTTTGTGGTTTGGAACAGCATTTTTCTTCTGGTCAGCAAGCTTTTTCTGGCTCGCATTCATCTTGTCACGAAGTCTGGTACGCTCTTTTTCCATCTCGCTCATTGGAGCATTTGCTTTGCCGTATTTGTTAAAGTTGCGGATTGTCTCATCTGCCACATCTTTGGCTTCTTTTAAGATGCGGAACGCTTCCTCGTTTGCATCGCGCAGTATCTTGTCGCGGCTTGCATCTAATTTTTCCTGCTTTTGCTCCAGACGTTCTTTCAAAGACTGGATTTCCTGTTTGTAGCGGTTGATCTCAGCCTGTTCTTTTTCGATGGTCACACGGCTTTTTTCGAGATCGGCAAGAAGATCTTCGAAGTTTTCATCATTTTCACTGATGCGGGTTTTAGCGTCTTCGATGAGGTCTTTGCCAAGACCAAGTTTTTCCGAGATCGCAAAGGCATTACTTTTTCCCGGAATACCGATTAAAAGCCGGTAAGTCGGGCTTAAAGTTTCAACATTAAATTCACAGCAGGCATTTTCCACGCCCGGGGTGGAAAGAGCAAATACTTTCAATTCACTGTAGTGAGTGGTTGCCATGGTGCGCGCGCCATATAAGTGCAGCTTGGATAAAATGGAGATCGCAAGGGCGGCACCTTCCGTCGGGTCGGTTCCGGCACAAAGCTCGTCAAAGAGAACGAGCGAACGGTCGTTGACCTTTTTCAAAATGCGGATGATATTAGTCATGTGGGATGAAAAAGTACTTAAACTCTGTTCGATACTCTGCTCATCGCCGATATCTGCAAATACTTCCTCAAATATACCAAGCTCCGATCGCTCAGAAGCCGGAATATGAAGACCGGACTGTCCCATTAAAGTAAGCAGCCCGACAGTCTTTAAGGAGACTGTTTTACCACCGGTGTTTGGACCGGTTACGATCAAAAGCTTGAAATCTTTGCCGAGCATGACATCGATCGGAACCACTTTTTTCTTATCGAGCAGTGGGTGGCGTCCTTTCTTAATATGAAGATATCCCTCATTATTAAACGTCGGTGCAACACCGTTGTAGGTCTGTGCATAAGCAGCTTTTGCAAAAATAAAATCAAGTTCTGCCAGAATCGTATAATCCGCAGCAATCTGTTCGGAAAAATTAGCAGTCAGACTGCTCAGGTTTTCTAAGATTTTTTCGATTTCGTCTTTTTCTTTTAACAGAAGTTCTTTGTATTCATTATTCAGATTCACGACCGCCATCGGTTCAATGAAAAGGGTGGAACCGGATGAGGACTGGTCATGTACCATGCCGGGAATCTGGGATTTTGCTTCGGCTTTGACCGGCAGACAGTAGCGACCGTCACGCATGGTGATCACAGCGTCCTGTAAATAGCTTCTGGTAGTGCTGTTGTTGATCATGTTGTTCATCTGGGCACGGATCCTGTCGTTCATGCCACGCATGGAGCGGCGGATGGAACGCAGTGTGCTGCTCGCATCGTCGGCAATCTCATCCTCTGCGGGAATGCAGCGTCTGATCTCGTCATAGAGCGGTGTCAACGGTTCGATTTCGGTGAAAAATCCGGTCAGTGAATCGTCCGGGACTTCCTCTTTTTCCGAGCGGGAAAATGCTTTTGCACGCTTGGCAGCCTCTAAGAGAGAACAGATTGAAAGCAGTTCTGCAGCGCTTAAGGAGGCTCCGATCTCTAAACGTTTCAGCGAATCGTTGACGCTGTGTACGCCGGAAAATGAGAGATTTCCACACCGGAACAGACGGCTTAAAGCATCCTTTGTCTGGAGCTGAAGCTGCTCGATCTGTGTCTTGTCTGTGATGGGACGCAGTGCGAGGCAGCGTTTTTTTGCCTCCGGACTGCATGCGTATTCAGACAGCTGATTTAAAATTTTATTATATTCTAAGGTTTTTAAAACTTTTTCATTCATAAAACAAAAGTACTCCATCATCGTTTTAGCTGATCAATTTTTATTATAGACCAAAGTGAAGCTGATGAAAAGAAGAGTTTGGCAGGAATTGTACAAAAAAAGAAAGTATTGCAAGCATATGTGTTTCAATTTATAATATAGATTGGTATGATTTTTCATGTATGGATCAAAAAGTAAAACAGATACAAGCCTGATTGCATTTGAAGGTGCGGCAGGAATGCCACTGCCTGGAAAGGAATATCATGCAGGAAAACAAACAGGATAAATATGAATTTATCAGTGAGAAAATAAAGGACAAACCCGTGAATAAAAAGAAACTGGCATATCACGTATGTATTGTCGTGCTTCTGGCAGTTTTATTTGGAATCGTGGCGAGTGTTACGTTCGTGCTGTGTCAGCCGAAAATAGATGGTATGCTTCATCCGAAGGAAGATCCGACCATCACGATCCCAAAAGATGAACCGGAACAGGAGACGGAAACGGAAGAGCCGGATACGGAGACAGAAACAAACGAACCGGATTCTGAGCCACAGATCGTGTACGAACAGCTTACACTGGATGATTTCCAGACATTGCAGAATGAGATGTATGCGATCGGGAAGCAGGCAAACAAGTTTATCGTGGCAGTGACAGGGGTAAAGAGCAATACAGACTGGTTCAACAATGCCTATGAGAGCAAGGGACAGGGTTCCGGTATTATTATTGCAAACAGTGGTCAGGAGCTGTTGATCCTGACTGAGAGAAAAGTGATCGCAGGAGCGTCTTCTGTCTATGTGACCTTTGTCAATGACACATCAGTAGAGGCTTCCATCAAGAAATACGATGGAAATACAGGAATTACTGTACTCAGTGTTCCGGTGGATGAGATCGATAATGATACCATGAATCTGATATCAGTCGCAGTGCTTGGCAACTCGCTTGCCATCACGCAGGGAACGCTTGCGCTTGCGGTTGGAAGTCCGCTTGGAACGAATTATTCCATTTTGACAGGAAATATCACTTCCTCTGCTTATTCTATTTCCACAATTGATGCGAATTATGATATTTTCACAACGGATATCGTGGGAAGCAAAAATGGAAGTGGAGCGCTGATCAACTTAAACGGCGAAGTGATCGGTATTGTCACGCAGGGATACAGCAGTGAGGGTGACCAGAACACGCTGACAGCAATCTCTATCTCAGAACTGAAACCGCTGATCGAGATGTTATCCAATAATAAAGATATTCCATATATTGGTCTGGAGATCACTACCGTTACCAATACGATCGCAAAAGAAAATGACATTCCAAAGGGCGTTTATATTAAGGAAGTAAAAATGGATTCGCCGGCGATGGCAGCAGGGCTGCAGAGTGGTGATGTCATTACAGAGATCGATGGGGAAGCGGTGATCTCGGTTGATGGATATCAGACCAAATTGCTTTCCCTCACACCGGGCGATGTGGCAAATGTCACGATCCAGAGACAGGGGAACGATGGCTATACGGAGATCAAATGCCCTGTAACGGTCAGTGTTTTACAGTAATACAAATACATAATTTGGAGGAAATAATTGTTATGAAATATATTGAAAGTCTCCGCGAAGGCGAGCGGATCAATGAGATTTACCTGTGCAAGACGAAGCAGTCTGCGCTGACGAAGGCAGGAAAACCTTATGAAAACGTTATTTTACAGGATAAAACAGGAATTCTGGATGCAAAAATCTGGGATCCGGGTTCTGTCGGAATTGATGATTTTGATTCGCTGGATTACGTTGCTGTTATGGGAGATATCACAAGTTTTCAGGGAAATCTGCAGCTCTCTATCAAGCGTGTCAGAAAAGTGCAGGAAGGGGAGTATGATCCGAAGGATTATCTTCCGGTCAGCGAGAAAAATATTGATGAAATGTATGAGGAACTGTGTGGCATCATCCGCTCGGTGAACAACCCATTTTATAAAAAACTGTTGAGCAGTTTTTTCTTAGAAGACAAAGAGTTTGAGAAACGTTTTAAATTCCACTCTGCAGCGAAAACAGTTCATCATGGTTTTGTGGGCGGATTGTTAGAGCATACACTCAGTGTGACAAAACACTGTGACTATTTTGCAGTTTATTATCCTATGTTAAACCGTGATCTGATTGTGACTGCAGCGATGTTCCATGACATCGGCAAGCTGGAAGAATTATCCGTTTTTCCGGAAAATGATTACACAGACGAAGGACAGCTGTTAGGTCATATTATGATCGGGGCAGAGATGGTCGGAGAGCGCATCCGCACGATCGAAGGATTTCCGGTCCGCATGGCAAATGAATTAAAACACTGTATTCTCGCACACCACGGCGAGCTGGAATATGGTTCGCCTAAGAAGCCGGCACTTGCAGAAGCACTGGCGCTCAGTTTTGCTGATAATGTGGATGCGAAGATGGAGACAATTCGTGAAATTTTTGCCAATGTACCAGAGAACAGTGTGGAGTGGCAGGGATTCAACCGTCTGCTCGACAGCAATATCCGGAGATCCAGTCTGAAGTAAATGTTGTGGTGAATAAAAGGGAAAAAGAATGAATAAAAACGATATCATTACATTGAAGATTGAGGATATAGGAATTGACGGAGAGGGCATCGGAAAGCTGGACGGCATGACTTTTTTCGTCAAGGATGCAGTGATCGGGGATGAGATCGAGGCGCGCATTACCAAATTGAAAAAGAATTATGGTTATGCGAGAGTGGAGCAGATCGTAAAGCCGTCCGGCTTCCGCACGGAGCCAAAATGTGAACTGCACAGACGCTGCGGCGGCTGTCAGATTCAGGCGATGGATTATGCAAAGCAGTTAGAGTTCAAGGAGAACAAGGTAAAAAACAATCTGATCCGTCTCGGCGGATTTCATGCAGACTTTGTGGATTCTGTGATGGAGCCGATCGTTGGCATGGAGAATCCTTACCGTTACCGCAATAAGGCACAGTTTCCAATCGGAAAAGATAAAGAGGGAAATATCATTGCCGGGTTTTACGCCTCGCACACGCACAGCATTATTCCGGTCAAAGACTGCATGCTTGGCGTGGCAGAAAACCGTGAGATTTTAGAAGCGATCCTATCCTATATGCGTGAGTGCCACATAGAACCTTATGATGAGAAAACCGGAAGAGGGCTTGTGCGCCACGCACTGATCCGCTATGGCTTTACGACAAAAGAGATCATGGTATGCCTTGTCGTTAACGGAAGGAAACTTCCGGCACAGAATGTGCTTGTGGAGAAATTACAGGCAATCTCAGGCATGACAAGTATTTCCATGAATATCAACCAGAAGGATACGAATGTGATCCTCGGTGAGCAGACCGAGACCATCTGGGGACAGCCTTACATTACAGATTACATTCATTTAAGGGACTGCACAAATTTTGAGCGGACAGGAAAAGCAATCTCCTATCACATCTCACCACAGTCTTTTTATCAGGTGAACCCGGAACAGACCGAGAAGCTTTACAGCCTTGCGTTAGAGTATGCAGGACTTACCGGAAAGGAGTCCGTCTGGGATCTGTACTGCGGAATCGGAACCATTTCTTTATTCCTTGCTGGAAAAGCAGGGCATGTGTATGGAGTGGAGATCGTACCACAGGCGATTGCCGATGCAAAGGACAATGCAAAGCGGAATGGATTTTCCAATACCGGGTTTTTTGTTGGAAAAGCAGAGGAAGTGCTGCCGGGATTTTATGCGGAGCATAAAAATGAAAAGACAGCTATGTTGCACCCGGATGTGATCGTGGTCGATCCGCCGAGAAAAGGCTGCGATGAGAAATGTTTAGAGACAATGCTTCTGATGAAGCCGGAACGCATTGTTTATGTGAGCTGTGATTCTGCGACACTGGCGAGAGATCTTAAGGTGCTGGCGGAGGGCGGATATGAGGTGAAACGTGTCCGGGCGGTGGATCAGTTTGCGCACACAACACATGTGGAGACGGTAGTCTTACTTTCCAAGGGAATGGTCGACAGTAGAAAAGTGAAGGTGGACTTCTCTCTGGAGGATATGGATTTATCTGAATTCAAGGGAAAAGCAACTTATGAGCAGATAAAGGCATATGTACTGGAACAGACAGGACTTAAGGTTTCATCACTGTATATCGCACAGATTAAGAAGAAGTGTGGATTGGATGTCGGTGAGAATTTTAATTTGCCTAAATCTGAGAATGCAAGACAGCCACAGTGTACACAGGAGAAGGAAGATGCAATTATGCAGGCATTTAGACATTTTGGAATCATATAGATTGTGGATAAGCAGCATCGTGTGTTAAAAATATAGTAAAGTATGGAAAAAAGGACATTCCGGAACTGTAGTTATTACAGATCAGGGGATGTCCTTTTTGCAGATATGGAAGTGTTCAAGGGACAAGGTAATGATACTGAAGTATTAAGACTGATATGAATGATATCTATCTTATCTGATCTGCGGATGAATGTCGATGATTTCAATATAGTAATAGTCAAACAATGATTTAAGTGTTAGAATTTAATTATATATGTGTGGCATAATTTCAGA
>ERZ773130.1678-NODE-1678-length-19705-cov-8.896285_pt1 | contig 19705 bp, 21 predicted proteins | sample MGYA00511919_ERZ773130 | MGnify/ENA primary metagenome ERZ773130 (study PRJEB29015, sample SAMEA2737851) | human gut metagenome | biome: human gut; feature: human-associated habitat; material: faeces | place: China | collected 2012 ...
CATATCACGCTCTAACAGTGTGTGCCAGAGTGGTTTATAGCTGATGTGCATATTGTTTTCCTGCCTTTCTATCCATACCACCGGGGCGGCTGCCCCGGCAGGAACTTTTCTCTTATTATAACACCAATCTTGTGAAATCACAATTTATTCTTGTAGCCTGCCGCTGATACCGTCTGGATTGGTTTTTCCTTTCTTTTTGTTCCCTTTAATTAGCCTTGAACTGATTCAGATATGCATGGGTTTTCCGCTCAACTGTGAGGAGGCGCAGAGAGTTCTTCGCCTTAGCGGAGCTGGAACATTATATCCAATGGTTCAGAGGGATGTCTGTATAATGTTTGCGTTGAGTAACGGATACGATTTATATATGCTGAATGAACTGCTGTTTGAGCATGGGGAGAAAATAATAATATAGGTAAAAATGCTATTGACCTAAAGTAAGGTTTAAGTGCTATAATTCAATCAGAATTGAATGCAGAATAAGCAATCCCCCGCTTCAAGTGTGTAGAGCACTAAGCGGTGGGTAAGGGGGATGCTTAGGTCCGCTTTACTTTATGAAAAGGGAGGCATTTACAATGTCTGATAAGAATGCAGTGCCGGGAACTGACGGCAATCTTTATGTTCCTTATGAAAAAAGAACCGGTGAGAAGTCGGTAGTATATTTTACAAGAGATTTGTCTCCGGAGGGTCTTAAGAAGATTTATGACCGTGTGTCAAAGGGAATTGAAGGAAAGGTGGCAATCAAGCTCCACACAGGCGAGGCTGAGGGACCTAATATCATACCGCGCCCTTGGGTTAAAGAGTTATATAATGATAAGCTGCCGGATGCTACGATAGTTGAGACTAATACATATTATGAGGGAAGCAGATACACAACCGAGGCTCACAGAAAGACTCTTGAGACTAATGGCTGGACATTCTGCCCGGTGGATATTCTTGATGAGGATGGTGCGACGACATTCCCTGTCAAGGGAGGTAAGTGGCTTGATGAGATTCATGTCGGAAAGAATCTTCCGAATTATGATTCACTGCTTGTGCTCACACACTTTAAGGGACACACCATGGGAGGCTTCGGAGGTTCTAACAAGAACATCGGAATCGGCTGCGCGGACGGAAGAATCGGCAAGGGAGAGATTCATACAATACCGGGTTCTGACAATATGTGGTCTATCGGAAAAGAAGCGTTCATGGAGAGAATGACAGAGTCAACCAAGGGCACAATCGACCACTTTGCGGGACATGTATCATATATCAATGTTATGAGAAATATGTCTGTCTCCTGTGACTGTGAGGGGTGTGAGGCTGAGCCTGTCGTGACTCCGGATGTCGGAATTCTTGCAGGCTATGATATTCTTGCTGTTGACAATGCCTGCGTGGATGTTATCTACAATCTTCCTGAGGGCGGTGGAAAGGCGATGATAGAGCGCGTGGAGACAAGACATGGTCTTAGACAGCTCTCCTACATGAAGGAGCTTGGAATGGGCAACGACCTATACACAATAATCGATATCGACAATGGCGATGCCGAGATTACGGTCGAGGATATCACAAGGGGAATTGAGCCTGTCTGGACACCTGACGAGTTCAACACCTTCCTTGGAAGAAACAGGGCAAGACTTAAATAATCGTCAATAAAGATAGTATTGATTTAGCTTGAACGCAGAATAAGCAAAGCGACTGCGTTCATGAGCAAGAAGCGAAAGCGGATTGCGAAGATGATAAGGTGGTATTCAGATGGCCGCTGTATGATATTGACTGTCTGGGCTGGCTCAATCCTAACATTTTTGGGTATGAATCGTGTGAACAGATTAATCCGTTTGATGGGCTTAAGTTTACGGATGACAGCGCGGGCTTTTACAATAAGCTACCCGTCCCGACTTTGCGGGCAATAGAAATACAAAGAAGCTATACGATGTTACTGCTAACCCTGACTCAGAGTTAAAAACAGATTATCTGCTTTTTAATCAGTTGGATGACCGGGTATTGCAATTAGGGATGGTAAAGGCTGACAAGAAAAAAGTGCAGGAATATCATTGTAATTCTTTTATGGTTGATTATAAGGAAAATGACGATTATGATTTGCATTATCGTAACCTGACACAGCGTTATGAGATTAGTAAAAATGCAAAGAGAAAAAATACGGGTAACAATCAATGCATCTAAGCCAATGGTTTAGGTGCTATTTTTTTGCCCATTTTTAAGGCAGGTGAGAGAAATTGAACATTAAAAAAAGTGGATGACAAGCCTATGGTCATTCATACCAAAGAAAAAGCAGAGCTGCATATTAAACAGGAGCCGGAGGCTAAAATCAAAGACAGAAATGTTTTGGTGGTTGATAAAAGTCCCAAAATTGCAGTAATGGATAAGGAAGATAAGACGGTTATTAAGAAATCTTCTGAAAAGGAAGCTGTTAAAAATTCCATGCAAAAGGAAAAGGGTGTGTATGCACAGGTACAGAGGGCAAAGCAGGATAGAGAAAAGGCTATCGGTAAGAAGAACAGTACAGCCATTTCTCCCGGAGTGGGTACAGCTATTGGTCTTGCGGCTGGTAGTGTTGTAGGTTATACAGCCGGTGTGGAAATGGATTATAAGGACATGAAGGCAACGAGCCGGGCAAGAAAACTTAAATTCTTTCTGGATAAGATGAATGCCGAAGAACAGCAGAAGGACAGTTTTGCAAAGCTGGTTAAAGACTTGGTTGTGTGTAAGGTATTCATGATGATTAAGGCGGCGGCTCCGATTATCGGTCTTGTACTGTTGTTGCTAGTGCTTCTTGTGGCAGTAGTGGCAATTCTCGTAGGTGGGAGCCCGAGAATTGAGAAGACTTGGAATATTGACTATGGTTATTCCAACAGGTTGTGCTGTTTTAGCGGAAATCGTACAGGGAATCATGACTGGTTTTATGAATGTGATGGCAGATGGATGGTCAGACTTAGACTTTGATAATGAGACTTTTGTTATTGTGGGTGTTATGTTTATTGCCTGCTCGTTTCTATGTGGGTATGGTGCTGAATTGTTAGAGAAAAAGTCATGTTAGAACCAACATTTCTGCAAGGAGAACAGATTTGTAAATGGTGCAATGGAGCGGCAGAGGACAAGGTACTTATCCCAAACGGATATGTAGGAAATCCAAAGGGCAGCCAATATATTGAGATAAATTTGAAAGAGGCAGACAGGCGGATTGCAAGGGATATTGTAAATAGCTTTGTAAAGTAGGTGAAGATAATTATGAGTATGTTTGAAGATAAAGATTTCGAACTACTTATTGGTAGCAGTACTGCAGGCAATGCTTGCAGTATGCAGGGGGATAAATATGCTCCTTTTTTATGTTCGTGTATATTCCGGATATTACGCCGGGTATGGCAACAGCAGGTTGCTTTTCAGAACATGAATTTGTCGATATAATAAGGTTATGGAGGTGATGACTATGGAAACAAAAAATATTATTTTGAAACTTCGTACTGAAAGAGGAATGTCACAGGACGAGCTGGCAGATAAAATCATGGTAACAAGGCAGGCAGTATCGCGTTGGGAAAATGGAGATACAGTTCCAAACACTGATACACTTAAGCTCTTATCGAGAGAATTTGATGTTTCAATCAATACGCTTTTGGGAGAACCCAGAAAGCTGATAATTCCTTGATGATCAGAAAACCTATCTGGGCAATCAACTGGAGTCTGAATTTGGGGGAGAAAGGTGCTTCGGTATTCTGGCAGGTATGGATTTTCTTCTCGTATGTACATATGAGAAGAATGGAGAAAATCCGGAGCTTGTGATTTATAAAAAGAGATAATATAAACAAAAAGAATAATCTTTACAAATAAATGACCGTTTGCTATTATCAAAACGTAAATGGTCGTTTATTTATTTTAGAGAAAATATTAATTGTGGCACTGTACCGACATTACAAAAGAAAAAGAGATAATTTTGACTGTATTTTACAGCGTATGGAGCAGCAGATTGAATTATCATGCATCTTGGTACCGATTTTGTGCATGTTAGTTGTCTGTATATAGACAATGAATTCAATTAACGATAGAATAATTATGGTGGTAAATCACCTGAAATGTATATGGAGTTAGCTGATATGGAAGAACAAAAATACGCCTATCGCGGCAATGATATTCCTACGTCAGATTTTATCATTGCTCTCTCAGAACCGGGAGACTATTGCATTGAAATCAATGCGAAAGATTTTCGGGGAAGCTATGGTATTTTAGATTGCCCGGAAACACAATAGATAAATATGGCTATCCGCAGGAGTGGAATAGTGAAGAAATATAAGGGTCGAATAGATAACAGGGAGATAACATGGAAAAATATAATATCAGCCTTAGGCAGATTATCTGTAGGTTTTAGAGTGTTTTTTGATTAGTGTAAACTTTGGTGTTAGAATATATATTTTGTACTGATGTTTCTGAATGTTTGATAAGTAGTTAACATAGAAAAAAAGTAGGTATGTGGAAATACAAATACGGACTATAAGAATATGCATAGTGTAGTATAAGAAAAAGTGTTACTTGAGAATTAATTGAATAAGGAGCATTTATTATGATTTATTTCGATTTAGATAATACGTTGATTGATTACAATTCTTCAGAGAGAAAAGCGATAGAGTTCATATTTAAAGAAAAATATGGACTGGTATTAAATAATAATCAAACAGATTATTGGAGTAAGATTTCTAGAAAGTATTTTGATTATTATTTATCAAAACAGATAACTTTCGAAGAGCAAGGAAAAAATCGATTTATTAAAATGTTAAGTTATTGTGGGTATGTGGAAAATGAAAAGATTGCAATGGAATTGTTTGAAGAGTATCAAAAACAATTAGAAAATAGTTGGATTTTATTTGATGATGTGGTTGATATGCTGCATTCATTGGAAGGATATCGACTAGGTATCATAAGTAATGGGAAATCTATACAGCAAAGAGCAAAGTTGAGTTGTACGAACATTGAAAAATATTTTGAAATAATTCTTATTTCAGAAGAAACAGGATTTGCAAAACCTTCCGTTGATATTTTTTATGAGGCGGTCAAACAGTCAGGCGAGAAAATTGATTCAGTTATATATGTTGGTGATAATATAAAAACAGATATTTTGCCATGTGAAAAAATTGGAATGAAATGTGTACTTGTGGATAGAAATAGTATATGTGAGAAAAATATATGTAAAATTAAGAATTTATATGAAATACATAATGTATTACTCAACGACATTGGGCAGTATAATACTGAACTTTCTATAAGAAGTTCTGCTCAATAAAAAACAAGAACTAAAAACATCTAAATATTACTATCTCAAACTTCCCATACTGAAAAGTGTGCTGAACCTTGAAAATTCAATATTTTAGCCAATAAAAAGTAAACGATGAAACGAAGGTACCTACAAAAGTAATAGCAAGACTGTTATAATGTCTTACTTTACAAAAACAGCACATTTTGTGGGTGTATCTTCTATGAGCTTTCGTATGAAAAGAATTTATGGTGCCTGCGTAGATAAAGGTAAACGCTCAAACGAAGGTACCTACCAAACCTAAATCAATACCGATATACTATGATCATAGTATATTTGTTAAAAAAATTGAGCCTAAACTTTTTTGACTAAGATATGGGAGGTACAGATTATGGCTACAAATACTACAGCAGTTGCAAAGCAGGTTCGCTTGCAACAGTGGGCTCAACAGATCACGGATTGCCAGAACCGTCCTGTCGGAATGAAAGTGATTGACTGGTGTGATGCTAATGGCATTATATTACCAAAGCTGACTACTATTACCGGCTTAAGCAGGTTCGGGCATTCTGTTTGGAATCTATGGAACTTTAGATAAAGAGTATCAGCGCATTGCAGAGTTGAGAATAGGAAAAAAATTGCCCCCATTCGATATCTTAATGTTTTTTCACCATATTGGTATTTTACTTTTATGGATCCGGATGGAAATCCAATTGAAATTACAGGAGCACATGAGGAATAAGTATTATCAATATATAGAGAAAGCTCATATACAGGAGGTACGATAATGCAGGAGGTTATGAGCGTCAATCAAAAAGAATATGAAATTGTGAAGTTATTAGGACATGGAAAAGGTGGTTATTCCTATTTGGCAAAACGAGAAGGTAATTTATATGTGTTAAAGCAGATACACCATGAACCATGTGAATATTACTCATTTGGCAATAAAATTGAAGCAGAACAAAATGATTATAATAGACTGCTGCAAATCGGAATTAGAATTCCAAGAATGTTAGACATTGATATAGCAAATGAAAGAATTTTAAAAGAATATATTGATGGACCAACTATGTATGATTTAGTGAAAAATGATGCAATGAAAGATTTGTATTTGATGCAAATGAGAGAAATGGCAAAGGTAGTATATGAAGCAGGCTTGAATATAGATTATTTTCCGACTAATTTCATTGTACAAGATGAAAAGATTTTTTATATTGACTATGAATGCAATAATTACATATGTGAATGGAATTTTGAAAATTGGGGGATTAAGTACTGGTCTAAGACACAAGAATTTATTGATTATATGGAGCAACATGAAAAAGGAGAAAATATGGAATCAGATATAATTAAAATCAGCCACCTGAATAAAAGCTTTGGCGAAGTAAAGGCGGTAAATGATTTGAGCTTTTGTGTGAAAAAAGGAGAATTGTTTGCGTTTCTTGGAGTAAACGGTGCGGGGAAAAGTACAACCATTTCCATTCTCTGCGGACTGCAAAAAAAAGACAGCGGATCTGTTCAGATAAACGGAATAGAAACTGACAAAGCCGGCGCGCAGACAAAAAGGATGCTTGGTGTTGTATTTCAGGATAGCGTACTTGATAAGCCGCTTACGGTGAAAGAGAACCTGATGAGCAGAGCTGCTTTGTATGGCATTACAGGAAATGCCTTTGATAAGAGATTACAGGAGCTGGTCGGGATTCTGGATTTTGACGAGTTCTTAAACAGACCGGTAGGTAAGCTGTCGGGAGGTCAGAGAAGAAGAATTGATATTGCCCGTGCATTATTGCACAGACCGGAGATTTTGATTCTTGACGAGCCTACTACAGGGCTTGATCCGCAGACAAGGCAGTTAATCTGGAAGGTTATCGAGAAACTTCAGAAAACCGAAAATATGACAGTATTTCTGACTACACATTATATGGAAGAGGCTGCTAATGCCGGTTATGTTGTGATTCTTGACAAAGGAAGTATTGCAGCACAAGGTACACCGTTTGAACTTAAAAATGATTATGTACAGGATATAGTGTCAGTTTATGGTGTTTCCGAAGATGAAATAAAGGCATTGAACAGAGAATATAAAAAAATTCGTGACGGATATCAGATAAAAGTAAGTAATACGCAGGAAGCTACGGAGCTTATTGTGGAACATCAGGAGCTGTTCAGGGATTATGAGGTAGCAAAAGGCGGTATGGATGATGTATTTCTTGCAGTAACAGGGAAAAGGCTTGGAGGTGAACGCTGATGAGAACAGTATTGGCATTAATGAACAGGAACAGGAAACTGTTTTTTAAAGATAAAGGGATGTTGTTTACATCAATGATTACACCGGTCATTCTGATTGTTCTGTATGCTACATTTCTTGCAAAGGTTTTCAGAGATTCTTTTACAGCAGCGATTCCGGATATGATTACAATTTCGGATAAGCTCATCAATGGAACCGTGGCAGCACAACTGACAGCATCACTTATGGCAGTGAGCTGTATCACTGTAACATTTTGTGTGAATCTGACTATGGTGCAGGACAAGGCAAATGGAACAAGGAAGGATTTTAATGTTTCGCCTGTCAGTAAGGGGAAAATTTATTTGGGATATTTTCTGTCAACAGTAGCTAATTCATTGATGGTCAATGGACTTGCATTTGTATTATGTCTGGGATATTTACTGAAAATGGGATGGTATATGAATACAGCAGATGTATTATGGGTTTTATTTGATATGATATTGCTCGTCCTGTTTGGAAGTACGCTTTCAAGTATCATTAGCTTTCCATTGACAACACAGGGACAGCTTTCGGCTGTGGGTACCATTGTCAGCGCAGGATATGGTTTTATATGTGGTGCTTATATGCCGATTTCCAATTTTGGTTCAGGTCTTCAGAAGGCGCTGTCTTATCTTCCGAGTACATATGCCACTTCATTGATCAAGAATCATATGCTTCACGGAGTTTTTAAGGAGATGGAGAGAAAACATTATCCGGCTGAAATGGTTGAAGCGATAAGAGACACTCTTGATTGCAATCCGGTATTTCATGGAAATGTGGTAAGTGTAAATCAGATGCTTGGCATTATGGTGGGAAGCATAGCTGTATTTGGAATTATTTATTATTTTGTTACATTGCTGCCGGAGAGTGATGGCAGACGATAAGCGTTACAAGCAGGTTTATAGATAGAGAGGTAAGATTCATGAAAACCTTGGACAGTAAAAATTTTGACAAATACTCGCTGGATAATTTTATGAGACATCAACAGGTGAGGGAATGCTCGAGAAATGTTGACGGTCGGTGAATATTGCTGCCGATGGAGTTTGAGGAGAATTGGTCGCTAAATGAGTGCCGTGAAATTGCAGCAGATGTGGCATTACACATGGGAAAAGACCAGACCGCGTTTGGGGCGTTTGATGGTGGGAAGGTTGTCAATTTTGTCAAGGTTTCTCATAATATGTTTCCAGACAGCGTGACAAAGATAAAATTGCGTGCGTTCACGGGCTGCAAGAGCCTTGAGAATGTGACAATCTGACTTCCATCACGATTTCGAGCAGTGTGACAAGTATTGCGGATGATGTCTTTGAATATGGACCCCCCGCGGGCTGGAATACGGTCTGCGGGGGTTTTTGTGTAAAATAATAAATAATGTTAATAAAATTGACAAAAACTAGAATAATGTATAATATTATTGACGTAAGGAGAATGCACTATGTCTAAGAAATCAATTATATTATTACCTGAAACAGAAGAAATACTTGAACAGATGGGATTACAAATAAAATATGCAAGATTGAGGAGAAAGCTGACAGCGGAACTGGTTGCCGAAAGAGCTGGAATAAGCAGAGCAACCTTGGTTTCGATTGAGAAGGGAGCACCATCGGTGGCTATCGGGTGTTATGCGGCTGTGCTTCATGCACTCAATTATATGGACAAGGATTTGCTGCTGGTTGCAAAGGATGATGAGCTTGGAAGAAAGTTACAGGATTTGGAGCTGCCTGTGAGAAAACGTATATCTAAGAGGGAGTAGATTTATGGAGAAAGAAAAAGTTATATATGTATTTGCCGATTTTCCGCCTTTTCATAATGAATTAATCGGCACGATTTATGTTTCTCAGATGCGGGGAAAGGAGTTTTATTCATTTGAATATCAGCAGAGCTGGCTTGAAAACGGATATATGATGTTAGATCCTGATTTGCATTTGTATAAGGGCAGACAATATATAAATGACGATAAGAACATTTTCGGTGTATTTGCTGATTCATGTCCGGACAGATGGGGCAGAAGATTGATGAATAGAAGAGAGGAGCTTCGGGCAAAGGCGGCTGGAGAAAAGCCACGAAAGCTGTCAGAGAGCGATTATCTGCTGGGGGTATATGATGAAGCGAGAATGGGCGGCTTGCGTTTTAAAACTGATTTGGACGGAGATTTTCTTTCCTTTGACAAAGAATATGCGACACCGCCGTGGACATCGCTTAGAGAACTTGAACAGGCTTCGATTGCATTTGAAGGTGATGATACGGGTTCAAATGAAAAGTGGTTAAGACTGCTATTGACACCCGGTTCATCGCTCGGTGGGGCAAGACCAAAAGCATCAGTTATGGCACCTGATGGTTCGCTGTGGATAGCTAAGTTTCCGTCTAGACACGATGATTTTAACTCAGGGGCATGGGAGATGGTTGTTCATGACTTGGCAGCTATGTGTGGATTGAATGTCCCGAAAGCGGAAGCTGTGAAATTTTCTAAACAGGGAACCACATTTTTGGTAAAACGATTTGACCGGGATGGAGAGAAGCGGATTCACTTCTCGTCTGCAATGACAATGTTGGGGAAAATGGACGGAGCAAATGCCTCAGATGGAAGCAGTTATCTTGAGATAGTATCTTTCCTGAAAGCAAATGGTGCAAAGCCACAGCGTGATTTACAGGAGCTATGGAAGCGGATTGTGTTCAGCATGGCAGTGTCTAACACAGATGACCATTTTAGAAATCATGGTTTTATACTGTCTGATACAGGATGGGAGCTGTCTCCGCTTTATGATGTGAACCCTGATATATATGGTGAATATTTGTCTTTGAATGTAGACAACGATAATTCAAGTATAAATTTCAGGCTGGCAGTAGCCGCGGCACCATTTTATGGATTGAATGAAAAAAAGGCTTTTGAGGTGGTAAAGAACATAGCAAATACAGTCAAAGAGAATTGGCAGTTACTTGCAAAGAAATATGAAATCAGTCGTGGTGAAATTGAAAGAATGCGTCCTGCATTCAGTGAATGTGAAAAAATATAAAAAATTGGATTGCTGCCGTAATATCTGCTTGACATCTCAACTCTAATGTATTAGAGTATAGGTAAGAACTCTAACGCATTAGAGTAATTTACCGTAGTTAAATATAACATCAGAGAGGAGAGCATGTTATGAGTACACCCAAGGTATTTGAAAGCGAGTATCGTTTCTGCCTGATTCTGTGGGAGAACGAGCCGGTTAAGAGCAGTGAGCTGGTGAAGCTGTGCAAGGAACAGCTTGGCTGGAAGCCGACCACCACCTACACTGTCATCAAGCGTCTGTCCGAGAGGGGCATATTGAAGAACGAGAACACGGTTGTCACTTCACTTGTTACCAAGGATGAGGTGCAGGCGGCGGAGATTGACGAGATGGTTGAGAAGACCTTTGAGGGCTCGCTTCCGGCGTTCATTGCAGCATTTACGAAGCATCATAAGCTGTCGGAGAAGGAGATTGATGAGGTTCAGGGCATGATTGACAGATTCAGAGAGGAGGGCGCGAAATGAGTGAACTTTTCTTAAATGTTGTCGGTATGAGTGTATCAGCAGGAGTTATTGTGCTGGCGGTACTGCTTTTAAGGCTTCCGTTAAAAAAGGCACCGAAGTGGATTACAGTGCTCCTTTGGAGTATAGCCGCATTCCGCCTTGTATGCCCGGTTACAGTGGAAAGTGCAGTCGGTTTAATTCCAAGCTTTGCAGGTACGCTGCAGGTTGGTGATGCTTTGGACGCGGGAATTATCTCAAATGCAGGAGATATTTCCGATGATGGAAATTCAGGCATTGACAACGGTGTTAATAATGTTATTATTGATTCTGAACTTGATTTTGATAACAATAATTCGGGTTATGAGGCTATAAGCAATGAAAAATATATTGGCGCTGACGATGTAATAAAGTTTCTTGCGAACGGGATTTTTTCTGTCGTATGGCTTGCCGGAATTGCGGTACTGTTTGTCTATACCGCGGTCGGATATATTCGGATAAAGAATAGGACTGCAACGGCGGTGCTTCTCAGAGACAATATATTTCAGAGTGAGAATGTTGCTTCACCTTTTGTTTTCGGAATCATTAAGCCGAGGATATATCTGCCTTTTAACATGAGTGAGGGCGATATGGAGAATGTGATTGCTCATGAGGAGGCACATATTAAGAGGAAGGATTATATCGTAAAGCCGCTTGGTTTCCTGCTTCTTGCGGTTCATTGGTTCAATCCTGTTATATGGCTCGGATATGAGGTGTTCTGCAAGGATATTGAACTCGCGTGCGATGAGAAGGTTGTGAAGGATTATACTGCGAAGCAGAGAGCGGATTATTCACAGACATTGCTTTTTTGCAGTGTGAACAGGAAAATGCCGGCAGCATGTCCGCTTACCTTCGGTGAGGTCGGTGTTAAGACGAGAGTGAAATCCGTCTTAAACTATAAAAAGCCGGGCTTTTGGGTGAGCATCGCGGCGATAATTGTAATAGTCGCAGCAGCGGTGTGCTTTCTTACAAGTCCGAAAACATCTGCAAATGAGGGTGATTATTCGGTGGCTGCGGTATATGAGGTAACGCCGAGCGAGGAGCTTGAACAGAAAAGAGAGAACGGAGAATATATAATCTACACGGAATACAGTGCGCTGAATAACGGCATGTGGTCTGTGGGTGATTATACATACAGATACAGACTGGAAATTACGGGAAAGCCGAACAGCGCGGCAAAAATGGTGTCATATCTTGTGTTAAGCAATACCAAGGATATCACGTTTGAGCAGGCCCTGAAGGCGAGCGGCTTAAGCAGTGACAGCAATGATTATTTTTCACCGGATTATGCGGTCATTGTAGGTTATAAATAGATTAATTATATGGAGTAAAAAAGATGGGCTCATTACTGATAGCGGTTATATATCTTATTTTTATAAGTCTTGGTCTTCCGGATTCGCTGCTTGGCTCGGGCTGGCCGACCATGCAGGTGTATTTTGGCGTGCCGTCGTCGTATGCTGGATATGTCTCTATGACAATATCATTTATGACAATTATATCAGCACTAATGAGCCCGAAGCTTATAAGCAGAATACATACAAAGTGGATTGTAATATGCTCGATTTTGCTCACGATTTTCGGATTGTGCGGATTTTCAATATCATCAAAATATTGGATGCTCTTTATTTTTGCCATACCATACGGGCTCGGAGCGGGTGCGATAGATTCGGCAATTAACCACTATGTGGCGAATAATTACTCGGGCTCGGTTATGAATTTCCTGCACTGCTTTTACGGCGTGGGAGCGGTCATAAGCCCGAACATCATGGCTGCGGCACTTAAAAGTGCACGCTGGAACGAGGGGTATCGCTGGACGGCGTACCTCCAGATTGCAATACTGCTTGTCTGTATAATTTCACTTCCGCTCTGGAAAAAGAATGAGGTGCAGGAAGATGAGAAGGAAGAGCACAGCGCGGGTATCGCAGAGAGCCTGAAGGTTCCGGGAGTTGTTCTGACGCTCATAGCGTTCTTTGCGTACTGTTCCGGCGAAGCAACCTGCTTTCTGTGGACATCAAGCTATTTTGCGGGGACAAAATCGGGCATGACCGACGGGCTCATCGCAGCGTTCGGCTCACTTATATTTGGCGGACTTATGTTTGGCAGGCTGCTCGCGGGCTTTGTCTCGAATAAGCTCGGTGACAAGCTGCTCATCCGTATCGGAGCGGCAGTCGAGCTTGTTGGAATTATTCTTGTGTTCCTGCCGGTAGACGGATATATTGCGGCGGCGGCCGGCTTTGTCATAATCGGCACCGGAATGGGACCGATATACCCTGCCATACAGCACATGGCTCCGAACAACTTCGGCAGAAAATACAGTGCCGCGGTTATAGGGCTTCAGATGGCTTCGGCTTATGTCGGGAGCACCTTAATGCCGATGCTGTTCGGAAAGCTGCAGCAGGGCATCGGAATATGGATAATGCCGATATATCTTCTTATTTTTGCGGTGTTTAATACAGCATTTCTTGAGCTGTCATATATTGCCGAAAACAAAGCAAATGCGGAATAATTTACACACCCTGTTACAGACTTTAATGTCAGTAATGGGGTGTTCTTGCATCTTACATGGCGTTTTTGTCATGTCACGGAGCAAAGCATAGACATAATCCCCAAAATCATATATAAAAATATAAGAGAAATGAGTGATGTGGATGAGGAGATGTTTCTTCGCCTGTTTGATGAAGCTGTAGCCGGGACAGGGACCAGACCCCGGTGTCCCAGCCCTTGGGACACGGGGTCTGGTCCCTGTCCCAAGGCTTATTCATCCACGAGAATATTGCCATTGTAGAGCTTGCCCTTATCGATTTCGACTATACCTGTGACTGTATTGTCTGCCTGCGTGTCTACGTTGCCGCGGAAGCTGACAACGGCTATGTCGCCGATGTTAATATCGCGGTATTTTACGCCTCTGCTGGCATGTATGTCATCGAGAGGTATCTTAAAGAGTATTCCGTCTGAGGCATCTGCACATTTTATGGAATCATCTATGATAAGATAATCTTCGGTTAACTCGGTCACGATTCCGGAAAGATAATAGCAGTATGGCTTAGGGGCTGCAGGGGTTCCATTCTTTTCTGCGTAAGCTATTATCTTTTTAGCGGCTTCGACACCTATATTGTAGATATATCCGTAATCAAAGATGTTCGTCAGGAGATAGCCCTCCGAATTGATTTGCAGACCACGCATATAGACCCCAAGGTCATCCAAGGTGATTGAAAAATCAATGCGATTTTTATAATCGAATGTCTGGCTGTCATTCCCGGCATATCCGGCATCCTTACATTCTGAAAGAACCTCCAATATATATCCGGAGCCATTAAGACTGTAGCTTCCATTTTCAATATAATCTTTGGTATCGTAGAAATAATCAAGCTTAAGGTTCTCCCACAGATTCGCCTCATCGAATAATTGTCCAAGGTTCCCGGGTGGGTTGTAGGTGTTATTCTTGTAAATGTAGTATTTAGAATCCAATTCCGCTGCAACGATTCTATCTTCGGAGATACCTCTTACAGAGTATACATTTACAGGACGGGTGTATTCCGTGCCGGTATAGTCATCGTAGCCGGAGGCAGTGTATACGCCGATTGATTTATCAAGCTTTGAAGCGTCTATTTCACTGCATGCTGTGGTGAAATCGCCATCGTTTATGTCCAACCGGCTGTATTGCTCAGCTACAGTGCGGTCCTCCCACCTGTAGGTAATTCCAAGCTCACTGGGCAGTACTGAGATGTCTGCCTTGTAGCGGCGCTCAATGCCGCCGATGCTGACTATTGTGGTGTCGGAAGCCTTCGATATTCTGTTATGGATACCAACGGACAGAGATATTCCAAATATCAGACCGGCAGCCACAAGTCCGCCTAGGATACTGATGATTTGGTTTTTATTTTTGCGTGTCCTGAGTTTATTTACCGATTCAAGCATAGCATCGTCAACATGGCCGATTGCGTCAATCAGATTGTCATTATTCATATATGAAACCCTCCTTTACAAGATATGCCTTAAGCTTCTGTCTGGTGCGGAAAAGGAGCGTTTTCGCATTGGACTCGCTCATTTTGCAATATCCGGCAACAGATTTTAGCGAATCAAAATAGTAATATCTTCCGATAAATAGATTCCTCTCAGCTTCGGGGAGCGTGCGAAGAAAATTATTTATAGTGCTTATCAGCATTTTGGAATCCAATTCCTTTTCAGGCTCACCGGATGAAGCGATGACTTCCTCAAGCTCATCAAATGAGATGGCATATTCCGAGCCGGCGCGTTTTTTGCTTTTCCTTTTGCGGAAAATGTCGATGGAGAGCTGTCTTGTTATCTTACCAAGGTATGTCGAGAGAACTTCCGGTCTGTTGTCAGGCATGGAATTCCATGCGGCAAGATAGGTGTCATTGACAGCTTCACTGCAGTCCTCAAAATTGGCGAGGATATTGTAGGAAATCCTGGTGAGATAGGCGTTGTATTTACTCTGGGTATGTTTTATCGCGCTCTCATCGCGTTTCCAGTATAGCGAAACAATCTCCGGGTCTGTCATGGTGATGCCTCCTTTCTTTTTCTATATAAAAGGTAATTGCGAAACTTAGTGTGACAGACTGACGTTGTGTATTTTTGCAAATGTACGTTTCACAATTCCTTTATATATATACCCGTAAAAAAAATGTGGAAGGTTTCAGTCAATTATTGCTAAATTGCAGTCGGTTATTGCTAAATTGCTTGTTTTTGACTGTATATTTTATTATAATAGCATATATTTATGAGTGTTGCGACATTTAAAACAAAAGATGGCGCAGTGCCATATATATTTTTCATGGGGCTACAATAAAAAACGGTAGAAAGGGTATGGGCAGCTATATGAATGAGGAGAACATTTATCGCAATCCTATTATTTACGCGGATGTGCCGGATATGGATATCATACGCTCTAAGGATAGGGAGGGCAGGCAGGCGTTTTACATGGTGAGCACGACAATGCATTTATCACCGGGAGTGCCGATTATGAAATCGTATGACCTTGTGCACTGGACGACGGTGAATTATGTGTATCAGATTCTTGAGGATGGGGACAGATATTGTCTGAAGAATGGGGAGGATGACTATTCCATTGGTTCATGGGCGGCAAGCCTCAGGCAGGATTCTGCTACAGGATGGTATTTTGTAGCATTTACATGTAATTCCACACAGAAAACATATATTTTTATGACAGAGGATATTGAGAGGGGACCTTGGTACCGCACAACCTTCCCTGAGATGTGTTATGACAACGGAATGTTGTTCGATGAGACGGATGGAAGAAAATATATCTTCTTTTCACAGGACTGCGGAGATGGAATCGGAACGCATGATATATATTACAGGGAATTGTTTGTTGATATAGATAAGCATACTATTGGGTATGGGGATAAGAGGTTCGTGCTTCACAACACCAACTACGAAACTCCTAAGCAGGGCTTATGGGGAGAGGGCTTCCATGTGTATCAGCATAACGGATATTACTATATTTTCGTGATTCAGGGGCAGCAGTGGCAGAGACAGGAGCTATGCTGGAGAAGCAGGAGTCTTACGGGAGTTGGGCGCTGGGATGATGAACCGGCGGGTGACTGGACATGCAGGAAGGTGTTTGTGGGACATCTTTATGATGCGGATGACAATGTATATATGAAAAATAACGGAATCGCGCAGGGCGGCATTGTGGACACGGAGGACGGAAAGTGGTACTGCTTTATCTTCCAGGATACAGGCTCAGTGGGGCGTATTCCTATGCTGTCGCCTATGGAATGGGGTACGGAGGGAGAGCTTAAGGACTGGCCGGTAATCGGTACATATCTTGGGGAGGGCACACCTTTTCTGTACAACAAAATGCCTGTAATCAGTGAGCTTCCTGTTAGGACGAAGGAGACTGTCGGGGAATTCGTTGAGGACGATGATTTTGAGAACAGTATTGCGGACTATCGCTGCTATGACAGGGAGGACGCCTGTGTAGGTGATGGTGAGCATGACCTTAATGGCTCCTATCTTAAGCTTCAGTGGCAGTGGAACCACAATCCTGATAACCGTTTCTGGAGCCTCACAAAGCGTCCGGGATATCTGCGTTTACAGCCTGTGGGAACTTCGGAAAGTATCAGAACTGCGCGCAACACCCTGACAATCCGCACAGTGGGTCCGGTATGCGATGGCACAACGATTATGGATATTTCCAACATGGCCGATGGAATGACCGCAGGACTTACAGTGTTCCAGCGCCAGTACGGTTATGTTGCCGTGGTTATGGAGAACGGCAGGAAGTACCTTGTGATGCGCAAGGCGGATAATAAGGATGATGCCATGGGACGCTGCTGTGCTATGGAGGAGCTTAAGGACGCGGATAAGATTTATCTTCGCATTCACTGCGATTTCAGGGACATGAAGGATATCGCAGACTTTTACTACAGCATTGACAATGTAAACTGGGTTCAGATAGGTGAGCAGCTGCAGATGAACTATGATATGCCTGATTTCATGGGGTACAGATATGGTCTTTTCGCCTACGCCAAGGAGGAGACGGAGGGCTTTGTCGATTTCGACTGGTTCCATATTGATGTGGATTCTGGGACAGGGGTCTGACCCCGTGTCCCAGAATTGGGACATGGGGTCAGACCCCTGTCCCAACCAGCCCGCTGTCCTGCACTAGCTGCGCCGGTATTCTTTAGGTGATGTCCCGGTAATCTTTTTAAAAGCACGCAGAAAATTGGAATAATCGCCAAAGCCGCATGTAAAAGCAATTTCGATGAGTGATATATCGCTGTACATCAGCTCCTTTGCCTTTAGTATTCTTTTGTACAGAATATATTCGTAGATTCCTTTGTTGGTGTATTCCTTGAATTTGTGCGACAGGAATGAATCGGAAAGGTGGAAAAGCTGTCCGATTGACGATATGGTAAGGTTCTCAGTGTAATGTTCATTGATGTAGTGAAGTACATCGTGCATTGGTGTGTCCGGGACACCTACAGAGGTTTCATGGTGAGATAGTTCGAGGGAAAACTCCATAATATATAATATTTTTAGGATTTTTGAGTAGATGTCCAATTGGTTTGCCGGGCTGTCTGCGCAGGAATCCTTTTCGATTTCTTTAAGATATTTCTGAAAAAGCCGGGCATTTTCCTCAGATAGTGTCCCGACAAGCATATTGTTCTTATAGGCGTTGTCAATAATTTCTATTAAATCAATCTTTCCAAAACCACATTTACGAAGCATTCCGGGCGACAGATACAGGAAACAGCGTTCGTAGTTTACGAGGTCATGGTCGCAGACTAAGCCGTGCATGTGAAGAGGCGGTATGATGAGCAGTTGATTGGGGGTTAGCTTGAAAACAGTGTCATCAATGCAGTAAAATCTTCCGCCGCTAAGGTGCAGATATATCTCATAATCATCGTGGGCATGCAGACCCTGTGACCACATTCTTGGGGATTTTTCATAGTGTGCGATGTAGTCCATGCGTAGCTCCTTTTATAATTTTTTTTTGACTGCATTTATAAATAAATTATAGAGCAGTAATCACATAGTTTCAAGCATATATTGTATGGTAACAAGTAAAAAATGCAGTTAAACTGGAATCAACAAAAACATACAGGAATCTAAGGGTACGGAATGGCTGCCTGTGAAAATGGAGGGTTTTATGGCTGAATTTATATTATCTGCATTTGCTGATGAAGCGGCGGAGGGTTTAGATGAGCAGTTGGAGGCTTTGGCGCAGGAGAATATCAGGATGATAGAGCTGAGGTGCGTTGACGGGGTCAACTGTTCGGAGCTTGGGGTTGAGGACGCTGTGAGGATTCATAAAAAGCTGGAGGCACATCATGTCACGCTTTCGGCGCTTGGCTCGCCCTATGGAAAGATAGGGATAATGGATTCTTTTGACGAGCATTTTGACAAGTTTGCGAGGTCGATGGAGGTGTGCAAGGTATTAGAGTGCAGCAGGATTCGCATGTTCAGCTTCTATATTCCGCAGGGTGAGGAGCCGGAAAAATATCGCGGTGAGGTGTTTAGAAGGCTTGAGAGGATGGTTGAGCTTGCAAGGAAAAATGACGTTTTGCTTGTCCATGAGAATGAAAAAGGAATATACGGCGACACAGATACTCGCTGTATGGATTTGTATGAGCATTTCGGAGGTGATATGGGTGTTGCGTTTGACCCTGCAAACTATGTCCAATGCGGAGTTGACCCTTTGGAGGCTTACAGGCTTCATAAGGACATCATCACATATTTCCACATAAAGGATGCCATGAAGGAGGATGGAAGTGTGGTGAGTGCCGGAAGAGGTGACGGACATCTGCCGGAGATACTTGAGGATGTTGATAAGGTGCGAAGCGGCGAGGTTATACTCACAGTTGAGCCGCACCTTCACATATTTAATGGGCTGGGTTCGCTGCAGTCGGAATCACTTTTACATAAGGAGAGCTATCCGGATTCAAGGACTGCGTTCCATGCAGCATGTGAGGCGTTAAAGAAGATTATTTTATAGAAGATGTTGGCGGGCTGACGGTGATTTTTTATCTGCAAAGGGATAATTGACTGCCGGATATTAAACATGGTTAAGCACAAATAAGCTGTTATTACAGTGTGTAATGAATTGCATAGTAGAGGGGATATTGAGTAATCGTAAATTAAAATATACCCCATAGAATGGACACGATAAGAAGAAGGGTTCCTTAAAAATGGA
>ERZ773130.1723-NODE-1723-length-19222-cov-6.867637_pt1 | contig 19222 bp, 16 predicted proteins | sample MGYA00511919_ERZ773130 | MGnify/ENA primary metagenome ERZ773130 (study PRJEB29015, sample SAMEA2737851) | human gut metagenome | biome: human gut; feature: human-associated habitat; material: faeces | place: China | collected 2012 ...
TCTTATACCTTGCCAAGGGCTACGGGGATTTGATAGCATTTCTTTACTAACTTTCAAGTTAATTTCCCGGCATTCTCGCTTCGGTAGATTGCCAATTTCCCCGGATTCTTCTATACTGAAATCAAATATCAGTTCGTATGCAACAATCAGGAGGGGCACATGGATAAGGCCAAAATGGGAACTTTCATCAAGGAACAGCGGATAGCTCTTGGAATGACGCAGCAACAGCTGGCCGAACAGTTACATATTACGAACAAGGCAATCTCACGTTGGGAAACCGGCAATGCTTACCCCGACATTTCTCTGTTGGATGATCTGGCGGCTGCGCTGTCGGTATCGGTTGAAGAGCTTTGTCGCGGTGAGCGGATTGCCCTGCCCTCTGCTGACACCAATACACTCCTGAGCGATGTCATCACCGAGGTAAGACAACAGAAAAAAGACAGAGCCGCGAAATGGCTTCGCATCCTCTGTCTTAGTATTTTTTCCGTGATCCTTCTTGCGTTTCTCTTCTTTACTGGTGCGTTCTTATTTATACAAAATGAAGCAAATTTAGACGAAGCACTCTTCACCCTGGCTTTGGGTGCCTTTGCCATCGGGCTTATGCTTTTCCGGTACGGGATTCCGATCCTTCTGCTTGCCATCGCTCTACCGCCGTTACTTTGCAGACGCCCCCGGCAGCCGGCGAGACCATCGTCTGTATCCTGCTGTCGGTTCTGTCCGTCCTCTGGCTGATCTTTGGCGGACACTTTCTCTGGTTCCAGTTATTCTAGCATTTCCATCGTTTTGCATAATCTTTCCGTCCGCTGACGATGGCAGAATAAGCATCAAAAGAATTTTATTCCTAATTACTTTCCAAACAGTGTACTCAAAATTCCTCTCTTGATGACCTGGGCACCGGTGTTGATCAGCTGGCGTTCGATCTGGGCCTGTCGGCGTTCCGCTGCCTTTTCCTTCTTTTTCTGTGCTGCTTCCCACTCTTTCTGTTTCTGCTTTACGGCGGATTCCTGTAGCTTGGCCTGCTGCTTTGCCAGAGCTTCCTTATCCTTCTCCAGCTGTGCCCGCTCTGCTGCCAGCTGCGCCGCTTTCGCCTCATGCTCCATGGTATCTGTCAACACTTCGTAGGCAGAAATATTGTCCACCGCCTCATCGTAGCGTCCCATGCCGTCTCTCGCCATCAGATTCCTGCGCTCCGTCTCATCCACAGGTCCCATAAAGCTCTGGGGGCAGATGATGGAGGTACGCTGGGCGATGCCGGGCACGCCGTTCTCATCCAGGAAGGATGTCAGCGCTTCTCCTACACCTAACTCCATGATGACTTCCTCTGCCTTAAACGCCGGATTAGCCCGCAGAGACTGTGCTGCCGCCCGGACAGCCTTCTGCTCCGCAGGGGTATACGCCCGGAGGGCATGCTGTACCCGGTTGCTTAACTGTGCCAGTACGGAATCGGGGATATCACTGGGACTCTGGGTCACAAAATAGATGCCCACACCCTTGGAGCGGATCAGCTTCACCACCTGCTCGATCTTCTGCACCAGTATCTTCGGTGCATCAGCAAACAACAGGTGTGCCTCATCGAAGAAAAATACCAGCTTCGGCTTTTCCAGATCTCCCGCCTCGGGAAGCTTCTGGAATAATTCTGACATCATCCATAACAGGAAGCTGGCATACAGTGTGGGATTCTGCACCAGCTTTACACAATTCAGCACGTTGACGATACCCTTGCCGTACACATCCGTATGCATCCAGTCATAAATATCCAGATCCGGTTCTCCGAAAAAGAGATCTCCGCCCTGATTCTCCAGAGGCAGTAACGCCCGCAGAATACCGCCCACGGACTGCTTGGAGATACTTCCGTAGGTGGTCAGATAGTCATCCTTGTGTTCTGCCACATAATTCAGCAGAATACGCAGATCCTTTAAGTCGATCAATAAAAGTCCCTTGTCATCCGCGATCCGGAAGACAATATTCAATACACCTTCCTGCGCAGCGGTGAGCCCCAGAATACGAGATAAAAGCTCCGGTCCCATATCGGAGATTGTGGCTCTCACAGGATGTCCGCCCTCCTGATAGATATCCCAAAAGCAGACCGGATAAGCCTTATAGGAAAAGCTGTCGCGGATACCGAATTTATCGATTCTCTTGTCCATAGACTCCGAAGCCACACCCGCCGTGGCAATGCCGGAGACATCTCCCTTGACATCACACAAAAAAACCGGAACTCCCGCGTCCGAAAATGATTCTGCCATAGCTTTCATCGTAATCGTCTTGCCGGTGCCGCTGGCTCCCGCGATCAGTCCATGGCGGTTACTCATATTCAGCTGCATATTCACACGCTGGCCATCTGCCAGGCCCATATAGATCTGTCCATCTGTATACATTGTTGTCCCTCATCCTCTCTTTTCTATCTCAGACTTCCTGCTGCCCCATCCCGCGGGGATATCAATAGATGATATCTTCTACGACTTTTTGAAACGTTTCTTCCCCGTCATATGCTCCACTTTCAGGCAGAATATCTCCGTCCTGGCTACGACTTCCGGTCGGAATACGAAATTCTCCGTTCTGTCAGGATAGTACTGCTTCATCAGAAGATTCAATGCTTTCTGTTTTTCCGCATCCGACAGGATCTCTATAGTTCCCTGACCGATCACGCTCTCGTATTCCATGGTGCACTGACAGCCGTCTTCCTTCTCCGACAGCACCAGTCTGTGGGAGCAATCCATCTCGAAGCTTGCCCTGGCATCCTTACGGATCAAGTCATATTTTTTTCCTTCTTTTGCCCCGTGAAAATAGAGTGTCACTCTGCCGTCCGTCTCTTCCATTCCGAAATTCAACGGCAGAAGATACGGATAGCCTTCCTCATCATTCAATGCAAGTCTGCACACATCACACCTCTTCATGACATCTGTCATTTCCGAAAATTCTGTAATCTCACGATCGTTACGACGCATTGTATTCCTCCTGTGCTGCATTTTGTTTTTCTGTCAATATCTGTGCGCCCGACAGGCTTTGCGGCATATAAATGCCGGGTAAGCCATCATTGGAATTTCATATACTCTTTCACAGATATATTTACTATAGCGCATAAACAAGATATAATGCAACTATATCCTTCCGTAAGGAATTTTGAAAGGAGTTTTATTTTGCAAAACAAAGTATCCCATTATTCTATTTTCCCACCGGATCTCAGTGCTCTGACGCTGCATATCCTCGCTATGGCGTTCATGTTCTGTGATCATCTGTGGGCTACCCTCGCCGGAGATGCCTGGTGGCTGACCGGCATCGGCAGACTGGCATTTCCCATGTTCGCCTTTTTCCTGGTGGAAGGCTTCTTCCATACCCATGATAAGAAAAAATATTGCATGCGCCTGCTTCTTCTGGCCATTCTTTCTGAGCTTCCCATCAATCTGATGTACAGTGGGCTGTTATTCTACCCGTTTCATCAGAACGTGATCTGGACACTGCTCACAGGCTTCCTGTGTATCTGGGCAATAGATACCCTACGGAAAAAATGTCCGGTCTGGCTGTGGATTCCGTCGATCCTGCTGCTATCTGCAGTGGGCTACGTGCTGGCGACCCTCCTCATGTTCGACTATTACGGGGAAGGCGTTCTGACTGTTATCGTATTCTATCTCTTCCATGGGAAAAAATGGTGGCAGCTTGCCGGACAGTTTGCCGGGCTCTACTGGATCAATGTCATGCTGTTGGCAGGAATGCAGATTCCATTACAGCTTTTCGGTCATGCCTTCGAGATTTCAGAACAGGGACTGGCGCTGTTGTGTCTGCCGCTTCTGTGGTGCTACCATGGACGCCAGGGCGCGCATAACCGCAAGATCCAGCTTGCCTGCTATGCCTTTTATCCGGTACACATGCTGGTACTGGGGATTCTGTCAAAGCTGATTTTTAGTTAAAATCATAATGCTGACAGAAAGTCTATTCCCTAAAGTAAAAAACTCCCGATGGAATCATTCCACCGGGAGTTCTATATTTTACTCTAAATTAGTACTGCTTCACCTGTTCTTCGCCGTTCATGACACGCAGAGCGCCCTGAGCCAGAGCTAACAGCTCGTCCTCACCGGGATATACGGTCACAGGAGCGATCCAGCCGCATCTCTCTTTCAGCTTAGCCACTACATCCTCACCATATGCAATGCCTCCGGTGATAACGATCTGGTCTACCTTGCCGTTCAGCACACAGGCCATAGCACCGATGTCTTTGGCTACCTGTAACAGGAATGCCTGCTTCACCTCCGCTGCTTTGGCATCGCCTTCATTGGCACGCTTGGTAACTTCACGCATATCGTTGGTACCCAGGTAAGAATTCAGGCCGCCCTTGCCGATCAGCTTTGCACTGATCTCTTTCTCAGTATATTTTCCGGAGAAGCACATTTTTACCAGTGCTGCACAGGGTACACCGCCTGCACGCTCTGGAGAGAATGCACCGTCACCGTCAAATGCACTGAATACGTCTACAACCTTGCCGTCCTCATGTGCGCCTACGGATACACCGCCGCCCATGTGCACGACTACCAGACGTAAGGACTCATAAGGCTTGCCGGCCTCTTTTGCATATCTCTTGGCAACTGCCTTCTGGTTCAGGGCATGGAAGATACTTCCTCTGGGGATCTCTTCCAGACCGGAATATCTTGCGATGGGCATCAGCTCATCTACTACAACGGGGTCTACGATGTAAGAGGGAACGCCGATCTCATCACCGATCTCTCTTGCCAGAATACCGCCTAAGTTAGAAGCATGCTGACCCTGTACACCTACTTTTAAATCCTCCAGCAGATCATCGGTTACCGCATAGGTACCACTGGGGATGGGCTTTAACAGACCGCCACGTCCTACGATCACGTTGAAGCTCTTCAGATCGCAGTTCTTCTCTGCCAGCAGATCGGTAATGATCTTCTTACGGAAATCCTTCTGTTCGAAAATAGTATCGTATTTGGAGATCTCCTCGGTAGAATGTCTCAGGGTTTCTTCAAATAATAAGTTCTCATCCTCAAATACACCGATCTTGGTGGAGGTGGAACCGGGGTTGATGATCAGACTCTTGATTGCCATTATGTGTTTCCTCCTATATTCACTCTTATATTCGCTCTTATGCTTTACCGCTTTGCCCACTACAGCATCTATACCTGCCGACAGCAGTTCTCCCGCAGCTTCCACAGCGACTTCGATCACGATATCCATAGCTTATTTCTGATTCTTTTTCATCTCTTCTGCTACAACTGCAGCCAGTGCCAGGGAGTATACCTTGGTCTCAAAGGTATCGGAACGGCTGGTCAGGACTACGGGTACCTTGGTACCGGTCAGGATGCATCCGTTCTTTACTTTTACCATATGTACGATTGCTTTGTATACCAGGTTGCCGGCATGGATATCCGGGAACAGCAATACATCTGCATCACCCTGGATCTTACGTTCGGTTGCGCCCTTATGCTTGGCTGCCTCGGGATCGATCGCCAGGTCAAGAGACAGCGGGCCGTCTACGATACAGCCGGGGATCTGTCCTTCTTCACACATCTTAGTCAGTTCTGCCGCATCTACGGTAACGGGCATCTTGGGATTTACAACCTCAACTGCTGCTAAAGGTGCTACCTTAGGCTCTGCAACGCCGCAGGCATTACATACCGGAATGGTGTTCTTGATGATCTGAACCTTCTCCTCCAGTGTAGGATAGGTCATGAATGCAACATCGGTCAGGAACAGAAGTCTGTCAATGCCGGGAATCTCAAATACACATACATGAGACAGGGTTCCACCGGTACGAAGGCCTACTTCTTTGTTCAGTACGCTCTTTAAGAAGTTCTTGGAGTCGATCAGGCCCTTCATATACATATCTGCACGGCCGTCATGTGCCAGCTTTACAGCTTTCAGGGAAGCTTCGATCATATCCGGCTCATTGATGATCTCATAATCGGAGAGGTCCATATTCAGTCCGGCTGCAATCTCACGGATCTTTGCCTCATCACCTACCAGGATTGCATCTGCAATGCCCAGTCTCTTGGCCTCATGTACAGCTTCCAGTACTGCACTGTCCTGTGCAACGGAGACTGCGACGGTCTTCTTCCCACACTCTTTTACTTTTGCTACGATGTCATCAAAATTCATTTTCTTCCATTCCTTTCCGCCCCTCGTGGGCTCCAAGTATGAATACATTCCACACATTATTCGCAAAATTGCACGATAAATCGTGCTTTCGCTGCTGCGCAGCTATTTTTGCTCATATGTGTGGCGGTGACTCTATTCGAGTCACCTAAAATCAAGCAAAACTGCTTTTTACATGCAAGCATGACAAAGCAGTCCCGCTTGATTTCATTGTCTTCCGAATAGTCACTCTAATCGTTAAAATAATAACACACTGGAATACAAAAATCAAGCTACTATGACAAATATAGCCACCTCTAAATGAGGTGGCTGATATCTGCCAGGGTCGGTACGCAGGCGTACAGACATTTTTTTAATTTTTCATCTGGCTGTGTCTGATCCGGCACCATCACAACCTTACAGCCGGCGCGGTAAGCACTCATGACTCCGTTGGGAGAATCCTCCACGGCCATGCACTCTTCCGGTGCCAGTCCCAGCTGCTTGCAGGCATAGAGATAAATATCCGGGGACGGCTTACCTTCTGCTACCATAGTGGCCGAAATCAGTTTCTCAAAATACGGCCGAAGTCCTGCCATCGCCAGATATTTTTCCGTCCGCTCCAGATCCGTCGCTGTGGCAACCGCTGCGGTGATATGCCTTTTTTTCAGATCTTCCAGAAGCTCCACGGCACCGGGCTTGCATTTGATGCCCTCCCGGTCCAGTGTTTCTTCCATCATCTCTTTTCGTTTGTCACGCACCACATAATAGTCAAAATCTTCACCGTACCAGTCCTTGAGCTGTCTGGGGGCAAAGGGGCGTCCCAGACTGCGCATCGTAAGTGCCTGCTCATCTGTCATGGTATACCCACAGGCTGCCAGTGCCTTCGGCCAGAAAATACGGTAATATTTTTCGGTATCGATCAGCGTACCGTCCATGTCAAATAAAACTGCCTGAATCATTGTTATTCCTCTGCGTCAGCCGTCTGTCCGGCATCTTCTGCTGCATCCGTTTTGCCACTCTGGTCCTCGTCAGCTTTTCCGGCTTTCCGGTCACGTTTTGCCGCCTTGCGCGTCTTCCGGCTTTTTGCCGCTTTTTTCCCTAACAATACGATCAACAGGATCACGACTGCACCACCGACGATGCAAAGTACGATCAGCAGTGTATGACTGCCCTCGGCCTCTACCGTGCGGAAGCTGCCGGGCACTTCCATGGTAAACTGTCTATAGCTGCCGATCACAGTGGATTCCACTTCCGTGTACTCTCCATCCTGTGCTACCTCTATGACAGTGTTATCCGCATCCTCACAGTAGACACGCAAGGTTGCTTCTCCGGTATAGTCCGGTGCATCCTCTTCCATGGAATTGGTCATGGATACTGTATAAGTATTTCCCTCTACCTGCAGATGCAATGCTGCATTGGGATAGAAGTTGCCTTCTGCCATAACCAGTGCCTTATTGTTATCGTTTTTCTCTGCGGAAGCAATGGATGCGGTCCATTCCTCATACTCTGCTTCCAGCACTTTATTACCGGTAATATCACTGAAATCATAATCCGGCCATACACCGTAATAGCCATCCTTCTCCGGTACTTCCGGAATCTGGTCTGCCGACAGATAATCCCCGTAACCGCATTTATAGGAAGCCACTTCTACACCATCCGCCTGGAAGGTAATGGTAAACTGTGAGAAAGCGTCCGGAACGTCTTTGCTGCAGAATTCCTGGTAGGACAACGGGGTAGCACCGCCCTGATAACCAATGCCGTCTACGCCACCGGCTCCGCCTTCCACATAATAGTTGCCATACAGAGTTCCATCATCACTGACTTTTCCGGCAATGCTGCCCTGGCCTTCGCCGGACATATCCAGATCATTGTACGCATAGCTGTAGAAAATATCACAGCCTTCTCCGGCAATACCTCCGATATTATTTTTACCGGTGATCCTGCCCATGCTGTAACAGCTGCGGATCGCATAGCTGGCAGATCCGGCAATTCCTCCCACATAGCTGCCTCCGGTACTCTCTACGGGTGCATAAGACTCACAGGAAATGACTGCGCCATATTCTGCTTTACCGACCACACCGCCGACATAGTCTTTTTTACCGGTCACGTCTCCAAGGTTGCGGCTGTCTCTGATGACTGCCTTGACCGTCTGCTCCACATCGAAACTCTCCGTTCCGGTTAAAGTGATATCGTCCTCAGGGTCAAAATCGTATTCCGTTGCCACCTGTCCAACGATACCGCCCACATTCGTATCGGCTTCCACCGTACCGCGGTTCACACATAAGGTGACCTTTCCCTTCTGGAAGCTGGAAGTATCATAGCGCGCTTCTTCGGTTCCTTCCGGTTCTGCGGTGTCATCCTCCGCATCGGGATCTCCGGGGTTCACCTCTTCCTTGCTGGCTGACTCATCCGAAGTATCTTCTACAGAAATTCCTTCATACCGGAAGAGATCATCCCGGATTTCGCTGACCAGATTCCGCAGAACTCTGGCCTGATCCATCAGCTCATCCATGTGGGCGCTGGTGCTGTCTGTCCCGGCTTCCAGTACATCCCCCAACTGACCCAACTGGTCAAAAGCCTTGTCGAGCCTGTCATTCAGTGTATCCAGATTATCTTTGATACCGCCACTGCGATCCGTGGAAGCATTCGCCATGTTATCCAGATGCTTGGTGGCATTCTCTCCGAATTTTTTCAGTGCCGATTTATAGCTCTCCGTATCGTCCGGTACGGTGATGGTAATGTTTCCGCCACTGACGTCATGATCGCCACCCCAGTTACCATTCCAAATATCATTTCCACTGATGGTAACGTCATGACTGTTGCCGTTATTCTTGTCATTATCCGCCTGCTTGTTCAGATCGTCATTCAGGACTTTCAGATCGTTGCTGACGCCGTTCAGCTCCTGATTGTAAATATACCACAGATCATGAGCGGTCCCGGTCAGAGAACTTCCCGCATTGTTGGCATCTTTCAGGTTCGAACTGATACTCTTGGCAATACCGGATGCCTGTTTGCTATAGCTGCTCACATCTTTCTGGGTGGCATCCAACATATCCAGGAATTTGTCTGTCTCCGTATCCAGTTCCTTCAGCTTGTCACTGAGATACTGGATTTCCAGGAACGGCTCCATCTGACCCACGATACCGCCCACATCTTTTCTGCCCTGCACATATCCGGTGTTGGTGCAGTTCTGCAGATAGCCCTGATGCAGTCTGCCTACGATACCTCCGGTATTGTAGCCTACGTGCTGGTAGCCGATGGCCCCGGAATTGGAGCAATAATAAATCTTACCATCCGAAATACCTGCGATACCACCGGTGTCCGTATGAGCTGCCACATTGGAGGTACTGTTGATCTGCTCCAGATTGTCCATGGTGATATCTTCCAGATCATAAGTCACTTCCGTGCTGTACGTATTGATATTGCCATTGTTGCTGCAGTTATTCAGAATACCGTGGTTGTTGCCCACAATACCGCCTGCGGAATGATTGCCGATCACATTTCCGGAGGATTCACACCGACGGATCTCTCCGCTCTCAGCATTGACTCCGGCAATACCGCCGACATCCGTATCACCGACCACATTTCCGGTAAATTTACAATTTTCAATGCTGCCATAGTTCACACCGACGATACCGCCGACCTGATCCTGACTTCCAGAGGGAGATACTTCCCCCGTGACCGTAAGGTTGCGGACTTTTGCTCCCTCCTGCACATAGCGGAACAATCCCACTGCCGAACCGTCTCCGGTCAGTTTCACATTGGAAATAGTAAAACCGCTGCCGTCAAAGATTCCTGCAAACGTAGGAATACTGAGTTCACCTGTCATGCTCAGAACAATGTCGTTCTGCAGCACTACTTTTTTATCTCTGGACCAACTGTCCAGTACACAGTTCTCCACCAGTTTCCGCAGATCCTCCTCCGTGCTGATCTCTATGACTGCATAATCCTGCTCCTTTATCGTGCTGCTATAACCGCTGCCGCCTCTGTACTGCTCATAGGTCAAAATTTCTGCTGCATAGGCGGTGGCCGGTGTCTGCAGGATCAATGCTGCTCCCAGCAGGAAACATAATAATCTCTTACTGTTCATCTTCTGTTCCCTCGCTTTCTGCTGTTTTTTCTTTATCCGAAGCTTTCTTATCCGCAGCTTCTGTATCTGCTCCGGCTGCTTTCTGTCCGGCTGTCTCATCCTCCGGCAGCTCCTGGGCTTCCAGTCTGGGATAGTTTTCTTCCGGGGCATCGTCCCGCTCCTCCATCGTCACGGTATCCTTGGGACGCACCACCGCACCCATCTCACCATCAATGACACCGATGAAATCACCCTCCAACACACCATTGACATAACCCTTGATGTGACCGTTCATACGGATTCTTCCGGCGGAGGGCAAGGGCTTTGCCAGATCCCGTTTCAGTGTAAATGCTGTCTTCTGAATAATGATATCTCCGATCAGCAGTGTCTGCGGCAATGCCAGCAGTACCAACAAAATAGATGTCAGAGTACCACGACCAAGAGCCAGTCCGATGGCCGCTACCGCTGCATTGGAAGATACATAGCTGATAATAAATCCCGCAGATACCAGCATGGATCCGCTGGTAACAATGGTAGGGAACGCCTGGTTCAGTGCTTCGATGGCGGCTTCCTTGATCGGCATATAGGTCTTCAGATCCATATAACGGCTGGTGATAACGATAGCGTAGTCGATCGTTGCACCCATCTGGATCGCAGATACTACCAGATATCCCAGAAAATATACATTTTCATTCAACAGATACGGCAATGAGAAGTTCATCCAGATACTACCCTGAATCGTTACAACCAACAGTACCGGCAGACCGGCGGACTGGAAGGTGAACAGCAGGATGATCATAACGAACAATGCTGTCAGCACCGTGATGATCGTATTATCCGTTGCGAAGGAATCGCCCAGATCCTTATCACTGGTGGCGTTACCGACTAGCAGAATATCATCTATATTATAGAACTTTGCCACGGTATTACGGATCTGATCCAGTGCTGCTGTGGTCTCTTCTCCCTCATAAGGAACATTCAATTCCAGAACAAATCGGGAATTGTCTTCGCCCAGCAGCTGATCTTTCGCAATACAGATCTGGGAATAAGCATCCGTCAGAGTTTCTTCCAGATCATCGTCCAGTGTGATGTTGCCGCTTTCTTTCTGATCATAAATGAACAGGAACATATCAATAAACGGAACTTCGTATTCACTGACGCCACTGACCAGCGCACCATAATCGCTCTGATCCAGTGCATATGCCGAATACAACATATCCGCCACTTCAATATCCAGATCGATCAGTTCCGCAAACTGCCTGGGGGTCAGCTTATCCGTCAGCATATAGCCGTCCATGGCCTCGATATTGCCAAGTCCCTGACAGGATTTCACCACATCCAGCTTTTCCAGAGCTTTCAGTGTCTGTGCCTCTTTTTCATAATCACCGTTCGGCACAATAACCGCCAACTGGTTCACCATACCGAATTCCTTATTTACCATGCTGACGGAAAATTTATTATCACTCATAGTACTGGATTCCAGAGTGTTGGTATCGTACACGTAGTTTGCCTTATTGGACAGGAAAAATGCTATAATAACACCTACGATCAGAATAGGCGGTATAATGTAGCGGGTAGCCACACAAAACTTACCGACTGCTGTGATCTTCGGCACGAAGCTCTTGTGATGGGTGTTGTCGATGGCCTTGGAAAAGGTCAACAACAGTCCGGGCATCAGGAAGAATACGGCTACCATACTGAAAATAATGGATTTCGCCAGAATGATACCCATATCATAACCAATTCTAAACTGCATGAACATCATGGCTACCATACCGGAGATGGTGGTCAGGGAACTGGAGGAAATCTCCGGGATTGCCTTACTCAAAGCAACAATCACAGCCTCTCTGGCATCCTTGTCCTCATGTTCTTCCATAAAACGGTGGGCCAGAATGATGGCATAGTCTACCGCCAGACCTAACTGCAGTACCACCGCGATGGAGTTCGTAACAAAACTGATGGTTCCGAACCAGTAGTTCGTACCTTTGTTCAAAATAGCTGCCACAATAAATGTAGTCAGATAAACCGGGATTTCCGCATAAGTCGTAGAGGTAAATAACAATACGGCTACGATAACCACTGCTGCCAACAACAGAATGACGATCATATCATTATTCAAGTCATCCGCGTCACGCTCTTCCTGACCGATATCGGAAGAATAGTAAACATCATAATCGGACAATGCATCCAATACCTCATCCAGATGCTGCTGTGTAGCTTCCGTGTCTGCTTCCTCATCAAAAGTGACAGACAATAAAGCCTCCATGTCATGGTAATGATCCTCGGTGTCATCGAAATCCAACATGCTGACACCGTCCATCTCCTCCACCTGATCTGCCAGTTTCTGTGCCTCGTCAAACGTCACGTTACAGATCAGGATCCGGGCGGAGCCATACGTGGTAAATTCCGAATCCATCAGATCCAGTCCCCTTCTGGTCTCTGTTGTGTCCGGCAAATAAGTGGTCAGATCGTTATTAACCTTGACTCTGTTCATGGATAATACGCAAAATATGCATAAAACAATAAAGATCAGATAAAATCCTTTTCGTTTGTCTACAATGAGCGTGGCAAGTTTCATCATAAAGGAATTATCTTTTTTGTCTTTTTCTGCGTTGTCTGCCATAGTTCCCTCCTGCTTTTTCTCTCTTTGTACCCTTATTTATGTATTTGATTTTATACACCTCTAGTTTAAAATGTTTTTGAACATCTGTAAAGACTTACTACAAAGATGAGAAATTGTATTAATGTCATTTAATGAACTTGTGTTGATTTTCTGCCAAATGCAAAATATAATAATGGGGAAGAAAAAGCAAGCTACAGATTTTTTGTGATTGTTTATTTTTAGACATTTTCGCAATGTTCGTCTATTATTTTAGAAAAAATTCAGATTTGTATTACATATAGGAAATGATTTCTTCTTTTCCCGGAAAGGCTGGTGGATTGTCTTATGGAAAAAATGGATCGCCGTGTGCGCAAGACAAGAGCTCTCTTATTACAGGGGCTGGTAAAAATGTTAGAAACCCATGATATTCAGGATATCTCCGTCAAGGAGCTGACTGAACTGGTGGATATCAACCGCGGAACCTTTTATCTGCATTATGATGATATCTACGATATGCTCCATAAAGTCGAGGATGAAATGTTCCTGGAATTTAATGAAATCATGGAGCAGAAACCGGTCGTTACCAATTCTCTGGCCTCTCAGGGGCCGTTGTTGGAATTCTTCCGTTTTCTGGATCGAAACAGGGATCTGGCCAAGGTCATGATCGGCCCTCATGGGGATCTGGCTTTCGTCAATCGTCTGAAAGATCAGATTGAAAAGCGCACTCTCCAGGTTCTGGAAAGTGCGCAATCCGATGCTAATTATGAATATCTCTGTTCCTTCATTATCACCGGCTGTGTCGGTGTCGTGGAGACCTGGCTGAAAGAATCCGATCCCCAGTCTCCGGAAGAAATGGCAGAAATTCTGGGAACCATGCTCTTACGTCAGCTTAATTTTGCTCCGGGGCCTGCATAGGCTGTGTCGGCTCCGGCATGCCTACGCTCAATGAAGTCACTGTCTCACCATCCAGGAAGAAGGATACGGTATCACCTACCTGAAGTTCGTCCAGAGTGGCATCTTCTCCGTCAATCGTAATGATCGTATCGTCATTGACTGTGATAGTCATTGTATCTCCGTTGAGAGTTAAGGTCATCTCATCCAACATGTCTTTCTCAGGTTTCTGACCGTTCGGTGCTTCTCCGTTGGGCGCGCTGCCATTGCCATCAGGAGTCTGGCCGTTCGGCTTTTCTCCGCTGGGTGCCTCACCGGTAGGAGCTTCACCATTGGGAGCTTCCGGCTTCTCTGCCAGTGCGATGGAGATCACATTGCCATCAATGGCAGTGATCTGGCCGAGATAAGATTCCACCTTCTCTTCACCGCTCTCCGTACTCTCCGTCGTACTCTCCGGTGCGATCGTCTCCTTCTGTTCTTCTGATTCACTTGCTACGCTCTCCGTACCCGCAGATGTTGTTCCTCCGCATGCCGTAAATCCCGTCATCACCATAGCAGCTGTCAACACTGCACACATTACTTTTGTATTCACCTGGGGTAAATTCCATCTTCTCATATTCTCATTCCTCCTGTTCCATTAAAAATCTTGTGAACATTTCTTTCCCCTTATCTGCCTCTTATAATAAAAGACATCTGCGAAGGAATTGTGAGAAAAATGTGGTGATTCTGTGAACTTTTCAGGCATGACATCCATGTCATGTATGCAGTGTTGACAGTGTCAGATCATGTGTCGATTTTGCTGTTTTGTTGTAAATATTCAAGGAATGCGGTACAGCCTTCCAGAACATCCGCATAGGTTGTCCCAAAATCTCCCGTGTACCATGGATCCGAGATATCCCGTTCCGATCCCGCGTAGGAAAGCAGCTTCGCTACTTTCCCCTCCGGGTCTCCCCCGAATATCCGCAGCATGTTGCGGATATTCGCACCATCCATACCAATCAGATAATCATATTCCGCATAATCCGCTCTCGTCACCTGCCTGGCCCGCTTCCCCTCACAGGAGATCCCATGCCTCGCCAGCTCCGCCTTCGCCGGCGGATACACCGGATTCCCGATGCCGTTCCAGATTTCCTCCGTACTGGTGGCCGCGGAGGCGATCTGAAAGTGATCGGCGAGATTTGCATCGGATACCAATTTTTTCATAACAAATTCTGCCATGGGGGAACGACAAATGTTGCCGTGGCAGATGAATAACACTCTTATCATAAATTTCTCCTATCATAAAAAGCCGTGAAATGCCGTGTTTTGGCACTATTTGCCGACTTGTTTCTTCTTATATAAAAGTTACATTTTAAGTGCCGATTTTGCAAAATACGACAAAACGGTGCAATTCACACCCCTCATTCGTAGTAAAATCGTAGTCAAAATTTTCAGGATTACTACTCTGGATTTTGCACCCTTTTTTCAAGGGAGGGTGCATTTGCACACCCCAAAAGGGGGTATCGTTAAAAGGGTGTGCATTTTTACACTTTAAGGGGTTCAAATCTAAACGGCGCTCGTTTGAATTCCTGCAAGGAACTGCCCCTCTCTAGCTTTCATCTGCTCTGTGAAAACACCGTATTCAGCACAATCTGTTGGAATCCGAAAGCCGTGCTTGACGAGACAAATATCCTCTCGTGTCTCTACATTCTTCTCATAAGTCGAACCGCGGTTGAGCCACATAACAGTATCTTCTTCCTCTCCCATTTCAGGATAAAAATAGAATCCCTTCTTGGCATCAAATCGGAACATATATGCCAGCACCTGCAGATAGTCCTTATTGCCAATATTGTCAATCGGTTTGTACTTGGCATCGGCAATCACTCGTGCTTTAGAATCTCTGCTTATGAAGTCTGGATAAATCAGTCCACGATTATGGTCAAACAAACGCTGAGAACCCTTGGTGGCCTTATTCATTGGATGATAGAAAATCTCATCCACAATTGAATTCATATATTCTTCCCAGAGCCATGCCCCATCAAACAGCAGTCCATATACTTTCTTACTACCCATTCCAATCTGATGTTTCTGATGTTGTAAAATGAGCAGACACAGATTCTGCAGTTCACGATATTCTCGGTAATATGCGTGTCTGATGGTATTCGTTTTATTTGCATCAATGACATTCTGTCGATTGCACATCTCATAATTTGGAGTAGCTCCAACAACATCCTTGACCTCATCCTTAACCTGTGCAAGTAGTTTATGGCCGTATGGCTTATATTTGATGAACTCCACGGTATGACGGATTAACTCCATCAAATCATTATCAAAGAAATACTCCCTCTGCGAATATGCAACATTACCGACAAAAGGTGTATTCTTAACAATATGTCTCGCTATATCAATTGTTCCCTTAACATTGCTGTCATTGTAGGTCTTTCTTACATAAGTCTTAAAGACACCTTTACGCATTGCACCCTTTAAGTAATGTGGAAAGATAAAAACGAGCAGATTAAAAATATGATCGTCATTATTCGCATCAGTTTCCAAGTCTACGATATTCGGAACATCAAAAACCCTCTCTAACAAATATTGAAATAGGAAATCTTGTCCGTTGCCACTAAACCTTGATTCAACAATGAGCTTCTCATCGCCAAGTCCCATGAAGCCCATGACATTACTCGACAGATAGTAGTTGTTCACACTCTGTAAAATCATCTGGTCTTTTGTGATATCATCTGCATCTCTAAGGATTTCCGGGAATACAAATATCCCTTCATTCTCCAACTGCTCTAATGTTTTATCAGCTATCTTGCTAGTCAGATGTGATATATCAGACAGAGATTCCTTCGGTATTCTCGAATTGTCTTTTATTTTAATTCGACTCATCTACATCAACTCCATCTGCCTGCCCATGACTGTAGGCTTTTCTAAATCGTTCCATGATACCTTCTTCATCATACATACCATTTATGTATTCCTGTAATAAAGGATGCAGATAATCAGACCATAACTGGTCAAAGTCAATATTCTTCAGTTTCAAGAAATAAGATGCACCTATCTGATAGTTTTCATTTAAACCTTCTGTTGCAGCAATCTCTGCATTCAAAGCAGACATTCTTGCGATTGCCTCCGCTTCTTTTTCTTCGTCATTTAGGTTTGCAAGCATCTCAAGGCGCTCATCTGCACGAAGCTCCACAAAACGGAATCTTCTTCTCATAGCGAAATCAAAGCTGTCTACCGATCTATCTATATCGTTCATTGTACCGATAATATAAACATTGTCTGGAATATAAAATTTTTCGTTACTGTCTGCATGAAGGTTTGCATACTGGGTAGAAACCTCTCCTGCCACACCTCTGTATCCTGGATCAACAGCAAAGAACAATTCTCCGAAAATCTTAGATATCTCACCACGATTTATCTCATCAATGATGAACACATACTTTTTCAACTCTTCCTGTCTTACAATCTTGGCAGCCTTTTTCTTTTTCTGAATTTCGTTAAAAATAACAAGATTATAAGAATATCTCTGCTGTGTGAAATTGATATTGAAAAATTCCGTGATATCTTTCAATTTGTCAAATTCTCTACCAGACTCTAACATCTGTCTAATTTCAGAAATATTCAATCGAATACTATTGATGGATGCATTCTGTGGTATTGAAAGATAAATATGCTCATCATCGACATCTGTGATTGTAAATTCTGTACCTGTTTTTGTCTTGAAAGTGTTATTTCCGGCATCCACATCATCAAAGAACTCCTTCATTGCATCTTGCACGGACAACTCATTTGCAATGACCTCTGTGGATTTTTTAGAATTCTCATAGTTTCTTCTAGCCTTGTCCACGAATTTTTTAAACACGCCATCCTGCAATTCAAATCCCATAGAGCCATCTTCATTTGTCTTTGGACGAAGTCCTTCTACGAAATCAGAATAGTCATAGCTTGGGTGGAACTGGACAAACTCCACCTGTTGTTTCTGCTCGTCCGTAAGCATCGTATAATCATCAAAATATCCATTGCTGATAATGTCAGTAGCAATTTCTTTTGCAAGATATGTCTTTCCTGTTCCTGGAGCACCACGGAATATAATGTTCTTTGATTCCACAAGCATAGTAGAATATGGATTTAAATAACCATTAAACTCCGCCTGTTTAACCTCTTCTACAACTGCTGCCTCTTCCTCCGCATTTTCCTTTTCATCCTTCTCACGATATATCAATTTGAAGGCATCTCCCGGATTACCAAATCGTTTTAAGCACTCCTGAACAAATCTAAGAGTGGTGAAGATGTTCCATGAATAGATAACAAACTGTCTACCTTCTCCGTAGTTGTATGTCAAATATTCGATTGTATTTCTGGAAGCTTTAAAGTTATCAACACTATAATAAATACCCTTTATAAGTTCTGTATCTGGTCGATACCGACAAATAGGGAACTGTTCTTTTTCTTCAACAGGAAGTGCAACAATCTGTTCTTCATATATTTGAAATGCCAATCGTGGTAAAGTTTGATTTGTATTACGTCTCTCGCCTTTTCCGTAATTCCTTTTGATAACAGTTCCATCGGCAGCAACAAAGGATGCATCCAAAGGCTTGAACACATCTCCAGCACTAATATTATCCATAGTGAATGAATCATCAGTAGAAGTAACAGAATCTGCTGTTATAGTGATCTCGTATTTTGTCTGCTTAATCTGAATCTCATATCCTTTTGCCATAAGATAGTTTTTTGCTTCGACAGCATTATATCCAGATACATCTATCTCTGCACCATTCTGCAAATGATTTGCCACTGCTAATACATACTTTGGTGGATAGGTATTTCCATTTTCCCATACAAGCTCATACTTGGTACTCGTATTGTGCCAAGGAACTCCATTCTCATCAATATATTTAATAGCCTCTGCTATAAATTGTCCGTCAACTTTTGGGACTGCCATAATAAGCACCTCCGTTCAAATGAATATACAGAATTTATTATATCACTAAACGGCTTTTTTGACACCCACAATCGTTAAGTGGCTCTAACGTAAAAAAGCACCTAGACATTTCTGCCTGAGTGCCAATTCTGTAGCCCGCTATACTACTTTGAACATATTCTGTTTCAATGGTTTATCGTCTTTATCCGAAATTCCCATCTCTTTTCTGGCATCTTCCATGCTCTGCATCTCCAACTGCTCCGATACAGCTTTTAATACCATTCACAATTTCCATCACAAGGTCTTTGCCCCATGTAACTGCCTGTGAAGCGAGTCCTGTAATATGCCCCTTAACTTTCGAGAAACCATCCTTTACTGCTCCAAGGACATTACCCATTGCAGTTTTGATGGCATTTACAATTCCACTGAATACAGATGTCACTGCACTCTTAATTGCTCCAAGCACTGTTGAGATTGTTGACTTGATGGTATTCCAGATAGTCGATATCGTGCTTTTAATCGTGTTCATTATCGTGGTAATAGAATTTTTAACAGCAGTAAAATCTCCTGTAATCAATCCTTTTATGCCACTGACAACTGCACTGATGGGGACATAATTCTCCATACTGATTCACAGCATCAAATACATGCCGTTCATGAA
>ERZ773130.1724-NODE-1724-length-19208-cov-12.010599_pt1 | contig 19208 bp, 12 predicted proteins | sample MGYA00511919_ERZ773130 | MGnify/ENA primary metagenome ERZ773130 (study PRJEB29015, sample SAMEA2737851) | human gut metagenome | biome: human gut; feature: human-associated habitat; material: faeces | place: China | collected 2012 ...
GCCGGAGCCGCCTGCCGCGGCTGTTCCGCCCCGTGCCGCTGAGCTGGAAAACCCCTATGGGAGATACTATGGAACGGCGCGAAGCCGGGAAGATCTGAAACGCTGAAGAGGTGCTGCCACGGGCGGCACCTCTTCAATTCTATTCGCTTTTTGCAGGTGCTAGTTGAAAAGTTATCCACCCTGAAACCCTGCGCCCTTTGTTGTTTCTGTGTCCGAGTTATGGTATACTAATCCAGTATCACGAAATGCAAAGGATGTGGAATGATGGACGCACTGGAACAGGCCCGCCGGGAGATCGACACGGTGGATGCCCAGCTGGCTGCCCTGTTTGAGCGGCGGATGAAAGCGGTGCTCAGCGTGGCGGAATACAAAAAGGCCCACGGCCTGCCCATCTTTGATGCCGCCCGCGAAAAGGTGGTGCTGGACAAGGCCGAAGCGCGGATCGGGGACCCGGCCCTGCGCCCCTATTACCGGGATCATGTGCAGAACATGATGGACGTGGCCAAGCAGTACGAGGCTGAGGTGCTGGGCCGCAACCGCGCTGCCTATCAGGGTGTGGAGGGTGCCTTTGCCCACATCGCGCTCCGGGCGCTCTTTCCCCATGCCGAGGCCGTGAGCTGCCCCACCTGGGATGAGGTGTTCGATGCCGTGGAAAAGGGCGATGCCGCCCACGGCGTGGTGCCCTTTGAGAACAGCCACGCGGGGGATGTGTCGGCGGTGCTGGACCTGTGTTACAACCACCCCGGGTTGTGGGTGGTGGATGTCTACGACCTGCCCATCTCCCAGAACCTGCTGGTGCTGCCCGGCACCCAGCTTTCCGACCTGACCCGTGTGTACAGCCACCAACAGGCCATTGCCCAGAGCGAGACCTTCCTGAAGCAGTTCGGCCTGCCCGCCACGGCCATGCCCAACACGGCCATGGCGGCAAAGTTCGTGGCGGAGAGCGGCGACCGGACCAAGGCGGCCATTGCCAGCGTGGAAACGGCCGCCCTGTACGGGCTGGAGGTGCTGGTGCCCAACATCAACACCGACGGCGACAACACCACCCGCTTCATCGTCCTCAGCCGCGAAAAGCCTACGGCGGGCAATCGGTTCTCCCTGCTGTTCACGCTGGACAACAAGCCCGGCAAGCTGGCCGAGGTCATTCAGGTCATTGGTGCCAGCGGCTACGATATGGAGTCCATCAAGAGCCGCCCGCTGCCCCACGTCCCCTTTGATTATTATTTTTATGTCGAGCTGGTGGGAGACCCCGCCGCCGAAAAGACCGCCGCGCTGCTGCGCGAGCTGAATCATGTCTGCCGCACGGTACGGCTGTTAGGAGTGTATACGAAATGAGCGATTTCATCGGGACAAAGCTCACCATGAATCTGGGCGAGCGCAGTTATGATATCATCCTGAAAAACGGTGCACTGGAAAATCTGTACCAGTTTGCCCGGCTGGACCGCAAGGTGGCCGTTGTCACCGACAGCGGCGTGCCTGCCGAGTATGCCCAGCGCGTGGCCGACCAGTGCCGGGAATCCACCATCATCACGGTGCCGCAGGGCGAGGCCAGCAAGAGCTTCAAGGTCCTGGAAACGGTGCTCCGGCAGATGCTGGAGTTCAACATGGGCCGCGGCGACCTGGTGGTGGCCGTGGGCGGCGGCGTGGTCGGGGATCTGGCCGGATTTGCCGCTGCCATCTACATGCGGGGCATCGATTTCATCAACTGCCCCACCACCACCCTTTCCATGATCGATTCCTCCATCGGCGGCAAGACCGCTGTGGATCTGGGCGATACCAAAAATATCGTGGGCGCGTTCTGGCAGCCCAAGCTGGTCATCGTGGACCCGGCCACCCTTTCCACCCTGCCCCGCCGCCACTACATCAACGGTCTGGCGGAGGCGGTCAAGGCGGGTCTGCTGGCGGACCCTGAGCTGTTTGCCATCTTTGAAAAAGGCGATATCGATACCCAGATCAGCGAGATCATCTACCGCAGCCTGCGGTTCAAGAAGAACGTTGTGGAGCAGGATGAGACCGAGCGTGGGATGCGCAAGGCCCTGAACTTCGGCCACACCATCGGCCACGGCATCGAGGCCGTCAAGGGCATCAAGGGCCGCCGCACCGTGGGCCTGTTCCACGGCGAGTGCGTGGCGCTGGGCATGCTGCCCATGATCGAATCCAAGGCGCTGCAGAAGCGGGTGCGGGCGGTCTACCGCCGCATCGGCCTGCCCACCCGCACCACCTATAACAAGGAAAAGGTGCTGGCCGAGATGCTGCACGATAAAAAGGCTCAGGGCGGCCAGATCACGGTCATCAAGGTGCCGGGTCTGGGCTGCTGGCGGGCCGAGACCATCCCCGTGGAGGGCCTGCGCCCCCTGCTGGGTGTGGAGGAGTAAGCCATGAAAAACACCTTTGGCAGCGACCTTTCGCTGACCATTTTTGGCGAGAGCCACGGCAGGGCCATCGGCGCGGTGCTGGACGGCATGGCGGCGGGCGTGCCCGTGGAGGAAGCCTTTCTTGCTGCCTGCATGGACAAGCGCCGTGCCCGGGGCGACGGCCTTTCCACCCCCCGTGTGGAGGGGGATGCGGTGCAGTTTTTGTCCGGCGTGGTCAACGGCCGCACCACCGGCACTGCCATTGCCCTGATGATCGAAAACCAGAACACCCGCAGCGGCGACTATGCCAAAACGGCTGACCTGCTGCGGCCCGGCCATGCGGATTACACTGCTTACGCCAAGTACCACGGCTATCAGGATGCCCGGGGCGGCGGCCACTTTTCGGGCCGCGTCACCGCCGCGCTGGTGGCGGGCGGCGCTCTGGTGCTGGGAGCCCTGAACCGGGCCGGGATCGAGATCGTGACGCACATCGGGCGGTGTGCCGGGATCGGCGATATCCCCTTTGCGCTGGATGATCCCGCCGCGCTGGCGGCGCAGGCCGAGGCACTGCTGAACAAGTCCGAGGGCTTTGCCCTGCTGGACGGCAGTGTGGAAGAACCCATGAAGGCCGCCATCCGTGCCGCCGGTGCCGAGGGCGACAGTGTGGGCGGCGTGCTGGAAACCGCCATTCTGGGCCTGCCCGCAGGCGTGGGCGAGCCCTATTTCGACAGTGTGGAGAGCAAGCTCGCTCACCTGGCCTTCTCCATCCCGGCGGTCAAGGGCATCGAGTTCGGTTCCGGTTTCGGCTTTGCGGACCAGAAGGGCTCGGAGGCCAACGATGCCTTCCGGATGCAGGGAGAGCGCATCGTCACCGCCACCAACCACAATGCGGGCCTGAACGGCGGCATTTCCAACGGGATGCCCGTGGTGTTCCGCACGGCGGTCAAGCCTACCCCCAGCATCTACAAAACGCAGGACACGGTGGACTATATCGCAAAGAAGGACGCGGAGCTGTCCATTCAGGGCCGCCACGACCCCTGCATCGTGCCCCGGGCCGCCATTGTGCAGACCTGCGCCGCCGCGCTGGCCGTGGGCGACCTGCTCACCGCAAAATACGGCATGGCCTGGATGGAGGACCCCACCGGCTACCGCAAGGAGGTGCTGTAAATGGAATACGGACTCATCGGCGGGCGGCTGGGCCACTCCTACTCCAAGGTCATCCACGAGATGCTCTGCGGCTACCGGTACGACCTGTGCCCTCTGCCCACGGAAGAGGAAGTCCGGGCTTTTATGACCCGGCGGCAGTTCAGGGCCATCAATGTCACCATCCCCTATAAGCTGGTGGTTATGGAGTACTGCTCCTACATCGACCCCCACGCCAGGGCCATCAACGCCGTGAACACCATCGTCAACAGGAACGGCCTGCTCTACGGCTACAACACCGATTACCCCGGCTTCTCCTACCTGTGCGATGCACACGGGGTGGAGTTCAAGGACAGGACCGTGCTCATTCTGGGCACCGGCGGCACCCACAACACCACCTGGGCCGTGGCCCATGACCGGGGCGCGAAACAGATCTATACCGTCAGCCGCCATCCCGACCCCGAAAAGGGAGAGCTGACTTATGCTCAGGCCCTGACCACCGGGGCGCAGATCATCATCAACACCACGCCGGTGGGCATGTACCCCAATGTGGGCGTGAGTGCGCTGGATATCACCTCCATGCCCGGGCTAGAAGCCGTGATCGATGTCATCTATAATCCCGATAAGACCGAGCTCATCCTCCGGGCCGAGGAGCTGGGGGTGCCCGTTGCCGTCGGCGGTCTGGAAATGCTGGTGGCGCAGGCAGTGTACGCGGCAGAATTTTTCCTCGACCGCAAGTTTGAGGATGCCGGTGCCGAGATCGCCCGTGTGACCAGCGAGCTGCGGCGGGAACAGCTGAACATTGCCCTCATCGGGATGCCCTCCTCGGGCAAATCCACCCTGGGCCGCGCTCTGGCGGAACGGCTGGGCAAGCGGTTCGTGGATCTGGACGAGGAGATCGTCAAGGCCGACGGCCGGAGCATCCCGGACATCTTTGCCGCTGAGGGGGAGGCAGGCTTCCGGAAGCTGGAGGCCGCGCAGACGGCCCGCTTTGCCCGGGAGAACCGGCAGGTCATCTCCTGCGGCGGCGGCGTGGTCAAAGATCCGGCAAACCTCCGGGCGCTCCACGCCAACGGCATCGTGCTCTTTATCGACCGGCCGCTGGAAGATCTGCTGGTGGGCGGCGGAAGGCCTCTTTCCACCAGCCCCGAGGCCCTGAAAACCATGGAAGCCCAGCGCCGCCCGCTCTATCTGGCGGCAGCGGATGCTGTGATCCCCAACAAGACCACCCCTGCGGATGCCGTGACGGCGGCAATGGAGGCGCTGGATGAAATTTTTAGTCATTAACGGTCCCAACCTCAACCTGACCCAGTTCACGGAGCCGGGCATGGAGGGGCAGATCGATTTCAATACACTGCTGGATTATATCGAGGCGGGCTGTGCCCAGATGGGTGTTCAGGTGGACTTTTTTCAGTCCAACCACGAGGGCGACCTCATCGATGAGATCCAGTCGGCGGCAGGCCGGGCCGATGGCATCATCCTCAACCCGGGCGGCTACGCCTATTACAGCGTGGCCATTCTGGAAGCGCTGCAGGTGTGCGGCGTGCCCGCCGTGGAAGTGATGCTGGCCGACCCCAGCGGCAAGGAGCCCTTCCGCAGCGTGGACGTGGTCTCCTTTGGCTGTCAGGGCCGCTTTGCAGGCGAGGGGGTCAGCGGATATCTCCATGCCTGCGCCTACCTTGTGCAGCTGCTCCGGCTGGATGGCGGCGCGCAGACGCACCTGGTGCAGTAACAACCCTCTCAGTCTCGCATTCGCTCGCCAGCTCCCCCGAAGGGGGAGCCCTTGGCAAGTAGGGCAGGCTGTGCAGCAAAACGGAAAGCATAGAGACAAAACAGAAGGGAAAAGAAACAAGATGATCATTTCGACCAAAAAAGGCACCCCCAAGGAAGAGCTGGAAAAGATCGTAGACAAATTCGAGAAGCAGGGCCTGGATGTGACCCTGATCACCGGAAAGGATTACAATGTGTTCGGTCTGGTGGGCGATACCACCAAGATCGATGAGCGCGATGTGCTGGCCAACCCCTGGATCGACAACGTCACCCGCGTGTCCGCCCCCTATAAGCGGGCCAACCGCCTGTTCCACCCCGCCGATTCTGTCATCGACTGCGGCGGCGTGAAGATCGGCAGGGGCGAGAAGATCGCCGTGATGGCAGGCCCCTGCAGCATCGAGGGCGAAGAGCAGGCACTGCGCATTGCCAACGGCGTAAAGGCGGGCGGTGCAAGCCTGTTCCGCGGCGGCGCTTATAAGCCCCGCACCTCTCCCTACTCCTTCCAGGGTCTGGAGACCGAGGGCATCCTCGATATGGTCAAGGCCCGGGAGGCCACCGGAATGCCCATCGTGTCCGAGCTGATGAGCGAGGACCGGATCCCGGAGTTTGAGGAATATGTGGACGTGGTGCAGATCGGTGCCCGCAACATGCAGAATTTCCAGCTGCTCAAGGCCGTGGGTAAGATGCACAAGCCTGTTCTGCTCAAGCGCGGCCTGTGCAACACCATCGAGGAGTGGATCATGTCCGCAGAGTATATCATGGCCGGCGGCAACGAGCAGGTCATTCTCTGCGAGCGGGGCATCCGCACCTTTGAGAAGTACACCCGCAACACCCTCGACCTCTCCGCTGTGCCCATCATCCACGAAAAGACCCATCTGCCCATCATCGTGGACCCCAGCCACGCCACCGGCAAGGCCAATCTGGTGGAGCCGATGATGATCGCCGCTGTGGCCGCCGGTGCCGACGGTCTGGAGGTGGAAGTCCACTATGATCCCCGCCACGCCTGGAGCGATGGCGCACAGTGCCTGACCCCGGATGCCTTTGCACAGGCCATGGCAAAGTGCCGTCAGGTCGCATGGGCCATTGGCCGGGATATGTAACACGATGAACGGCCTCACCCTCTCAGTCAAAGCCTGACGGCTTTGCCAGCTCTCCCAAAGGGAGAGCCTCTGGCGAAACCACAGACCTTGCGGTGGACTGCCAAGGCCTCGCCCTTTGGGAGAGGTGGCAGCGCAAAGCGCTGACGGAGAGGGCGAGCCAGGTAAAGTAACACGATGAACATTACGATAAAATCAAGCCGGACGGTGGGCGGCAACATCGCCGCGCCGCCCAGCAAAAGCATGGCTCACCGGGCGGTGCTCTGCGCGGCGCTGGCAAAGGGGACCTCCCATCTCCATCATCTTGCTTTCAGCAAAGATATCTCCGCCACGCTGGGTGCGGCGGGCCGACTGTGCGCCCGTGTCACCACCGGTGAAAACGACGCGGTGGTGGAGGGGCTGGGCCGCTTTCTGCCGGTTGATGCCCCCGTGGACTGCTGCGAGAGCGGCAGTACCCTGCGCTTCCTCATCCCACTGGCCAGCCTGACCGGGCAGGAAGTGACTTTTACAGGCCGTGGGCGGCTGATGGAGCGGCCCCAGTCGGTCTACAAAACGCTGTATCAGCAGCAGGGCCTGCGCTTTGAGCAGGGCGCGGACCGCCTGACTGTGGAAGGTGCCCTGACCCCGGGCGAATACGAGCTGGCGGGCAACGTGTCCAGCCAGTTCATCAGCGGGCTGCTGTTTGCCCTGCCCCTGCTGGGCGGCACCAGCACCCTGCACCTCATCCCGCCTGTGGAGAGCCGGAGCTACATCGATATGACCCGCGCGGTGCAGCACGCCTTTGGCGTGGAAAGCCGCTGGCTGGATGAGAACACGCTGGAAATTCCCGGCGGGCAGCACTATCTTCCCGGTGATTACACCGTGGAGGGCGATTACAGCCAGGCGGCCTTTCCTGCCGTGCTGGGCGCTGTGACCGGCGGTGTGGCCATCACCGGCCTGTCTGAGGAGACCTTGCAGGGCGATGCGGCCATTCTGGAGATCCTTCGGCGGTGCGGTGCAAGATTCACCCGCACCGGGCAGGGCGTGGTGTTTGAAAAGGCCCCGCTCCACGGAACGGACATCGACCTTGCCGACTGCCCCGACCTGGGCCCCGTGCTGATGGTGCTGGGCCTGCTGTGTGAGGGCACCACGGTCATCCGCAACGCCGAACGTCTCCGCATCAAGGAGAGTGACCGCATCCAGGCCATGGAGACCGAGCTGCGGGCCTGCGGCGGGCAGCTGGAGAGCGAGGGCGGCACCATTACCATCCATGGGGGTGCCGGAGCGCTCCATGCCCCGGAGCAGCCGCTTTCCGGCCACAACGACCACCGCGTGGTGATGAGCCTTGCGGTGCTGGCGCTGGCCGCCGGGCTGGCCCTGCCCATCAGCGGGGCCGAGGCCATTGCCAAGAGCTGGCCGGATTTTCTGGAAGCCATCAAGCCTTTGGGTGCGGAGGTGGAACATGTTGGATAAATCAAAGCGTTATCTCATTGTGGGTCTGGGCCTGCTGGGCGGCAAGTATGCCTTGGAGCTGAGCAGGGCCGGGTTCCATGTGGACGGCATCAACCGCAGCGAGGGCCATCTGCAGTATGCCCTCGACCACGGCTATATCGCCAGCGGCAAGACCCACGATTTTGAGGATCTGGTGCGTCAGGCCGATCATATCATCTTTGGCTTGTACCCCACGGCCCTGATCGAGTGGTTCCGGACCTACGGCCACCTGCTGAAGGAGGGCTGCATCTTTACCGATGTGTCGGGCGTAAAGACCGGTCTGGTGGAGCCCATTCAGGCTATGTGCAGGCCGGGCGTGGAGTTCATTGCCAGCCACCCCATGGCGGGCCGTGAGACTTCCAGCGTGGAGCACGCCGCCGAGGTGAATTTTGCCCCGGCCAACTTCATTGTGACCCCCACGGAAAAGAACACCCCGGAGGCCATTCAGTGGGCCAGGGAGCTGGCCGAGGTGCTGGGCTTCAAGCATATCTGCACCCTGACCGTGCAGGAGCATGACAGGATGATCGGCTATGTCAGCCAGCTCTGCCATGCCATCGCTGTCAGCCTGATGTGCGCCAACGACAATACCTCGCTGTGCGAGTACACCGGAGATTCTTTTCGGGACCTGACCCGCATTGCACGCATCAACGATAAGATGTGGGCGGAGCTGTTCCTCTGGAACAAGGAAAACCTCATCTCCGAGATCGACCAGTTCAGCGGGGCGCTGAACGAGATGCGCAACGCCCTTGTGGCCGATGACCGGGAAAAGCTGGAGGAGATGTTCCGCCTGTCCACCCAGCGCCGCGCGGCGTTTGATAAGAAAGCGCCGTAACCTTTTCAGCACACAGCACTGCTGTTTTTTTTCAGCTCCCCTGCTGGGGAGCTGGAAGCGAGACTGAGAGGTTTGGCACAACACGAAAAAATGAGGTGTACCGAATGCCCAAACAGGAAGGCCAGAAATCCAAGCTGCTGGCGCTATTGCGCATTTTTGAGCAGCAGACCGATGAAAACCACCTGCTGAACGTGCCGCAGTTGGTGGAGCTGTTGGAGATGCAGGGCATCCGCTGTGAGCGCAAGAGCGTGTACAGCGATATTGAGGCACTGGGTGCGCTGGGCTATGACATCAAGCTGCGCCGGGGCCGGGGCGGCGGGTATTTCCTTGCCAGCCGCACCTTTGATCTGGCGGAGCTCAAGCTGCTGGTGGATGCCGTGCAGGCAAGCCGGGTGGTATCCGGCACCACGAGCAGGCGGCTGATCCACAAGCTGGAAAAGCTCTGCTCCAACTACGAGGGCAGCCAGCTGCAGCGTCAGGTCTATGTGGAGGGCCGCCCCAAGACCGACAGCAAGAGCCTGCTGTACAGCATCGATGCCCTGCACGAGGCCATCAACAACGGTAAAATGGTGGAGTTCCTCTACAGAAAAGCCGACAGCCGCGAGAAAGAGAAAAGGACCGTCAGCCCGTGGCAGCTGGCCTGGGAGAACGGGTGCTACTACCTCATTGCCTTTGCCGATGAAAAGGGCATCCGCCATTACCGGGTGGACAAGATGAGCGGGGTCCGGGTGCTGGATGCGCCCCGGCGGGGACAGGAGCAGTTTGCGGATCTTGACCTGCCTGCCTATCTGCGAAAGCACTTTGGAATGTACGGCGGGCCGGAGCATCGTGTTACCCTGCGGTGCACCGCGGATCTGGAAGGTGCCATGCGGGAGCGCTTTGGCGCAACGCCCATGTTCCTGCCCGAGGAGGATGGCTGCTTCCATTTTGATGTCCCCATCTGCGTCAGTGACCAGTTCTATGGCTGGGTCTGCGGCTTTGGCGGCAAGATAGAAGTGGTTGCCCCGCCCGAAGTGCGGCAGGGGCTGTTTGACCTGAGCAGCAGAATTGCAAAGGCAAATCAGTAAAAAATCATACACACAAAAAGGTGCTGCCCCGCAGGTTGATCTGACGGGGCAGCACCTTTTATTGTGTATAGCTTGCTTTTAATTATTCCAGTACGTCCTGATATCCTTCAAGCTCTTTCTGAAGGCGTACCAGTCCACTGCTGATACCGTCATGTCGGCGGAAAATATCCTCATATTGCTGAGCAGTTTCTTTGTCCAGCGAATCTTCAAATTTAAGATAATGCCCAGTAACAGTTTGCCAGAAGTCATATTTGATTAAATCCGGTTGCGATTCAAACTGAACATCAAGAACCGCATCCCTCCGGGCAACGATTCTGCCAGGGCCATACTTGAGATTTGCCACAGCAGTACCGGGCACAAAGACTGCGTCATAGTGCTGTACTGCCTGATCCAGCAGAGTATACTCTTCTTCCGCTTTCTGATATTCTTCTTGCAGTGCCAGTGCCTTGTTCAAACGCTCCTGATATAGTTTTTTCTCTTTGAATGTGATATTTTTGAATGTGAGTCCTTTGTACAAGTTATACACAGATGTGCAATAGATGATATCATATGCAAGTATGTGTTTTGCTTCATCATTAGCAAGATCATCACGAATATACTGGAAATGACCATCAAAACGGCTCTTATCCGTGGACATCAATTCTTTGCAGTTCTTAATCTCTGCAACAAGTTCATCGCACATCCGGTAATATTCTTTCAGTTTAATTTGGTCGCCAGTGCCCCAATCGCCATAGTACTCCACGCAATCCGCAAAAAGCTTCGCCTCATTTGCTTTGTACATATAGTATTTATCCGGTTCATAGAGAAACAGATATCCGGCAACGGAACGAGCCGTCTGTTTATAGCTGTAATAGTTCGGAAAATATTTCAGCCGTAGTTTTTCACTGTCCTCAAGAAATGCTGCGATTTTTTCTTCTCGCTTTTCCAAATCACCGCAGTCATCCTTGAACAAATCCTGAAACAGCCGCTTGACAGAATTAGCTGCTTCTTCGTTCTTCTGGGAAATTTTTACCAATCCGCCAAAAGGCTGCATCTTCCCATCAATGATTGTTTCTACAACACGTTCCTCTTTTTTGTGACCCTTGATATGATCTAAGGCTACTGCAAAATTATGTCCAGACTGTTTGAAGGCAGCATCCATTTGCTTCCGGAATTGTTTTGCTGCCCACCATTTGAATGTTTCATTGTGCTCCGGGTCATTCAGCTCTTCAAAACGGTCAATATAGTTTGCGAAAATCTGGTGCAGGTTTTTGGTATTCATCAGAAACTCCTTTCTCCGTTTTATTCTTCCGGTTCCTTCAATTCCAGATCACTGGGCAGGATCAGATCCAGCGCGGCGGCGGGCTCGGCGACAAGGCGGCGGCTCTGGTGGAAGATGGCTTTTTCCAGCGTGTTCCGGGCAAGGCGGCCATTGCCTGCGGTGCGGGCATCGGCAGCCTGCCAGCGGGCATAATAGCCCAGCAGGGGCTGGGTGCAGCTTTCGGCCAGACGGTACCCCTTGTTCTTTGCCTGAACGTGGGTGATCTGCAGCAGCTCCTCAGCGGTGTAGTCCGGGAACTCGATCCGGTTGGGGAAACGGCTGGCAAGGCCGCTGTTGGCGGTGAGGAAGATCTCCATCTCCCGGGTATACCCGGCCAGAATGACCACAAGCTCGTCCCGATGATCCTCCATTCCCTTTACAAGGGTGTCGATGGCTTCCAGCCCGAAGCTGTCCTGTTCACCCCGGTAGAGGCTGTATGCTTCGTCAATGAAGAGAACGCCGCCCAGAGCGCTCTCGATGACGCTGTTGGTCAGGGGAGCGGTGTGGCCGGTGTAGCGGCCTACCAGGTCGGCACGGGTCACCTCCACCAGCTGCCCGCCCTTGAGGGCACCGATGGCTTTCAGGTATTTCGCCACCAGCCGGGCAATGGTGGTCTTGCCGGTGCCGGGGTTTCCGGTGAAGATCATGTGCATGGACAGGCTGGCCGTTTTCAGCCCGGCAGCGGCCCGGCGCTGCTGCACCTGCAGGTTGTCGGCCAGACCGAACACATATTCTTTCACGGGAGCAAGGCCCACCAGTTCGTTGATCTCGGCGCGGATGGCATCCAGTGCGCCGGTGTAGGCGGCAGGCAGCAGGTCAAAGAGCGGTTCCTCCGGGCCATCGTTCAGCCGGAACAGCAGCCCTTCCGGACGGGCGGTCAGGGCCGCCGTGCCGGACAGGGTCTTGTCTGTGCGCAGGCAGTATTCGCTCAGGGCACGGAAGATGCGGTCGCAGCATTCGGCCAGCCCGGCGGCACCCTTCTGCGCGGTGCACTGGGCTGCGACATAGTCCCGCACGTCGGCCCCGGCGGAAAGGGTCAGCCCCAGCCGGGCGCGGATCTTCTGGGCCAGCGCGTTGAGCTGCTGCGCGGCAAGGGCGGCCAGGTCCTCCCGGGTGTAGGAGGCCGTTTCGCAGACATCCCCCAGCGCCGACACCAGCGCCGCGCCGAATTTGTCGGCCAGTGCCTCCCGGCCCTTGTGAGAGTAGAAGATGAGGTATTTGCCGCAGGGGTCGATGCGGCTGACGGCTCCCGGGGCCAGCGCCGTGCCTGCATCCACAAGGATGCCCTCCTTGTTTACGAGATACCGGCTGGACAGGGGGGCGCTGCCCTTGACGGCCAGATCGGACAGGGTCTTCAGAAAGCCGGGATAACAGCTCTCATAGTGCTCAAAGGCAAGGATCTCCCCGGGCGCGTGCAGGGCGGCGTAGAGGTCCTGCAGGAAGAGCTTCTCGGCTCCGGAATTGGGGTAAAGGGCCAGATCCAGCGTGGCGATCCTGTCGCTCTGCAAAAGGCCCCGGGCCGCCATGCAGCGGGCAGTTTCTTCCAGCGTGAAATGCCGGCCTGTGCCTGCCCCGCCTGTGAGCAGGATGACGTTGCGGGCGGCGGGGGCTTCGGTGCCCAGCACAAAGGGGCGGCGCATGGCCCGCACCACGCTGTCCACAAAAGCATCCTGCCCCAGCACCGTCTGCCTGACCTCGGCGGCAAGGCCTTCAAAGCTGCCCAGGTGCTCCGGCTTCACGTTGGTAGTGCCCCTGGCCAGCAGGCCTTCGTCCTCCATGTCCCGCAGCATCTGGCGGCTGCTTTCCAGCGCGGCGGCGGTGGCATCGCTCTGGGTTCTGAGCTGGGCGTTCTGCTGCTTCAACAGCTCGTCCAGCCGTTTCTGCTGTTCCAGAAGCGCCGCGTTCAGGTCAGGCAGGGCGGCGCTGCCGCCTGTTTTGGGTGCAGAAGCGCCGGGGGCGGCCTTGAATCTGCCCCCCGGGCCGAACACGCCGTTCATCAGACTTTCCCAATCATCGGTGTATGCCATAAAACTACCCTCCGTGCAGTGTTTTTCTTTCAGTATAGTGGAGTCTGGTACGTTTTGCAAGGAAAGGGTTGAAATAAAGGACAAAGTTCGTTACACTATTGTCAAACGAAAGGATGGATTGCCATGGAGCCAAGAACACCTGCTGAATGGAAGACGCTGTTTGAGAGCGAAGCCTTTGCCCGCCAGACGGAATACTACGGCCCGCTGGGGGTGGAGTATACCCCCGCCGGGACGCACCTGCGCCTGTGGGCTCCCACGGCAAAACAGGCAGCAGTGAACCTGTACCGCCGGGGCACCGGCGGGGCCTGTGTGGGCACCCTGCCCCTGCAGCAGCAGGACAAGGGTGTGTGGAGCGTCTATCTGCCCGGCGACCAGCACGGGAAATACTACGATTTCACCCTTACCACCCCGTTTGGCACCTGCAATGCAGCTGACCCTTACGCCCGCTCGGCCGGGGTGAACGGGGTGCGCAGCATGATCTTTGACCCGGCCCGGGTGGACCCGCAGGGCTGGGAGCGGGATGTGCGGCCGGTGATCCCGCCGGCCCGCCGCAGCGTGTGGGAGGTCGGCGTCCGGGATTTCTCGCAGGACCCGGCCAGCGGCGTGCACGCAGCCTGGCGGGGCAAATTCCTGGCCTTTACCCAGCAGGGGACGACCCTGAGCAGCGACGGCATCCACCCCACCTGCCTGAATTACCTCAAGCGGCTGGGGGTGAGCTATGTTCAGCTCATGCCCATCTTCGATTTTGGCAGCGTGGACGAGAGCCGCCCCCTGACCCGACAGTATAACTGGGGCTACGACCCCACCAACTTCAATGTGCCCGAGGGCAGCTACTCCACCGACCCCACCCGGGGCGAGGTGCGGGTGCGGGAGTGCAAGCAGATGATCGCGGCCCTCCATGCGGCGGGCATCGGCGTTGTAATGGACGTGGTGTATAACCACATGTACCGCTCCGATAATGTGCTGAACCGAGTGGTGCCCCTCTACTACTTCCGCCAGAACGACGACGGTTCCCTCTCCAACGGCAGCGGCTGCGGCAACGAGTTTGCCTCCGAGCGGCCCATGGCCCGGCGCTATCTCATTGATTCGGTGCTCTACTGGGCACGGGAATATCACATCGACGGCTTCCGGTTTGATCTGATGGGCCTGTATGACGTGGAGACCATGAACCTCCTCCGGGCTGAACTGGACAAGCTGCCCGGCGGGCGGGATATCCTGATGTACGGCGAGCCGTGGCAGGGCGGCTGCAGCGCCCTGCACCGGTACGAGGCCAACAAGAACAACCTGAACATGCTGAACGAGCGCATCGGCATCTTTTGCGACAACACCCGGGATGCCATCAAGGGCGGCTGCTTCGATGCCCGGGAGCCGGGCTATGTGGAGGGCAGGCCGGGAAGTTTCTGGGATATCGGTGCTTCGGTGGCGGCGTGGTGCCGCAGTGAAAAGCTGCCGCCCCACGCCCCGGGGCAGATCATCAGCTATGTCTCGGCCCACGACAACTTCACCCTGTGGGATAAGCTCCTGATGGTGCGCTACGCCCGCCCGGAGTTTGCCGCTGTGGACAAGACCGCGCTGGCCCAGAACCGGCTGGCGGCGGGCATCTACCTGACCAGCATGGGCCTGCCTTTCTGGCAGGCGGGCGAGGAGTTTGCCCGCACCAAGAAGGGGCAGGGCAACAGCTACCACTCCAGCCCGGCCCTCAACCGGCTGGACTGGCACCGGGCCGAACAGTTCCACAGCCTTGTGGATTACTACCGCGGGCTCATTGGTCTGCGGGCGGCGTTCCCCCGGCTGGGCGCGCTGGACAAGGCCGGCCCTGCCGCCATCGAGTTCTTCCCGCTGGAACAGCCTCTTGTGGGCTGGCGGCTCCCCGCCCAGTGGGGCGACGGCGCAGCGTGGAGCGCCCTGTGCGTCTACTATAACCCCACCGAGACGGCGCAGGTCGTCACCCTGCCCGGCGGCAGCTGGAAGCTGCTGAGTGACGGCATCTCCTCCAGCCTGTGGCGGGGCAGCAGCCGCATCTGCACCGGCCAGACCGTCCTCCTGCCCCTGAGTGCCACCGTGTTCGGGCAGGTATAAAAATCCCCTGACCAGTTCACGCCGGTCAGGGGATCTTTGATTTATGGATCAGGAAAAAGATTTGGGAGGATCAGGAGTTTTTCTGTGCCTGCTGGGTCTGGGCGTTCTTTTCGCCCAGAGTCAGGCTGACGGTCTGCATCTGGCCTTCCCGGGCCACGGTGATGGAAAGGGTATCACCGGCGGCATGCTGCTGGATCAGGGTGCCAAGGTCGTCCTTCTGGGCAATCTCGGTGCCGTCGATGCTCACGATGCGGTCACCGGTCTTCAGACCGGCCTTGTCGGCGGGGCCGCCCTGCACAACATCCACAACGTAAACGCCGTAGGCATTGACGTTGAGCTGTGCGGCGGTCTGGGCATCGGTCACAGCCAGATAGGTGATGCCCATGTAGGGACGGCCGGAGACATAGCCGTTCTCCAGCAGATCCTGTGCCACCTTGATGGCATCGTTGATGGGAATGGCAAAGCCCAGACCCTCCGCATCGCTGGAGGAGGACTTTGCGTTGACCAGACCGATGAGCTCACCGTTCATGTTGAACAGGCCGCCGCCGGAGTTGCCGGGGCTGACAGAGGCATCCATCTGGATCAGGGACATGGTGTTGGTGGAGCTGGTGCCCTGGATGGTCACGCTGCGGTTCAGGGCGCTGACGATGCCGCTGGTCACGGTGCCGCCCAGCTCACCCAGCGGGTTGCCCACGGCCAGCACGCTCTCGCCCACGGCAAGGCTGTCGCTGTTGCCAACGGTGGCGGGGGTCAGGTCAGTGGCATCGATCTTGAGGACAGCCACGTCGCTGGTGTCGTCCTCGCCCACCACGGTGGCGGGGTAATCGGTATCGCCGATGGTCACGGTGATGTTGGACGCGCCGGATACAACGTGTGCACAGGTCAGGATATAGCCGTCGGAGCTGATCACGACACCGCTGCCTGCGCCGCTCTCCACCTGGCTCTGGCCGTACCAGGACCACTGGGAGTAGACCACCTGCTCGGTGGTGATGACCACAACGCTGGGGCTGACCATCTCAGAGACCTGAGCGGTGGTCATGCCGGAAGCGGTGTTCACCGCAGAGGCAGAGCCGGAATCACTGCTGGACGTGGAGGAAGGTGCCACCTGCTGGATGACTACCTTGCCGCCTGTGTTGCCCACCCGGGCCCCCACAAAGCCGCCGACAAAGCCCATGGCTGCTGCCAGCACCAGCGCAACTGCACTGCGGGCGATATTGCCATTTTTCCGGCGGCGCTTTTTGGGAGGCTGCTTGGGGCTTCCCTGCGCGGCCTGATACCGGGGGCTTTCCGGGGGCGGCACCGCGCCGCCATCGCTGCCACTGTTCGGCTCGGCCTGGGGGGCAGCCTGTGCGGCCTCGCCGTAGGTACCTGCCGTGTTGGCGGTGTTCATGCCGGAGGAGCCGACGTTGGGGTAGCCGGTCTCGCCGGTCTGGCTATGTTCAGAGGAATAATCGTATTCCCACTTGTTCTCGTTATCCATACTGGTTACTTCCTTTCTCAAAGGGAATGGTTCGGAGGGGGCGCTCTGCCGCACCTCCTTGGAACTGTTTCTATTGTATCCGGTAATTGTGAAAAGGAATCGCTGACCGGGTGAAGAATATGTGAAATAAGGTCGCAGCGGGAAGCCTTGACAGCGGCGCGGGGGCTTGGTATTTTAAGGGTGCAGCGCAGAAGCCGGCAACGTTGCGAAACCTCTCCGTCATCTTCGCTTTGTGAAACCTCTCAGTCGCGGGCGCTGCCGCGACAGCTCCCCTAATAGGGGAGCCCTTGGCAGAGGATTTGTTTTTCGCAATGATCGCTGGCGCTCCAAAACCAATGCCTGCCGCAGGGCAAACAGGAGCGAAGCGATGATGACGGAGAGGTTAGCCCAGCAGGGCAAGTCCGCGAAAGGAGCAAATTATGAAACTGGAAAAGACCCCGGGCGGTTATGCCCTGTATAAAGAGAAAACCATCATTGGCACCTGCCAGGCCCGGCCCACGGAGCAGGGCGCGGACATCACTGCCCTGACCATTGTGCCGGAATGGCGGCGCAAGGGCTACGGTTCCTACTTGTTAAAAGAGGTATTGCGCAGCCTGGGCGGCTATGACAAAGAGAGCGCCACGGTGTTCACGGCTCCTCTGCCTGCCGATGCGGGGGAGCGGGCCTTCTGGGCAAAGTTCGGCTTTGCGGCAGAGGGCAGCGGGCTGTGCCGCCGCCGCACCCCCGACCTGACGGCCGTGAAGCTTGTGCAGGACTTCCTCGCCGCGCGGCTGGCTGACCCAGGGCTCTGCATCGATGCCACCTGCGGCAACGGGGGTGACACGGCCTTTCTCTGCCGCCTTGCGGGCAAAGAGGGCCGGGTGCTGGGCTTTGACATCCAGCCCGAAGCCATTGCCTCCACCCGGCAGAACCTTGCACGGAAGGGCCTTGCGGCAGAGCTTCACTGCGACAGCCACGCCAACCTCTTACAATATGTACAGCCCGGCACCGTTGATGCCGTGATGTTCAACTTCGGCTGGCTGCCCGGTGCCGACCACGGGGTGTTCTCCCGCGCACAAAGCAGCATCCCGGCGCTGGAAGCCGCCCTCGAGGCCCTGCGGCCCGGCGGGGTGCTCAGCGCCATCCTGTACAGCGGCAAGGTCATCGGTTCCGACGAAAAGACCGAGATCCTCCGATGGATGCGCTCCCGGCCCCTGAAACAGTGCACCGCCCTCGTCTGCGGTTTCGCCAATTGGGCCGATACCGCCCCCTTGCCCTGCTTCCTCCTGAAAAAATAACAAAAACTCTTGCATCTAGGTGGAATTGCTGGTAAAATATAAGTTGTGTGTAATTTTGGAGGGCGGGTCCTGCTCTGTACAACCTCTCAGTCTCGCATTCGCTCGACAGCTCCCCTAGTAGGGGAGCCCTTGGCATTGCGTAAAGCTTTCCCGTTTTGCCAAGGCCTCTCCTACTAGGAGAGGTGGCATTGCGCAGCAATGACGGAGAGGTTGTACAAAGGCGAAGCCTGCCCAAGAGCAAGAAACTATGGGAGCTTCCGATGTAAGTACATCTTTGTTTTGACAAATATCCCCCATCAATTCAGGAGAAATCAATATATGACAAATCGTGAAGAGATCGAGCGCCGCCGGACGTTTGCGATCATCAGCCACCCCGATGCCGGCAAAACGACCCTGACCGAAAAGCTGCTGCTGTACGGTGGAGCCATCAATCAGGCCGGTTCCGTCAAGGGCAAGCAGAGCGCCAAGCACGCTGTGTCCGACTGGATGGATATCGAGAAGCAGCGCGGTATTTCTGTCACTTCCTCTGTTCTGCAGTTCAACTATGCAGGCAAGTGCGTGAACATTCTGGATACCCCGGGCCATCAGGACTTCTCGGAGGATACCTACCGTACCCTGATGGCAGCGGACTCCGCTGTCATGGTCATCGATGCGGCAAAGGGCGTTGAGGCCCAGACCATCAAGCTGTTCAAGGTCTGCACCCTGCGTCACATCCCCATCTTCACCTTCATCAACAAGATGGACCGCGAAGCCCGCGATCCCTTTGAGCTGATGGAGAACATCGAGGAGATCCTGGGCATCAAGACCTACCCCATGAACTGGCCCATCGGCTGCGGCAAGGAGTTCAAGGGCGTGTTCGACCGCAACGCGCGCAAAGTGCTGGCTTTTTCCAGCGACGGCCGCGCCAACGGCGTGAAGAAGGTCAGCGAGACCGAGGCCGAGCTGGGCGACCCCGCACTGGACGAGCTGCTGACCCCCTACCTGCACCAGCAGCTGGTGGACGAGATCGAGCTGCTGGACGGCGCTGCCGAGGAATTTGACCTCGACAAGGTGCTGCGCGGTGAGCTGAGCCCTGTGTTCTTTGGCTCTGCTCTGACCAACTTCGGCGTGGAGCCCTTCCTGGAAAACTTCCTGCGGCTCACCCCCACCCCGCTGGCCCGTGTGGACAGCTTGACCGGCGAGCCGGTGGACCCCTGCCGCGACGAGTTCTCGGCCTTCATCTTCAAGATCCAGGCCAACATGAACAAGGCCCACCGTGACCGCATCGCCTTTATGCGCATCTGCTCCGGCAAGTTCGAGCGCGGCATGGAGG
>ERZ773130.1733-NODE-1733-length-19163-cov-2.801915_pt1 | contig 19163 bp, 11 predicted proteins | sample MGYA00511919_ERZ773130 | MGnify/ENA primary metagenome ERZ773130 (study PRJEB29015, sample SAMEA2737851) | human gut metagenome | biome: human gut; feature: human-associated habitat; material: faeces | place: China | collected 2012 ...
GAAGGCGCGACACTGAGCAGCGGACTGCTCACCCGATAGTCGCGTTCATACACGGTATGCGAGGAGGACATGCTCATCGTGCCCGCCGCATGGCGTCCCGACATGTTCCAGAAGGAAGCCGCCCCGAGGTAAGGTTGCAGCGGTTTGTCGGGCGACAGGAAGTACCACCGTCCTCCAAGCATTATCTGCGACATCGTGGCGGACACGTCTCCCGAGAAGTAATCAAGCCCCTCATGGTCGTAACCACCGACGACAGAGAATCCGGAATGCGGTATGAAATACTCGAGATGCGCCGAGAAGCCAGGTCCTCCGCCCGTCTTGACAGGGTCGTATTGCGTCGAGGGAGCATCATTGCCGGTCACAACAGGCATCACCGGACTTATTCCCACGCTCAGTGCCCAGCGTCTTGCCACATCGTCCTGAGCCATGCCGGAGGCTGCCGCCATGCTCAGCGCAATGGCAAAGACAGCGATATACGTTGGTCTCATATACAAAACCGTTTACTACATTATTATATATGTGTCATCCCACCGACCCTTCGAGCGACACGCTGAGGAGCTTCTGCGCCTCGACTGCGAACTCCATGGGCAGCTTGTTGAGCACTTCCTTGGCATAGCCGTTCACTATCAGCCCTATCGCCTGCTCGGTGGAGATGCCCCGCTGGTTGCAGTAGAACAGCTGGTCCTCGCTTATCTTGCTTGTCGTAGCCTCATGTTCCACTATCGCCGAGTCGTTGTGTATGTCCATATAAGGGAACGTATGCGCCCCGCACTCGCTTCCGAGGAGCAGGCTGTCGCACGAGCTGTAGTTGCGGGCGTTGTCTGCTCCCGACGTCGCCCTGACCAGTCCGCGGTATGAGTTCTGGCTGTGTCCGGCGCTGATGCCCTTGCTTATGATGGTGCTGCTCGTGTTTCTGCCCATGTGTATCATCTTGGTGCCGGTGTCCGCCTGCTGGTAATGGTTGGTCACGGCAACGCTGTAGAACTCCGCCTGAGAGTTGTCGCCGCGCAGGATGCACGACGGATACTTCCACGTTATGGCTGAGCCGGTCTCCACCTGAGTCCACGACAGTTTGGAGTTGACCCCGCGCAGGTCGCCGCGCTTGGTCACGAGGTTGTACACTCCGCCCCGTCCGTTCTCGTCGCCCGGGTACCAGTTCTGCACTGTAGAGTACTTCACCTCGGCGTTGTCCTTCACCACTATCTCCACGATTGCCGCGTGCAGCTGGTTCTCATCGCGCATAGGGGCTGTGCATCCTTCGAGATAAGACACGTAGGAGTCGTCGTCCGCCACTATGAGCGTGCGCTCGAACTGACCCGTGTTGCGCGCGTTGATGCGGAAATAGGAGCTCAGCTCCATCGGACAGCGCACGCCCTTGGGAACGTAGACGAACGAGCCGTCGCTGAAAACGGCACTGTTGAGCGAGGCGAAGAAGTTGTCCCTGTAGGGCACGACCGAGCCGAGATACTCGCGCACGAGGTCGGGATGGTTCTTTATGGCGTCGCCTATCGAGCAGAAGATGATGCCCTTCTCCGCGAGCTTCTCCTTGAAAGTGGTCTTCACCGACACCGAGTCCATGATGGCATCCACCGCCACGCCGCTGAGCGCAAGGCGTTCCTCGAGCGGGATGCCGAGCTTGTCGAACGTCTTCATCAGCTCCGGGTCTATCTCCTTCTTGCCGTCGTCCTTCTTCTTCGCCATAGGGTCGGCGTAGTAGGAAATTGCCTGATAGTCTATCTCCGGCAGGTGGAGGTGTCCCCACGACGGCTGTTTCTGTGTCTTCCAGAACTCGAACGCCTTGAGGCGGAAGTCGAGCATCCAGTCCGGTTCGCCCTTCTTCTGCGAGATGAGACGCACCACGTCCTCATTAAGTCCCTTGTCTATTATATCCGTATGCACGTCTGTGGTGAACCCGAAAGCATACTTCTGCTCCGCCACCTTGCGCACATATTCATTCTGATTGTTGTTTATCTTCTCCATTTGTGTTTCGTTGTCTTGTACGCATGCGATATGCACGCTCTGCAAGTTTACAAAGATAATGAATAAAAAGAATGAAAACAAAAAAACGGAACATAAAAATCAAAACCCGGAACGATGTTTCATCCAAATCAATCACACGCTTTAATAAATGTCGGATAAATTATATCAGAATGCCGGATTTGGAATGTTGCAAACCGACTTCATTATAAATAAATTGCACAGGGCATCTTTCTCTATTACAACCTCTTTCATCGCGAAGCATATAACCATGCATATTTGTATTTGGAACAAGACGTATGTGATGGCGATTCAAAGAAAACCGGGAATGTGAAAAAACGGCATTGTCCCAGAGTAAAACCGCAATGACTATCACACATCTTCTCCATTAGCGTGCCCACATTTGCATACGGCTGTGCGGAACGGACTGTATGAACCCTGTAACACGCGCCTTTTATTCTTCAACATGACAATAACGAATGTGCATGGACTATCATAATGTAAGACAATACTTTGATTGTATAAATATGCGGAAAATGCTCCGGGGAGTGAATATTCATACAGCGTCAACTCCACGAGAGCCGTTTATTTGCGGAGGAAAGTGCTTGCGGCTGGAAATACGCGAGTTTCGGGCGGTTTTTATAAGGCGTTGTAATACAGCCATTTATAATATTCCGGCAGACAAGAAGGGCTTTACGGTGTGACGGAAGAGTACGTTCGGGCTTGCGAAAGAGGCTTTATGACATCACGGAAGAGCCTTTATTGCGTCATGAAAGGGGCTTTTCTGTGAAGTGGAAGAGCACATTTCACAATGCGGGAAAGGCTTTTCGGGCGATGAGACCGCACATTTCGGGCTATCCGACAGTATCATGACGCCATGAGAAAGGCTCTTTCGCAGGCTGGGAGTGACACGAAAGGGTAATCGCATTTCTATTTCACGATTTTCCGCTGTAGTGTTTTTTTACTTTCCGAAACGTATATTTATTCAGATTGTTACGGTTTCATCGGTCTTTTATTAATACAAAAACAAGTTGCCGTCAAGCCAGTCCATGGGACGAAACGGAGCGATGAGGACGCACGGCAGGAAGACGGCGGAGGGATGCGGGAGGCATGTCAGAGCGTGGAGAGCAGAGCGTCCATGCGACTGACGCGCACGAGAAAAGTCTTTCTAAGATTGTCGCACGAGGAGCGGAACGACACAAAGGTGTCGAAACGGGCGGGATCGAGCGATGCCCACATGCGTTCATCGGCAAGCGCGGAAGGCTCCATCTCAGCACGCCAGCGGTCAAAACAGCCGATTACATCGGGAATTTGAGCCTTCAGCACCTGCCATCGACGCCTCACGAGAGAGACAAACTGCGGGTCGGAAAGCAGACGGTCGAACCACAGGGCGTTGCGGTTGTAGATGCTGTCTGTGGTAAGCAGCCGCACATCCTTGCGGTTGAGGCGCGACGGGCGGAGGTCGCCTCCCGCGTCAACACCAACAGAGATGAAGGCAAGGTCGAAGTCCCAGACAGGTCCGGCAGTGAGTCTGCCGTCCTCGCCGCAATACATGTAACAGCTGCGGGGACCGTTAGGCTCGGCGTTCTGCGCTATCTCGTGCACCAGCCACCAGTCGGCGAACGACGTGGAGTCAATATATCTGTCGTATATACCGTTCAGGTCGGGATGTGGGGAATAGAGTTTTTGCTCGATTTCATCGAACATCCGACGGGCTTTATCCATCATGTCGGAGGTCGGCGGGTCGGGAGACTTGATGTTGACGGGCAGCCTCCGGTGAGCGGTATGGAATCGAGGAGAGCCGTCGTCGTAGCTGTCGAGCTCGAAAAGGAATCCGCGTTTTTCGTCGATTTCAACGCGGCCGCGCGCCACCCTTATTTGTTCGCAAAGCAGATAGCAGCCCTGCGGCTGTCCGTTCACCACAACATCCACCTGCCGACAGTCAGGTGTCCATGCAAGAGAGGTGCGGCGCGCGAGCTTGAGGGCGAGCATGTTGCGCATCAGACTGTGGTCCATGAAATTGGCGAGCAGTGCCCACCGCTTGCCCGGAGCCATGCCGAGAAGGGGGTGTCTTCCGTCGAGACGGATGGCGTAAGGCTTTTTCGGTTTGGTAAAGGTGGAGTGTCCCCGACCCTTCACATCCACGTCGTTTGAGCAGAAATCATCGGTTCCATCGGGCATTACTATCCTCATGCGGCATCCTTCCGTCCATTTGTCGCGTGAGGTTATCGCCGAAGAGCCGGGCGTGTCGATGTATATCACCGGCAGACTGCCGGCATACGCACGCGCTGAAAGCACAAGGAGAAGAAACGGCATCAGCCATGTGCGCACCTGTGCGTAACCGTGCGGAAAAAGCGAAAAGGAAATTTCTGACTTACTCATATGCCATATATGTTTTCTGTGTTTTGTCCGCTACGTTCAGGAACAACGCCAGCGGATGAATGAAAGTATTTTTTCGCATTGCTATCCGACACACCCGGAGGTGACACCCATTACGCAAGGGCGGTGCGACGCCACTCCGACACTAAGCGCGCGATGCCTGCCTGTAGCAACGGAAGAATCATGTATTCCGTCATGGACAGGCCGGACAGCCGTCTTTCCATAATAAAAAAACCGGGAAAAACCATCCTCACGGAACGTTTTCCCGGCACAGTATGATATCTTTATTTATCTTTTCAAGCCGATGACACGCAGAACGGGGCGTCAGAGTTTCTGCTGTACCTCTATCTCGGTGAATGTCTCGAGGATGTCGCCCACCTGTATGTCGTTGAAGTTGACAAGGCTTATACCGCACTCGAAGTTGGCTGCCACCTCCTTCACGTCGTCCTTATAACGCTTCAGGGCATTGATGTCCGCGGTGTGTACGACGATGCCGTCGCGTACGACACGTGCGCGGTCGGTGCGGTGAACCTTTCCTTCGGTGACATAAGCGCCGGCAACCGTGCCCACCTTCGATATCTTGTAGACCTCGCGCACCTCCACCTGTCCGGTGACAATCTCCTTCTTCACCTTCTCAAGCATGCCTTCCATAGCCGACTTCACATCGTCTATGGCATCGTAGATGACCGAATATGTGTTTATCTCCACGCCGTCCTGCTCAGCCTGCTTGCGCGCCGCAGCCGACGGACGCACCTGGAATCCCACGATGATGGCGTCGGAAGCGTCTGCCAGAGTGACGTCGCTCTCTGATATCTGACCCACAGCCTTGTAGATGACATCCACCTTTATCTTCTCCGTGGACAGCTTTATGAACGAGTCGCTCAACGCCTCTATACTTCCGTCGGTGTCGCCCTTGACGATGATGTTGAGCTCCTTGAACGAGCCGAGGGCTATGCGGTGGCTTATGTCGGAGAGCGTAAGACGCTTCTGTGTGCGCAGTCCCTGCTCGCGCTGGAGCTGCAGACGCTTGTTGGCAATGTCGCGTGCCTCCTGCTCTGTGTCCAGAACATGGAACGTGTCGCCTGCTGTCGGCGCGCCGTTAAGACCGAGGATGATTGCCGGCTCAGCCGGTCCGGCACTCTCGATGCGGCTGTTACGCTCGTTGAACATTGCCCTGATGCGTCCGTAGTTGGTTCCCGCGATGACATTGTCGCCCACCTTCAGCGTACCGTTTGACACGAGCACGGTAGACACGTAGCCGCGTCCCTTGTCGAGAGACGACTCGATGATTGATCCGGTTGCCTTGCGCGCGGGGTTCGCTTTAAGGTCGAGCATCTCCGCCTCAAGCAGCACTTTCTCGAGCAGTTCCTTTACTCCGATGCCCTTCTTTGCGCTTATCTCCTGACACTGGTACTTTCCTCCCCACTCCTCTACAAGCAGATTCATGTTGGCGAGGTCCTCCCTTATCTTGTCGGGATTGGCTCCCGGCTTGTCAATCTTGTTTATGGCGAACACCATCGGCACGTTCGCTGCCTGCGCATGTGCTATCGCCTCCTTGGTGGTAGGCATCACACTGTCGTCCGCAGCGATGATGATGATGGCTATATCAGTTACCTGAGTACCACGCGCACGCATAGCTGTGAACGCCTCATGTCCCGGAGTATCGAGGAACGTTATGCGTCTGCCGTCCTCCAGTCTCACGTTGTAGGCACCGATGTGCTGCGTTATTCCGCCCGCCTCTCCGGCTATGACGTTTGTCTTGCGTATGTAGTCGAGCAGCGAGGTCTTGCCGTGGTCCACATGACCCATTACCGTAACGATGGGCGCGCGCGGCAGAAGGTCGTTCTCGTCGTCCTCGGTCTCGGTGATGGCTTCCTGCACCTCAGCACTCACATATTCGGTCTTGAAGCCGAACTCCTCGGCTACGAGGTTGATGGTCTCGGCGTCCAGACGCTGGTTGATGGACACCATGATGCCCACGCTCATAAGGGTTCCGATGACCTGGTTGACGGAGATGTTCATCATGTTGGCAAGTTCGCTCACGGTGACATATTCCGTCAGCTTGAGCACCTTGCTCTCCTTGCGCTCCTCAAGACGCTCCTCATTGAGCTTCTCCTGCACAGCCTCTCGCTTCTCCTTGCGGTATTTGGCGCCCTTCTTGTTCTGGTTCTGCTTGTTGGTGAGCCTTGCGAGCGTCTCCTTAACCTGACGTGCGACGTCCTCCTCGTTCACCTCGATGGGCTTGTGATTACGGTTCTTGTTCTTCTTTTTCTTACCGGAGCCCGACTTGTTGTCCGCCGCGCGCTGCGCTTCCTGCTGTGATGCGGCGTTGATGTCGACTCTAACCTTGTTGATGCGCTCGCGTTTCTTCTTCTCGCCACGCTGCTGCATCACCTTCTCCTCGCGTTCCTTGCGTTTCTCCTCCTTTGTTTTCTTCTTCGGACGGGTGCTCTGGTTGAGCGCGTCGAGGTCGATACGCCCGAGCACATTCACCTTTGTGGCATTCAGGATTTTCTTCTCACTCTTGGTCGTGAATATGTTTGTGGAGGCTTTAGTGCCCTCCGCGGTGTTGTGTCTCGCGGAAGCCTCCTTCTTCTCCGGCTCAGTCTTCCCGACTCCCGGATCATTCTTCACGTTGTTCTTTTCTGTCTTCTTTACTTCAATCACGTTGTCGGTATTATTTTTTTCAGTGTCATCAACGCGCGTGTCTGCGGCAGCCTGCGGGGCAGCCTCAGCTGGAGCATTAATTGTCTGGGTTGGTTCAGATAGGTTTTTATCAACGGATTTCACCTGACTGCCGGCATCAGTCTTGTGTTCCTTTTCCTTTTCCGCATCAGGCACAGAAGCTTTTCTCGCGGCAGCTGGTTTGTTGATGCTGTCGAGATCTATCTTGCCCAATGGCTTGTACTGCTGCTGCGAGGCGGTGGAAAGAAGTTTGTCGGCACGGTGATCCTTCGGTCCCTGCGCACGCTTCTTCTCCTTCGGTTTCTTCAACTGAAGTTTTTCAGCCTGCGTCCTCACCTCCTTGTCCTGCTGGAACTCACGCATGAGAGCCTGATACTGCTCATCGTTGAGTTTGAAGTTCGGCTCCGGTTTCACTTCGCCCAGTTCACTTCTTTTCTCAAGGAACTCCACTGCCGTCTGGAGTCCTATGTTCAATTCACGTAATGCTTTATTTAACCTGATGCTCATATTTATTATTTTCATGACGCGCACGCCGCACTTTTCCTGTCAGTCCGGTGCGGACGGCGCATTTCTGTGTTCTTTCTTCTAATATACTTAAAATCAACAAGCTTATTCACAACAGTAAGGCGCAGCCGGCAACAAGTGCGGGCTACGCTCTGTGTCATTATCCCTCGAATTCCGCCTTGAGAATCCTGAGCACGTTGTCGACGGTCTCTTCCTCCAGGTCAGCCTTCTCGACAAGCATCTCGCGGGGCGCGTTGAGCACAGCCTTCGCCGTGTCCAGTCCGATGGAACGTATGGCGTCGATAACCCACTGGTCTATCTCATCGGAGAATTCTTCAAGATATATGTCCTCGTCAGCCTCATTGTCGTCAATCTCCCTGAACACATCAATGGTGTATTCGGTAAGCATCGACGCGAGCTTTATGTTGAGTCCGCCGCGTCCGATGGCAAGGCTCACCTCCTCGGGCTTGAGGAACACCTCCGCCTTGTGGTTCTCCTCGTCCACGTTGATGCTCGATATTCTGGCGGGACTGAGCGCGCGCTGTATGAAGAGCTTGGTGTTCGCGGTGTAGTTGATGACGTCTATGTTCTCGTTGCACAGCTCACGCACTATGCCGTGCACGCGGCTTCCCTTCACTCCCACGCACGCTCCCACGGGGTCGATGCGCTCGTCGTAGCTCTCCACAGCCACCTTGGCTCTCTCGCCCGGCATGCGTGCTATCTTACGGATGGAAATGAGTCCGTCGGCTATCTCGGGCACCTCTGCCTCGAGCAGACGCTGGAGGAACACCGGGCTTGTGCGCGAAAGGATAATCTTGGGGTTGTTGTTCTCGTTGTCCACACGGTGTATGACTGCCCTGATGGTCTCGCCCTTGTGATAGGTGTCGTTCGGTATCTGCTCCATCTTCGGCAGGATGAGCTCGTTGTTCTCGTCGTCCACCACGAGCACCTCGCGCTTCCACACCTGATACACCTCACCGGCAATGATCTGTCCGACGCGGTCTTTATACTTATTATATAATGAGTCGTGTTCCAGTTCGAGTATCTTCGAAGCCAGAGTCTGCCTCAGATTGAGGATGGCACGGCGTCCGAACTTCGCGAAATCGACACGTTCGGACACGTCTTCTCCCACTTCATAGTCGGGCTCAATCTTTCTTGCCTCTGTCAGCGAAATCTGTTTGTTGTCGTCCTCCACCTCATCGTCTGCCACAACGACACGGTTGCGGTATATCTCGAAGTCGCCCTTGTCCGGATTGACTATGACGTCGAAGTTCTCGTCACTGCCGAATATCTTGGCAAGAACGTTGCGGAAGCTCTCCTCAAGCACGCTCACCAACGTGGTACGGTCAATGTTTTTCGTCTCCTTAAATTCTTTGAAAGAGTCGAACATGCTCACGACCGGTTCTTTTTTCATTGCTGCCATAGCTTTATTTGAAGTTTATTAAGTATTTTGTATATTTCACTTTATCCATCTCGTAAGTGTGGTCCACCTCAACAGTCTGCGGGCGTTTCTTGCCCTCAACCTTCATTTTCTCAGCCACACTCACCACGAACGTGTTGCCGTCCACGCTTTTGAGCAGCCCCTTGACCTTACGGCCGTCTCCGTCGAGCACCTCAACCTCCTTGCCGACAAAGCACTCATACTGCTGCGGCACCTTGAAAGGCTGACCCAGACCAGCCGAACCTACCTCAAGCTCGTAGTCTTCCTCATCGCGGCTCAGACGCTCTTCGATGAAGCGGCTCAGCTCCACACAGTCCTCTATCCACACACCGTCGGCGTGGTCTATCTCCACCACGATCTTATCATCCGGGCTGACTTCAACATCCACAAGAAAATAGTCCTTGTCCTCCAGCCACTGTTCTACAATACCTTTTACGACGTTTTTGTCTATCATATATAATTGGTTAAATAAAATGAGGAGCCCTGTGTCGGAGCCCCTCATTCCTCTGAATGCTGCAAATTTACGAATTATTCCGCACGCGCACAAATATTTTGCATCTTTTCTGCAAATGCATTGCAAATTAATTCCTTACATACCATTACATTGCTCCCTACAAGCCATCCCTCAGCTTCCCATACATCATTTCCCGACAGCTTACACACCATCCCTTATTTCCATACATACAACTCCTTATTTCCTTGCATTCCTCCCCTTAATTCCTTGCACACCACTCTTTAATTCCTTACACTCTGCTTATTAATTTCTTACGCACTGCTTATTAATTCCCTACGCACTGCCCCGCCACTACACCCAAACAAAAATACATCTCCGTAGGGGACGGAAAACGGAATCATTACGCAAAAATGAGAAAAAACATCCAACGACAACTCCACGAGAATGCTTTAAAACAGAAACATAGTAACTTCTTCCACAAATACGCGATTTTTCCGCATTTAAGACAACCGTCTGACAGCCAGCCACATACACCACACAGCCACACACCATCCACCCTTCGTCTGCCCCGAAAAGCCTTTTCCGCAACCCGAAAGAGCCTTTTTCGCGCCGCAAAACATCCTTTTCCACACCATAAAACAGCCTTATCCGCAACCAAAAAGAGTCTTTTCCGTAACACAAAACCGCCTTTCCCGCCAACGGAAAGCAAGAAAATGACACATCCGAACCTGTTTTCCCAACTATCCGCACTGCCACGGACATTCCGAAAAACCTATTTCACAAAAAAATGCTGCCAATATTTTTTACTTCCGTACAATGCATTTTTCATTCAACACAACACTTCTCCCACTCCGCCAAACGCACCATTCCGCACGCCAAACAGACAATTCCTGTCATGCGAGCAAGCCTGTCCCATCACGCCACCGCATTCCAGTATCAACGCGCACGGCACACTACAGTGACGCAAAAATACCACAGCAGCATAGCGTTCCTCATACCTTTCCTCCGTAAAACAAAAACATCCGGAAACAAAAAAGGAACTGCCTGATGCAGTTCCTTTAGTGCGCTTCAAGATGGGCTTGAACCAACGACCCCCTGATTAACAGTCAGGTGCTCTAACCAACTGAGCTATTGAAGCATTTGCCTTAATTGCGATGCAAAAGTACAGCGTTTTTTTCATTCCGCCAAACATTTTCGCGAAAAATTTCAAATTTATCTCAAAAAAACGTCATTATGGGCGTGTCGGCATGTATTAAACTGTGTTTTACGGCAGCGGAAGGGCTTATCCGACATTCCACATGGGCGTTTCGGGGATGCGCGCAAGGGCGTGTTTACGTGCATGACACGCTTCCGCGCATTGAAAAACCGGTGTTGCGCCATGCCGTATTATGAAAAATAAATACATTTTATTTTGTCCGGCACATAACTTGCATTACCTTTGCATAAGGTAAGCCGCACTCGGGAAACTGAAAGCAAGCTCTCTTTCCGCCCGCATGCATTACCTTCACACACTCTTTACGTACAATTACCATATTATATTTATATATAAGCCGATTATGAGAAAAAACATACTGTTCTGCGTGATGCTGCTTGGCGCCGTCACGGCTCTCGCGCAGAAAAACGATGACCACAACTTCAAGGTGGCGAAAAACCTCGATGTGTTCAATGCCATATACAAGAATCTCGACCTCATGTATGTGGATACGCTCGACGCCGACGAGGTGATAGGCAACGGCATAAAGGCGATGCTGCGCAGCCTCGACCCCTACACCGAATATTACCCCGAGGACAAATCAGCGGAGTTCAAGCAGATGCTGACAGGAAAATATGCGGGCATCGGCTCGATTATAAGCTACAACTTCACTCTGAAAAGGGTTGTCATAAACGAGCCTTATGAGAATATGCCGGCGGCGGAGGTGGGTCTGAAGAAGGGCGACATCATACTTAGCATCGACGGGGAGGACATGACCGACAAGACAAACGCCTATGTCAGCGAGCACCTGCGCGGCACGGCGGGCACCACTCTCGAGCTTAAGATACACCGTCCGACCACAGGCAAGGACATAACTTTCAAGATACAGCGCAAGGCTATACAGATGCCCGACCTGCCATACTACGGCATGCAGGACGGTGACATAGGCTACATAGACCTCGACTCGTACATCGGCGAGAACTGCGCGAAGGATTTCCGCCGCGCGTTCATCGACCTGAAGAAGCAAGGAGCTAAAGGACTCGTGCTCGACCTGCGCAACAACGGAGGCGGCTCGGTGCAGGAGGCACTGTCCATACTCAACATCTTCATCCCCAAAAACACCGACCTGCTGTCCATGAAAGGCAAGATGCAGCGTTCCAACCGAGACTATAAGACCACCGTCGAACCCATCGACACGGTGATGCCGATAGTAGTCCTGGTGAACGGCATAACGGCAAGTGCCAGCGAGATAACGAGCGGAGCGTTGCAGGACCTCGACCGGGCAGTGATAATGGGAACACGCACCTACGGCAAGGGACTCGTACAGGTGCCCAACGTGCAGCTGCCTTACAACGGCAACCTCAAGCTCACCACAGCCAAATATTTCACTCCCAGCGGACGCTGCATACAGGCTATCAACTACAAGCACTCGCAGGGCGGATACACCGAACACGTGCCCGACTCGCTCACACGTGAGTTCCGCACACGCAACGGACGCATCGTGCACGACGGCGGAGGCATAGATCCGGACATCAAGATAGAGCCTGACTCGCTGCCGAACATAGCCTACTACCTGCAGCGCGTGGACACCACAGACCTCATGTTCAACTATGTGGTGGACTACATCAAGGCTCACCCCACGATAGCCCCGGCGGCGGAGTTCGAGATAAGCGACTCCGACTACGAGCAGTTCAAGCAGCGCGTCATCGCAAGCAGCTTCACTTACGACCGCGTGAGTGAGAAATGTCTCGAGGAACTCGTGAAGCTCGCCAAGTTCGAAGGCTACTACGAGGACGCCAAACCCGAGTTTGAGGCTTTGGAGAAAAAACTTAGTCACAACATCGCAAAGGACCTCGACTTCGACTATAACAAGAGGATGATAAAACAGATTCTGTCGTCCGACATCGTGACGGCATACTACTTCCAGCGAGGCGCCATAGAGAACGCCCTGCGCTACGACAAACAGATGAAGGAGGCTATACGCCTGCTGAGGTCGCCAGAGGAGTATGCGGCGATACTGAAGCCCAAGAACGAAGGCAAATAAGGGCACATAAGCCATAACACCGAATCGGTCATCAGAACACTGATTATACGTTTAAGGTTCATTGTCAGCCCTTCGTCCTTCTTACGCACTGCCGCAGCCATCTTGCATCAGGCTTTTTCCCGGTGCAGTCCGTCACATCTCCGATAAAGCAGGATACAATCCGCCTGACAGCAGTACGAAACAAGAATGGAAGTCTGATGACCTGTTCGGGATAACGGCGGCAATGCCGGGACAGACAAGACACATATTGAAAACCGGGACATCATTACGCAGCCACGACGCGCGAATGATGTCCCGGTTCTGTATATCCGCCTCTCTGACACCATCTGTCTTGTACTTCAGCCCGTGCCGCAGAATGACTTCACGGGCGTGACCGCACACATCCGGGTCAGCGCAGATACGTGCGGTAGAACTCCTCTATGCTGCCGAAAGGTATCTTCTCCATGTTGTCATACAGGTCGGTGTGGCTCGCTCCCGACACAATCAGCAGTTTCTTGTTGTCGCCCTTCAAACGTCTGAAAGCGTCCTCACCGAAATAGCGCGAGTGGGCTTTCTCACCATGGACTATCATCACCGCATTCTCTATCTCTCCGATGTATGTCATCAACGGCATGTTGAGGAAAGAGAGAGCCGACGTGGTGTTCCATCCGTCGTTGGAGTTGAGCGACCGTCTGTGATAGCCACGCTCCGTCTTATAGTAGGCATGATAATCCTTCACAAACTGCGGAGCGTCCTCAGGCAGCGGATCCACCACTCCTCCGGCGCGCGCGTGTGTCCCGTTGCGGTAGTCCTCAGTGCGCTGCGCGCTGAGCATACGGCGCATGGTGTTGCGCGCTCCGGCACTGTCAGCCTCATCAAAATATCCGTTTGCCGTCACGCGGCTCATGTCATACATCGTCGAAGCCACCGCCGCCTTTATGCGGGTGTCCACAGCTGCCGCGTTGAGAGCGAGTCCGCCCCACCCGCATATGCCGAGAATGCCGATGCGCGAGGCATCCACATCATCGCGAACGGAAAGCCAGTCTACTGCCGCGCAGAAGTCTTCGGTATTGATGTCTGGCGACGCCACATAGCGCGGACTGCCTCCGCTCTCACCCGTAAACGACGGGTCGAAGGCTATGGTGAGGAACCCTCGCTCTGCCAGTTCCTGAGCATAAAGACCTGAAGCCTGCTCCTTCACGGCTCCGAACGGACCGCACACCGCCAGAGCAGGCAGCTTGCCGTCCGCGCCGACGGGCTTGTAGAGGTCTGCCGCAAGCGTTATGCCGTAACGGTTGCGGAACGTCACTTTCTCATGACTCACTTTCTCACTCTTCGGGAATGTCTTGTCCCACTCTTTTGTCAATTCAAGTCTGTCCATATCAGTATCGTTTTTATATGCCGTCTGGGCATCGGTTGTCAAAGCGGCAGCCATAACAGCCGCTGTCATTACGGTTTTCATGTTCATATCGCAAGTATGTTTTGTTGTTCGATGCAAAGATACTTACGATACAAATACGGCACAATACCTCTTTGACGGACATATATACCAGTTTTACGGATTCATATTCCACACCGTCCCGAGAACCATATAATGAAAGCACGGCGCGTTCATGCGCCATCCGCCCCACTCCCACCCAACTGTGTAAGCGTCCCGGCAATTAACAGTTTTAAGTTAAAACACATGCCTGTAAAAGCCATGCCGCGATGCTGCGGAAACATGATGACGGGGCAGGAAAACGCATTCTGACGCACCGTAAGCACTCCGCCGTCATGCCTTCCGGAGGTATCCGGTGTGCCGGAAAGCCCGTTCCGTCTCGCGTAAAAGCCCGTTCCATCGTCCGGAAGAGGCTTTGCCACACTGCGGAACGGGCTTTTCCGCATCATGGAAAAGCCCGTTCCGTAAAAAGAAGAATGACATGAGGACACTCTCTTTCCGCCCAACCGCCTGGCAGTCAGCACATTGCGGAAAAGCCGAAAAACACGCGATATTTCGCGCGGAAAAGCATTCGGTGCGGAAAAACACGCGCATTCACGGCATTGTTTTAACATTCAGCCGCCGTATGATTAAGAATATTCAATCATAATCAGATATAAAATATAAAACGATATTATAAATCATATCTGACATAGATGTGTCTTTCCGCCGGGGAAACCGTCAAAACGGGAATGCTGTCACGGCTGCACGGGCAGCAAGGACAAGGAGTCCGGCGACATGCCTGCCGCTCCGCCGCAGGTCAGTCGAACGTCGCAGGCAACGCCATCATCTGGCAGGCGATGGTCAGAGCCATGCGTCTGTGCCCTTCGGCGTTGGGGTGCAGGCGGTCGGTCTTGCCATTGCTGAAACAGTGGACGAACGAGTCGTTGAGCGGATAGAGTCCGCTCAGGCTGTTGAGATCTATCACCGGCACTGCCCACACACCAGCCGCCTCCCTCACGGCATCCACATATTCGTCGAAGAAAGCGCCGATGCTGTTGGCAAACCGCTCGTCTGGCTGGACGTTGTCCGGTCCGAAACAAGCGTAGGCGCGGTGTATCGGAGTGAGCATCATTATCTGTTTGTCGGGATAATGAGTCTTCAGAAAGTCCATCAGCATGTTTATCCTGCCTCTGAACGTGGCTTTGCTCATCACGGGCGTGCGGTATTTACGCACTGTCTTCACGCCTCCGCCCACAACGGTCTCGCGCTCGCCCGTATCATACCATTCGCCAAGGGGCACGCCGCCGTTATAGTCGTTGGTTCCGGCGAACACCACTATGGCGTCCACACTGTCGCCCTGCTCGGCGAGCATACGTTGTGCCTGACCGTACAGGTCGCTCATCTGATGGCCGTTGACGCCATACACCAGCGGCACTATACCGAGCATGTCGGCAAGAAACTCCCAGTAGCAGCGTGTGGTGCCCACATGATGCGGGTCGGTGATGGAGTCTCCAAGGAATGCCACGCGGCGACCCCGCCACCGGCTGTCAGAAAGGTTTGCGCCGTCAGGACCGGCACCACGCAAGGCAAATGCAGGCACAGGCATGAGTTGTGTGAGCAGTGTGAGCGTCGCCATGAGATAAGCCGCTGACCTGCGTAGGATGTTTTTCATAATCATAAGTCGTGTTTTTTATGAGTCTGTATATAGCACACAAAGTTAACGATTATTTTCGTCCGCAGCACAAAACGGATTTGTTTATTTGCAGAAAATGACTTATAATGCACGGAAAGACGGCTGTGTGCGGTAACGGGCGTCGCTCTGCCGGCGCGTCGCGTGGCGTTTTTCCAGACAGAAAGGAACGGATGACGGTTCATTGCAAGCGCATCCGCAACGTACTCTCAGGACAAAAAAAGGAGGCAGACATAAGGAATATATGTTCCCGTATGTCTGTCTCCTTTCATTCATATGCCGCATGACGCAGGCGCACAGGCGCGCCTCCAGCCGTCGGGCATGTCATTTCACGACAACCTTGCGCACAGTGCCGTCAGACAGTCTCTCGATGTTGATGCCCTTGACAGCCTTGTCAAGCTTGCGCCCGTTGAGGTCGTAGCGTGCCGTGACCTTCATGCCTGCGGGAGCGTCCGTGCTTACTATGCCCGTCGACTCGTCGCAGACAAACCTGATGACTATCTGTCCGTTGAGCTCGCCAGCGGCGTTCTTCACCACTCCGGCAGGTATTACGGCAGTGTAACCGTGTCCTTTCTCAGCCTTGAAGGTGTATGTGAATCCGTCGTAGTCGGAGCCCCAGACCACGAGCGTGTTCTTGCTCTTGTCGCTCACAGTGGCTTTCCATCCGTCGTCGGGCAGTATCTCCCTGCCTCCGGCAAGCTGACCGTCGAACAGACTTGCGTAAGGCGAGGCGTTGACAACGGTGACAGGCTCGGCAAACTCCACCTCAACCGACATCGGCATCCAGCCCGGCTCCACCTTGGCTCCGGCGACGGGAGTGGTCGACACGTGCGTGAACACGCCCTTGTCTGTCTCCTCTATTGTGAGCGACGTGCCGTATCCTGCGTCGCGGTAGGATGCCGCACAGCCCTTCGGCACGTAGAGGGTGGCTCCGCTTACGCCGTAGAACTGGTCCTCATACGGCTCGTATATCTCTTCAAGTTCGGGCGGGGTGGCACCCAGACAGTTGATTGTCTTCAGCGCGGTGCAGCCCAAGAACACGCGGTTGCTGATGTATCTGAGTCCAGAGGGGATGGTGACTGTGGTAAGTTTCTCGCATCCCGCGAAAGCCGCACTGTAGAGTGTCTCCGTGCGTTCGGGCAGTGTCACCTCCGTGAGCTGCGTCGCTGCGAAAGCCTGCTCGCCTATCATCACCATCGACGACGGCAGGTTTATGCTCTCGAGAGCCGACTCGCAGAAAGCGTAGCTGTCCACCGCGAGGAATCCTTCGGGAAGGGTCACCTTCTTTATCTCACTGCCGGAGAATGCGCCGCCGTATATGCCGATGCACGATTTCGGAAGAGTAAGCTCGTAAAGTCCTTTTGTCGGCGCGGCGTAGAGCACTTTCCTGTTGATGCTGTATATCACTCCTCCGTCTGCCACGAAGTTCTCGTTGCCGCTCTCCACGGTGAGAGTGGTGATGCCGGTGTTGGCTACAAAGTTCACGCCCACTTCCTCGAGCGACGCCGGAAGTTGCAGGCTCGTGAGCGCGGTGCACATGAGGAACGCGTCCTCACCTATGTAGCTCACGCTTGAAGGGAGGTCTATCGAGGCGAGGGAGGTGCACTCGCGGAACGCACGCACGCCGATGGCATTCAGACCGGAAGGCAGCTTCACCGACTTCAGATTTGTACACTTGTAGAACAGGGCGGTGGGAATGCTCGTCACGCCTTCGGGTATCTCTATCTCAGAGAACCCGCACTTGTAGAACGCCGCCTCACCTATTGACTTCAGACCGCTGCCCAGCTCCACCGTGGCAAGCGAATAGCAGGCGAAGAAAGCGTTGGTTCCGATGTCCTCTACCGAGTCGGGTATCTTTATGGATGTGAGTCCTGAGGAGCTGAAGGCGTAGTCTCCGATATGCTTCAGTCCGGCAGGAAGCGTTATGGACGTGAGGTTCTCATTCGACTTGAAAGCCCCATGCTTGATTGACTCTATGCTCTGTGGTAGAGTAACCGACTTGAGATGACTCCAATGGAAAGCGTCCTCGCCTATGGCTGTGACACTGTACGACACTCCTCCGTTCTCAACCTTTTCGGGTATCACATAGTCGGTCACGGGCTCACCGGAGGCGTCCTTGCTGTCGGCACCCGACACTTCAACTGTCCCCTCACCTGTTACAGTATAGGTGAGCAGACCGCTCTTGAAACTTGTCTGTGCGTTCAGCATTGCACTGAAAAGCACAAACGATGAAAGTAAAAGTTTTCTCATACACTTTAATTTTTTAAAGAAACGATGTCCGCACTGCTGATACAATCTGTCCGCATCAGCCCTACGGAACGGTCACAAAGATATACAAAAACCGTTGATAAGCACCCACAATGAAACGATTTGTTTGAAATTAATTTCAAAATGTAATATTTATAAAACTCTATCCGACAAAAAGTAAAACATCACATCGCGCATTCCACTAAACGGCATTAAAACAGAGACACCGCCACGGCATCATGCCAAGGTAGACAGACCTGACATACAGACCACCGGAACACGCGGTTTTCTTTTCATAAAAAATAATAATAAAAAGGCTGATTTGTAGCGCATTCCACATTATTTGGTTATCTTTGTCCGATTTTATTTTATTAGATGTAATATTAGATGAACGTAATTACGAAAACAGTATCACTGCCTGATGGAAGAACCATCAGCATTGAGACCGGGAAAGTGGCAAAGCAAGCCGACGGATCATGTGTGCTCCGCATGGGCAACACAGTGCTCCTCGCCACTGTTTGTGCCGCAAAGGATGCAGTTCCCGGAACAGACTTCATGCCTCTCCAGGTAGACTACAGAGAGCAGTATGCCGCTGCCGGACGATTCCCGGGCGGATTCACAAAGCGCGAGGGAAAAGCCGGCGACAACGAGATACTCACGTCCCGCCTTGTCGACCGTGTGTTACGGCCCCTCTTCCCCTCCAACTACCACGCAGAGGTTTATGTGAACGTCATGCTCCTCAGCGCCGACGGCGTTGACCAGCCCGACGCTCTGGCAGGATTTGCAGCATCAGCCGCTCTGGCTTGTTCAGATATTCCGTTTGAATGCCCCATCTCCGAAGTGCGCGTGGCTCGCGTAGACGGACAGTATGTAATAAACCCTACATACGAGCAGATGAAGAGTGCCGACATGGACATCATGGTGGGTGCATCCGCAGAAAACATCATGATGGTGGAAGGCGAGATGAAAGAAGTGTCCGAGCAGGACATGATCGGAGCGCTCAAGGCTGCCATGGACGCCATCAAACCGATGTGCGAGCTGCAGACAGAACTGTCGAAAGAGCTCGGCACAGACGTGAAGCGCGAGTACTGCCATGAGGTGAACGACGACGAACTGCGCGAGGATGTGCGCCGCAAGACATACGACAAGTG
>ERZ773130.1739-NODE-1739-length-19098-cov-2.886730_pt1 | contig 19098 bp, 13 predicted proteins | sample MGYA00511919_ERZ773130 | MGnify/ENA primary metagenome ERZ773130 (study PRJEB29015, sample SAMEA2737851) | human gut metagenome | biome: human gut; feature: human-associated habitat; material: faeces | place: China | collected 2012 ...
TGCTGAAAAAGCTGCCGTACATCACGGCGGTGCGCATCAACCGGGAGCTGCCGGACACGCTGACCATCGACGGCGAAGCCGCTCCGCAGGAGTTCCGCGACTGGTTCGCCCAGCTTCCGGCCTGCGATTCAGAAGCCGCCGCCGCCGAAATCGAAGTGACCGAGGCTCTCGAACAGCTCCGTCGGCGTCTTGCCCCAGCGCTCGCGGCACTCGGCCACCTCGCGCGCAGTCTCGGCGTTGTGCGCGAACACCGGCGCGCGCAGCGTGCGCGCAAGCTCGCCCGCCTCGGTCATCTCGGCAAGGCTCGAGGTATACTCCGAGTGCAGGCCGAGCTGATAGGAGATCAGCGGATGCAGGGCGTTGAAGCGCCGGTACTCCGCCTCGAGCTGCTGCGCGCTGCCGCCGCCCCCGCACAGCACCGTGCGAAAGCCGCAGTCGATGCCCGCCTGCGCGATGGCATCGCGGAAATAGTACATGTCAAAGCCGGCCGTGATGCCGCTCGTGAGATATTCGAGGATCGACAGCTTCGTGAACGCGTACACCGCCTCGGGCGTGAGCTTGGCCTCCAGCGGGAAGATCTGCTCGAACAGCCACGGCTGCAGCGGCACATCGTCGGCATACGAGCGCACAAAGCTCATCCCGGCGTGCGCGTGCGCGTTTTTGAAGCCGGGCATGACCAGGTCGCCGCCGAGATCAATCTCCCGCTCGAACGCGGGCAGCGTCTCCGGCGTGGGGCCGATGTAGGCGATCTTGTCCCCGTCGGTCCAGACCTCGTCGGTCGTGACGGTCACGCCGTGCGCCATCGTGAGCGTGCGGCCGTTGAAAAAGCGGATCATAGCGGTGCCTCCGTTTTCTGAAAATGCCTTTGCATTATACGCCGGTTCGCCGCGTTTGGCAATCCATTCCGAAAAACTTCACAAAAGCGGTTGAAGCGCGGCCGGTTTTTCGCTATAATAAGAAGAAATCATCTCCCGTCAGGAGGCTGGATCATGACCAAAGAGAACATCTACTACCCGGATGACAACGCGTTTGACCGTTTCTATAAGCGCGCCCGCTATCAGGCCAACAGCTTCGTGGCCGCACAGCTCGGCAGCAAAGCCGCCGATCTGCTCACGACGGTGCCGGACTTTGCCTATCTCATCTGCAAGCTCATGCTCGACCCCGACGTGCCGTCGAGCCGCAAGCTCGACCTCGGTCTGGCGCTGCTGTATGTGCTCTCGCCGCTGGATCTCGTGCCGGATTCCGTGCCGCTGCTCGGCAAGCTCGACGATTATGCGGCTGTCATGGTCCCATCCGAGGCGGGTTTTCACTGTCACGGGCAACTTAACGGCGTTGACCACGGCACGTGTTATCTCAAGCATCTTGGGAATGTCACGCAACATACCTGCTCCGGCACCTTTTCCGGCAACTTTCTTTACGGGGCATCCGAAGTTTATGTCAAGAATGTCGGGTGCGGCCTCCTCGACTATCTTGGCGGCCTCTACCATCGGTTCGGTTTCCCGACCGTAAATCTGTATTGCCGTGGGGCGTTCAGCCGGGTTTATGTGGAGCTTGCGTGTTGTAGCGCTTATGTTGCGTATGAGAGCATCGGCCGATACGAATTCGGTGTAGACCATGTCGGCTCCCTGTTCCTTACAGATGAGCCGAAACGAGTGGTCGGTGACATCCTCCATTGGAGCGAGCATCACCGGGCGTTCTCCTAAGTCGATTTGTCCGATTTTCATTTTCCCGATTACAATTTACTTTATTAGACGATTCTTTTGGGCGAATCGGTTTACGAAGATACTAAAAATTAGACAAATTTAAGAATTTATAGGATATAATGGTGAATTTACTGCCCAAATGTTAGAATCGAGCAGCGTGACGGCGTGAGCTTTTCGGCTGCAAGCCTTATATCCTCGGGCGTTATGCCCATTATGCGTTCAATTATTTCATCGGGATGCAGCGCGTGACGGTGAAATAGCGTTGAGCGTCCGGTGGCGAGGGCTACCTGCTCGGCGTTGGCTCCCGCAACGATGGTCTGTCCGAGATACTGCTTCTTTGCCGCATCGAGCGCGCGCGTGCTCATTGTCGACTGGGCCAGCTCGTCGAGAGTCCTGAAGATGAGTCGCCGACATGGCTTTACATGGTTTTCATCGCATCCGAAGTAGACGGTGAAGAGCCCGCAATCGGTGAATGACGATATGTAAGAGTCTACTGAATATACGTAGCCGTGACGCTCACGCAGCAACACATTAAGGCGAGAGTTCATGCATGGGCCTCCTATTATATTGTTCAGGAGCGCATAGGTGTGGTTGCTTCGGCTGTATATTCCCGGAATTCGAGCGCCTATCACGGTGTGTGACTGGTGTGTGTCGAGCTTCTTCCTAATGTCGAAGGGCGTTACTTCGCGAGGCGTTTCGTCATGAAGTTCCTTGACGGAATGGTTGAGGAATCCGAGATGACGCTCGACAGTTGACATGACGCGTGAAGGAGCGGTGGGACCGGTGTAGAAAAATACCATGTTGCCGGGCGTGTAGTGGGTCGACAGGAAGTCACGGCAACTCTCGGGCGTGAAGGTTTCTATGGTTTCGGCAGTACCGAGAATGTTGTGTCCGAGTGATGACCCTGCGAATATTAGGTCGTTGAAGTCGTCGAATATTGCATCGGAAGGTGAGTCGAGGTATGAGTCTATCTCGTCGAGCACCACCTCACGCTCTCGGTCGATTTCGTTTTCGGGGAATCGGGAGTAACCTATAAGGTCGGCCATCAGCTCGACGGCTCTTGTGAGGTTGCCCTTGGGGAAGCATGAATAGAGCATCGTTACCTCCTCTGATGTATATGCGTTGATTTCACCGCCCACCGATTCCATACGATTTACTATGTGCCATGAGCGGCGGCGGTCGGTGCCTTTGAATATGGTGTGCTCGACGAAGTGTGCAAGGCCGTAGTCGGCCGATGATTCGTTGCGACTTCCTGCCTTTATGGCCACGCCGCAATACTCCACATCGGCAGCCGACGCACGATGCACAATGCGCAGTCCGTTAGCAAGGGTATGGTAGGTGAATATGTCGTTGCTATTGTTTGTCATTGTGTTTTAATTAAACGGGTAATTTTATTGCAAAAAAAAATTACTCGTCATCACGACGAATAATCTTTTTACCTTAAATCTAATACCATGAAAAACTGATGCAAAGGTAATGCTTAATTTTTAAACACAAAAAATATTAGAAATAAATTAGTGTACTATTAACACTAATTAACCTAAAATGCCCGACAACGGGCATTTTAGGGATTCATAATACTTAAAACGATATTTATATTGAGTAATTTCACTTAAAATTAGTGATTATTGAGGCATGACTTCTATCATGCTTCCCGACGAGTGGGCCGACAATGCCGGAGCATATTGGCTTTGCAGTGTGGCGATACCCGATGAGTAGGTACCCGAGTTGTTGACATAGAGCTCGTAGCTCAATCGGTACACACCCTTGGGAAGATGAGTGACAAACATGTTGGTCGATGCGTCACGGTTCTCGCGATAGAAGCATATTCCTTCGCTGAACAACGGCTTTGGAAGTTGCTCGACAGGCTCGAAGCATGCGCCGCGGTCGTCGGTTATTGCCACGTAGTCCATGTCACGTTTTACTGTTATGGTGAGGTTGACCTGAACTATGTCGCCGGTCTTCAGTGAGTCGGCATTCTGCCATGTCACGCCATTCTCGGTGGTGACGCGGCGATAGAGAGCCTTGTCAATGGAAACCTCGGGGCATGACGCGGCTTTTACTTCCGACATCTCGCTGCGGTACTGGCAGTATACGGCTCCCCATGAAGGTGTCTTACATGACTTTTCGACATAGAGTGTCGCGCCTGAGGGTGACATCGAGGATATGTTTTCACGGAAATAACCGAGCAGTCGGTCGGTCTTGCCCGCGTTGACTTCGCGGTTGTTGACCGTTACGGTTGCCTTTGCAGCGGGGGTTGTCCACTTGCTGCCGGTGAGCAATATCGATGCTATAGCCTGAGAGGTCGTGACCGATGTGCCCCAATCCTTAGCCTCTTTCTGTAGAATGAGCCATTGTCGTATCTTGTCGACATCGGGACTTTGGGGATCTATGGCTGCGAATGCGTCGAGCACTATTGATGTAGCACCAATCTTGCCCATCGACCATGTTGTCATGTCATCGAGCGACGGCCACCACATGCCCTGAGAGGGATTTGACACTGAATACTCGTTGAGCGATGCTAAAACGGAGGTGGCAAGTGTGCGGTAGCCGTGATTCTTGAGGGTTATTGCGTTCATTGCCTTTACGGGAATCGAGCGTTTCTTCCACTCCTTAACTATGCGCTGCACTTCGCGTGATGTGAGCGAAGAGAGTGTTGTCGATTTCTTTATATCGGGATAGAAGTCACGCAGGTACACGTAGTAATAGTAGTCGCCGTCGGGGTACTTGGCGTATTCCTCCTGGGTGACACGGTCGATGTATTTAACCGCATTGTCGAGCATTGAACGCAGGCGATTATTGTCGGGCAGGAATCCGAGCTGCTTGAGGTGTCCCATGGTGAGCAGCACGTTCTCGGTTATCCACTGTGAAGGCTCGTCGATGTTGTCAATCCATGTCCAACCGCCGTTACGCACGAGCTTAGACAGTCGGTCGATGTTGCGCGAGTAGGTGTCGTTGATTACTTTTCGGTCAAAGAGGAGCGAAAGGCGAGTCATGCGCTCGGTGTCGCTCTTGGCATCCATAACCCAGGGGGTGGAGTTGAGCAGCACCGTCTTCAGGTCGGCGTTACGTTCAAGCATCGACACGAGCGTTGAGTCGCTGCGGTCGCTTGAATTCCACTCTTTCAATGCTTCGGCAATCTCGGGGCATGTGCGTAGAATTCCGTCGGCTACGGCGGCCGAGAATATAGCTGCCGAGGCGGCCAATGCACTCTCAGAGTCATCGTTACGCAATCCGGGAAGCGCTGTTGCTACATACCACACGGGGTTTTCGCAGAATTGCAGCGTGACGCGGGCGTCGGAGGGCATTTCGGGAAGTTGCATGGTAAATGTCGTCGAATCGGGCGAAATGTAGAACGGCTTGGTTTCGATGACGGGTGTGACGGAGGAAAGCACGGGAATAACCGACTGCTCTCCATCGGTGAATCGGCCGTTACCTGCCTTTATGCGATATCCAATCATGTTGGAGTCCCATCCTGCATCGACCGTCACGTTGACCACTTTCGCTTCGCCTGGAGCCATGTCGTCGGAGAAGTCGTTACGTGATATTACGGCACCTGTAGCTGGGTCGAATATCTCCACTACGGTGGTTATCGCAGTCGAGTCGTCGGAGTTATTCATCACCGATGCGCTGATCAAAGCCTTGTCGCCTGTGCGCAGGAAGCGCGGCAGGTTGGGCTGCACCATAACGGGCTTGTTGGATATGATTTCGCGTGACATGGTGGAGGTGAGCATGTCGTCGGTGAAAGCGAGTGAGCAAAGTTTCCATGTGGTGTTGGCGTTGGGGGCGGTGAATGAGAATGTCATATTGCCCTTGTCGTCGGTTGTCAGCATGGGGCGGAAGAATGCAAGCGGCATTTCGGCATCACGGTATTCATTATTGTCACGTGACGCGTCATTGTCAGGGGCTTCGCTCTCGGCATCGGCGGCTTCCTCAACCGCTTCGTCCTCAACGATGGCCAAGTCGGCGGCTCCTGCTCCCGTGTCGGCGGTCGCGGCCATTTTACTTGTTCCTCGTATCATTCTCGGGGCTGCTGATTTTTCCTCACCCATCTCTTCCTCGGTGTTTAGACTGAAATACACGTTGCTGCGAGTGAACGCGTAATTAGGGTGTAGGAACGATCGCCCCCATGTTTCAAGGGCGGGCAGTGATATCGGGTCATATTTCAACCACTCAAAGGGTATCTCAACACTGGAAATAAACTTGCCGAGAGGCGAGTACACCGATAAATTGTAGCTGTTGACATAGCCGAATCTCGGATAGATCCTGAAGTTGTGCATCGACAGGCGGTCGAGGGCCTTGGCATACATGTCGAGCAGGATAGCGCTCTTGGTGCCCTTGCCGTTGTTATCGGTCACGCGGAATGTCCATTTTTCGTTGTCGCCCGGCGAGATTTTGTCACGGAAACTTTCGATGGCTATATTGATTCGGTCGACTGTGCCGCTTGCTGTTGCCGTAACCTCGAAGTCGCTGACTTTATAATCGTTTACTCCGGTGAATTTCACTTTTATGCGGTCGGCGTCGGCCGGTATGTCGTAGTCGAAGTGGTGCATTCCTGCCGCAGCTTCTATCCAACCTTGCTTCAGCAGAGCTTTGTCGGTGTAGACGGCATAATGTATCCATGTGGAGTCGGCCGATGTGCCGTAGAGTATCGATGCATGTCGACGGTCGGCGGTGTACTCGGTCACAGGCAGCCATATAGGCATGTCGGTCACGGGCGGCTTGGCGTCGGTGACGCGGTAGAGATTCACGTTGTCGACAGTGAGAGTGTCGGCGAGCGACTTGTCGGCGGTGGCAAACACCATGGAGTAGCTGCCGCTTGCCACATCGCTGAAATCGACTGTGGCCACAGGAGGTGTCATGGTGCCTTCCTTGACTACGTGACGGTCGCTCTTGTCAATGAGTTGATAGGTTATGGTGGAGTCAACCGCTTCACCGAGCAGATTGGTGAGCGAAACGTTCATGCGATAGGGCTTTGACGCGTCGATGTCGGCGGGAAGTGACGCATTTATCACACACGACGCTCCTTGCGAGAATGAGCGTGATGCCTGCTGATTCTCGCCTGTGGGCGATGTCGCTGTTAGCGATGCAGAGAATATGCCGCCGGGTATCGGTGACTGTTTAAGTAGCTCGGCCGGGAATTCGATGCTGAAGCAACCTTCGGAATCGGTTGTCACCTCGGTGGAGTAGAACGAAACATCGTTGCCTGCGCTTCTCCACCACCATATATGCGGATTTGCGCTTAGATCAACTGCTATGCGGCAGTTGGCAAGAGGGAATCCGGAGTAGGTCACGGTTTTGCCTTTCAGCGTCACGGCACCTTTGGCGGGCTTGTCAGTGAGCAGTTCGGTAAATTCTATTTCATAGGTGGGGAGCTTGTAGTCCGACACGGTGAATGATGTAGTGCCGTAGCTGTTCCAGCGGTCAGGCTTCAGTGGATCCTTTTTGCGGAACTCAATCGAGAAGTTTCCGGTAAGTCCGTCGGAGGGGAGCTTGAACGAACCCGCAATGCGGCCGTATTCATCGGTCGTGGCGACGGCAGTGTCACACGGTTCATAGTTGGCGTCACGCAACACTACCGAGATTTCGTTGCCGGGCACAACCCGTGCTTCAGCTCCGAGATAGCTTTGCAGGATGCCGACCCACTGCACTGTGTCACCGGGATGATAGATGGCAAGGTCGGTCAATCCATGCATGGCAAATTGCTTATTTTCGTTGCCCGACGGAATGTAGCCGAGGTATTTGCTCATAGAATAGCGGTCGGTGCCTTTCGATGCTGATGCGTTGAAAGCCTTGGATTCCTTTATCAATGCAGTTCCGTCCTTGTCGGTCACGTAGTTGCGCACTGTGTTGCCGTTGCGGTTAAGGGTTACGGTGAGAGTGGCATTGTCGACCGGACGGCCTGTCTTAGGATTGATTACGATTCCCCATCGCGAAGAGCCGTAATTGGCGCTCTCGACCAATAGGCCGGTGCAGTGTATTATGCTGTAGTAACCAAGATCGGCATCGCGTTTTTGTCCGGTAATGGAGGGCACAACGATGTAACATCCGGGTTGGGTGAGCACAACTTTCTCAGTCGAACTTGATGAAAAAGGCACCTGCTTGTCGGTCACCTTGCGTGATATGGTGTAGAGCGGGGCCGGAAGGTTGGTAGACGGTGTTATTTTGAACGACTCACCGTTGTTTCTGTTGTACGGTATTCTATACACGTTTATCGTGTAGTCGACAGTGTTGTTGTTCTTTATGTCAATGGTAAGAGTGTCGCCAGGTGACAGAATCTGGCTGTAACGTGCATTTATGCGCGGTTGACTTAGCGACTTGACGATGTTGTGCAACGCATTGTTGCGGAAATATTCGGGATAGCGTTTTAGCTGATTGTTGACTAATGAATAGTATTCGGCAATGCTCACGGGCATCTCCTCCTTATTGTAGTTGTCCAAATCAATAAGGTAGAAGAGCGATATGAGAGGCTCTGCAGCATATTCGCTTTGGCTGAATCGGTTGTAGAGGTCGAGCATAAGCTTGGCTTCGTTGTCTCGGACGGCATTGTAGCTCGACATGTCGCGATAGACATGCTGTGAGATGAATTTGATGCGCTCGATGTCCCACATTATGAATGGTGCAGCATTGCCGGCATGAGCATCCAACAGTTGTCGGTACAGCTTGAGGATGCGTTGTGCTGCAGGCGACTGATAGTTGAAATTCATCTTTGAGTAGACTGTGAACGGCGACAACATGTCGATGGCGAATATCGGTTGCTGTTCGCCCATGTTCGACAGTATCGCTATGGCTTTTCCTGCTATGAAGTCAAATAGTGTGGGGTAGAAAGTATAATCGTTGTTTCCGGCCTTAAGCAGTTCCTTGAAGTCGATGAGTCTTGCTTCATGGAGTGGTTTTGGATTGGCAAGCGCCGAGTCGAGCAGCGACATTATGCGGGCTCTGAACTGTCGGCCGCTCCACAGCAGGTAGTCATCGGGCAGGGGAGTGTCGGGGATTTCGCGACGGTCATATTTCCATCGGTCATCCTGATAAATGTCGTTGTAAATCCTTGCCTTAAGCAGCGTAAGCATTGCCTTGATGCACGGGTCGGTTTCCTTTGACTCCACGGTGGATATGCGTTGTAGGACTTCAGGCAGGCTGTCGTTGTCGACGGCGCATTGTGCAAGTCCGTAGTTGACCAATGCTCTCACGGCAAGTTTGCCGTCGCCGTCGGCTACAGCCTTTTCGAGCATTTCCGAAGCTTGTGACGATACCTGTTTGGGGAATGCGAAGTCAGGTTCGGAATATTGTTTCTGGGAAGCGTTGATTGACATTGTGAATAGAGCTATTAGGATGTATAGAAACTGTTGTTTCATAGCACTCGAAATTTTATAAGTTAATAAAATGTGACAGATACTCTCCCCGAGAGGAAAGTATCTGTCACAGTATCAGGGAGAAAAATAATAACTTTACAGTTTACTTATGTTTGCCCGCTCTCATGCGCGAATGTTGCATCATGAGCTCGTTGGTGAATTTCCGTTCGGCTATCTTGAGCATGAACATCTGCTTGGGAGTCAGCGCTTTCTTGAATTTCGGATAATACTTCATTTCTATATCGGCTTCCTTCCCCTTGATTTCAAACATTGCTTCGGATGCTTTTTCGTATTCAAGGTCCGATATTTCGCCTTTTGTGTTTCTTACCCGGTGTTCAATGTCGCGTGTCTGCTTTTGCAGTTGATATACACTGCTTTCCATCTCATCGTAGAGGGGGAAGAAACTCTCCTGTTGCTCCTTGGTGAGCTTCAGCTCCTTTGTTAGGAAGTCGTGCTTGTATTGACGCAGTTCCTTGAACCACTCCTTACGCTCGACAGGACGCTGGCGTCTTTCGCCGGGCTGCTGGGCGTAGCTTGAAAACGATACAAAAAGCGCTAATATTAATGAGATCAGCGTTAGACGTTTCATATAACTCGATTATTGGTTTTATTTTAAGTTCTCGAGGGTTACACCTTCGTTGTACATCTCTTCCATGAGGTCATACTCGTCGACATTATCGATGCTGTAGTAGTCGTAGAAGTGATCACTGCTTAGAACGCTTGCCATTACAGGATTGTTTTCAATCGACATATCGGCGGTGCGGCTGCCTATGTCGTTAAACACCTTCATCATGCACCATATTCCGGCAAACATGGCTGCAAGATATACATAGGGACGGCAACGCTGCCACCAAGTGCGTGGCAGAATCTTCTTGTCGGTTGATTCAAACTCTTTTTCAGGCAGCTGCTGCATCATTTGCCGAGCAAAGTTGGCAAAATAGTCATCAGGGACGGTCATTCCCGACCGCCTGTCGACTTGCTTGAGTATGTCATTGTCCGGTTTCATACCTGAGTTCTTTTAAGTTATTTTAATGGTTAGACTTAGGCTGTGTCAATAGGTTTAATCATTATCGGCAAAATATTGCTCAATTTTTTTTGCAGCGAGATGATAGGAGGCTTTCAGCGCACCTACCGAGGTGCCTAAAATCTCCGACATCTGCTCATATTTCATTTCATCGTAGTAGCGCATATTGAACACCAGCCTCTGTTTTTCGGGAAGGGAGGCTATGGCTTTACGCAGTTTCAGTGCGAGCTGGTCGCCGTCGATGTAGGTGTCGGCTTCTATGAGGTTGACAAGGTGCGATTCCTCGTCGTCGATCGATATGTTCATGCGTTTGCGTTCCTTGGCAAGGAATGTTATGCTCTCGTTGATTGCAATCTTGTAGAGCCATGTCGACAGTTTGGCTTCGCCCCTGAAGTTTTCGATTGAACTCCATGCTTTCATGAATGTGTTCTGCAGCAAATCGTTGGCATCGTCATGGTTCTCGACCATGCGTCGTATCTGCCAATACAGCGGTTCGCTGTACCGGGCAATCACCTCGCCGAAAGCGGTTCGGCAAGTAGAGCTGTCGCGAAGACGCTTCACAAGTTCAGGATCATCGATTGGTGTATCTTTGCTCATTCGGGGAAGAGTAATTGCTTATTGAGTTTCAAAAGTACATAAACTTTTTATAACTTCAACCCCCGATAAGCTTAAATTGTTATAAAAAGAAAAATTTTATGGATACGGTATTGACCACGCAAAATATTTTGACGGCGTTGCTGCTCACTCTCGTGGCCGGACTTTCGACCGGTATAGGCAGCCTCATGGCATTCTTCACAAAGACCTCCAACACCAAATTCCTGTCGGGCGCATTGGGCCTGTCGGCGGGGGGGGTGGTATATGTTTCATTCATGGAGCTGATGCCCGAGTCGCTTGAGGCGATGACTGATGTCTACGGCGACAAGCCCGGCACGGTCTACATGCTGCTTTCGTTTTTCGGCGGCATGGGACTTATAGCACTAATTGACTTCCTTATTCCCGAGGATGAGAATCCTCATGAGCTTCACAATGTCAATGGCGGTGGTAACAGGCTTAAACGCACGGGGATTATGCTTGCGCTCGCGATAGGAGTGCACAATTTCCCCGAGGGAATTGCTACATTCGTGTCGGGACTTGAGGGGCTCGACATCGCGCTGCCCATCGTCATTGCTATAGCCATTCACAATATACCCGAGGGAATTGCCGTGTCGGTGCCTATATATCACGCTACGGGTAACCGCCGCAAGGCTTTGCTCTACTCGTTTCTATCGGGTCTTGCCGAGCCTGTGGGTGCGGTTTTCGCATTGATATTCCTTATGCCTATATGGACTCCGCTTGTCAACTCGGTGTGTCTTGCCGCTGTGTCGGGCATAATGGTGTTCATCGCCTTTGACGAGCTGTTGCCCAGCGCCGAGGAGTATGGTCATCATCATTATGCCATATCGGGGGTGATACTGGGCATGCTCGTAATGGGATTCGGATTATTGCTGTTTTGAACCTGACCCGGCGGCAGGCTGTGACGGAGCCGACGACTGTGACTGCAGTTTAGGTTCCACCGGCCAGTTTTCGGGGCCGACGGGCGATGATGCGTCCCTGTTGAAGAAGGGGTAGGGCATTCCGAACACTCGCTCGACTTTTCCGCCGGGGCTGAGGAATCCGTCGATTACGGTGTCGCGGCCTGAAGGTTGTTCGAAGCAGTAGAGCCTGAATCGTGACAACATGGCTGCGAGGTGCTCGAATATGGTGTCCTGCATGGCTTCGTAGGGCAACCATGCCGAAGTGCTTGTGAAACAGTAGATTTGGAACGGAATGCCACCTCCCGTCTGCTGGAGGGTCGAAACGAAGCAGGTGCTGTTGCTGTCGACAAACTTGTTGTTGTCGAGCCACATTTTCATGTAGGCGCGGAAGAGGCCGAGATTGGTGTCGATGGTTCCGTCGGGGAGTCCCTCGGAGTTGTTCACATCCTCAACCTTTCCGGCAGCCTTCTGGGCGAGTTTGCGTGTTATGAAGTCGTCCATGAAGGGTATCTTGCGGAATTCCTCGAGCATTTCGGGAGTGAGAGGCAGCACGCTGTCGGCATCGATCATGTAGGACCGCTGTATGCGTCGGGTATTGCTCACCTGCATGCTGCGGTAGTTGGTGAAGCTTCCGCTGATGAGGCTGTAGGGCGGCAGCATGGTCGTGGTCTTGTCCCAGTTTTCCACCTTTACCGAGGTCAGCGTCACTTCGGTCACGGTTCCGTTGGCGTCGGTGCCGTTTACCTTTATCCAGTCGCCCACATGAAGGCTGTCGTTTTCCGAAAGCTGCACGCCGGCCACAAGACCGAGTATGCTGTCCTTGAAAATCAACATCAGCACGGCTGCAAATGCGCCGAGGCCGGCAAGCAGTGAGGCCGGCGACTTGTCGACGAGCACGGCCACCGCTATAATTACTGCCACTATGCAGATGATTCCGCGCACGAGCTGTACGAGACCTCGCAATGGCAGATGCCTTTTGTTGCGACTCGCATTGAAGTGTGCCCATATCGCACCCACAAGTGCCGACAAGGCTATCGCCGTTACGTATATTACATATAATAATGTAAGTTTTGTGAGTAAGTTGGCGAGTGTGGAGCGTGTGTATACAAGTGTGAACTGAATCAGAATCAAAAATACTATCGCCGGAATCATGCGACAAAGCTTCAGGAAGAAGTTCTCCTGTCGCAGATATTTATAGAGATCGCTTTGAGTGTGGTTCCCGAAATGCCTTACTGCTCCTATTATTATCCATTTTGCGATGTAGCCTACGATAAAGGCGATTGCAAACACGACAATGGCATAGACCCATGTTACGGCTGAAGTGCTGTGTTGAAGTCCCAGGGGGCTGAGAATCCAGTCGGATATTTTCATTGCCAGCGATGCAATGAAGTGGCTTCCATTGGTGTCGATGTTCAGTGCATTGAGAGTGCTCTCCGATATGCTTTGCGTGGTCGATGGCTCGGTGTTGGCTAAAAGATACGACATTATTAATTTTTTTGGTGAAAATGTGTTGATATTGTTTATCTAATAGACAATCGATACGCTGAAATTGTTCTATGACCGGAATGATGCCTGAGTTGCAACTCACTATAAATAGTGATTGCAGATGACGAAAATATGAACTAATTTTGCACCGTGAGAATAAAGGGTTGTACATCATCAATGTTTTTCTTTGTCACGCTGCTTGCCGGCGTGAGCGCATTGTCGGCTTCGGCGCATAACGTTGCGGTTGAGGAGCCCGACACCATATTGTCGCTTGACGAGGTATCGGTTACGGCCATAAAGCAGTTGGTCGATATGCGTCGTCTGCCCGTGGCCTCGACTGTCGTGGGTGCCTCGGAGGTCGAGCGGCTAAATATTGTGACGATGAAGGATGTGAGCGAGGTAGCGCCGAATTTCTATATTCCCGACTACGGCTCGCGCATGACATCGTCGATATATGTGCGTGGCATAGGTGCGCGCATCGATCAGCCCGTGGTGGGATTGAATGTCGATAATGTGCCGTTTATGAACAAGGACAACTATGACTTCGACCTTGTCGATATAGAGCGCATCGAAATTCTGAGAGGACCACAGAGTACGCTTTACGGACGAAATACCATGGGCGGACTCATTAATATATATACATTGTCGCCGATGCGATATCAGGGATTGCGTGTGATGGGTGAATACGGATCCTACAACAGCGTGAAGGCTGCGGTGTCATATTATACAAAGTTCAACTCCCGCCTCGGAATGTCATGGGCCGGATACTTCACCCACACCGACGGGCATTTCACCAACATGAACAATGGCAAAAAGTGTGACCACGAAAATCAGGGCAGTCTGCGATGGAAAACAGTGTGGAACCCGATGGCCAACCTGAGCGTGGAGAACACTCTCGGAGTACAGATTTCGCGACAGGGAGGATACCCCTACGAGTTTGTCGAAACCGGTGAGATAAACTATAACGACACCTGCTTCTACAAGCGCACGGGAATAACCGACGGACTCACTGCGCGTTGGACGCTTGACAACGTGGTGCTGTCGAGCATCACCAGTTTCCAGTATATCGACGACAACATGACCCTTGACCAGGATTTCCTTCCCGACTCCTACTTCACGTTGACTCAGAAGCGCAAGGAGTGGGCGTTGACGCAGGACTTCATAGGCCGTGGTGCAATAGGCGACTACAGTTGGCTCGGAGGCTTGTTTGCCTTTTACAAGCACACCGACATGAATGCTCCCGTTACATTCCGTGAAACAGGTATAAAGGAGCTTATCGTGGACCATCGTAACGATGCCAATCCTTACTATCCGATTCAGTGGAATGAAGACTCGTTTGTTCTCGGCAGCGACTTCCTGAACAGTGTCTACGGAGTGGCATTGTACCATCAGAGCGCCTATGTCCTCGGGGCGTGGAATGTAGCATTGGGAATGCGCCTCGACCTTGAACACAACCGGTTGCGTTACAACAGTCGATGCAATACGAGCTACACAATATATGACATAACCAAGGATGAACCCGAGGTGTATCGCGTCGATCCCGTAAACATCGATGACGGCGGTAGGCTTTCCAAGACTTTCCTCCAATTTCTGCCTAAGCTGACGCTAACCTATAATTTTGATGCCGGAAACATATATGGCTCGGTGGCTCGGGGATACAAGGCCGGAGGATTCAACACCCAGATGTTCAGCGATGTACTTCAGCAGCGCATAATGGGGCTGATGGGACTGAGCGAGAAATATGATGTGAACGAGATTATATCCTACAAGCCCGAAACGAGCTGGAACTACGAGATAGGCGCTCACTTCTCGTCGACCGACCGACGGTTTACTGCTGACATGGCGCTCTTCTACATCGACTGCCGCGACCAGCAGCTCACGGTGTTTCCCGATGGAGTTACTACGGGCCGAATCATGACCAATGCCGGTCGCACCCGTAGCTTCGGAGCCGAGTTGTCGATGAGCTTCCGTCCGGCCGACCGATGGTTGCTAAATGCAAGTTACGGATACACAAATGCCAAATTCAGTAAATTTAACAATGGCATAGCCGATTACTCGGGCAACTATATACCCTACGCTCCGCACAACACCGTGTTTGCCGGAGTCAACTACACACAGCCGGTTAAGTCGAAGCTGCTCGATGCTATTTCGCTGAATGTCAACGCGCGAGGCGTGGGCGAAATCGTGTGGGACGAAGCCAACAAAGTGCGCCAGCCCTTCTACGCGCTGCTCGGAGCATCGGTGCGATTTGAAAAAAATGATTTTTCACTTACTTTTTGGGGTGAAAACATCACCAGTACACAATATGACACGTTTTATTTCGTTTCTATAGGGAACACATTCCTGCAGAGGGGTAAACCGCGACATATAGGAGCCACCCTCCGATTACAATTCTAAAATAAATTAAACCTAATATTAACGACAACAATGAACAAAACAAAAACGATTTTAATGTCGGCTCTCGTAGCCGTTGCAATGACAGCCTGTGACACAGACAGCAAAAACGAAAGAACATTCTCATTCCCGATGGCCAACTATGCCGCTCAAGCAGGAGGTGAAGCAGCTTTCTCAAACAGCGCTACAACTACCCGCATTGACTATGAGAACAGCCTTGGAGAAATCAATTATCCGACAATAAGCCTTCCCAACATGTCGTCGGGCAGCATGAAGATAAGCGGCCTTAAGCTTTCGTCGCTTCCCAAGGGCGAGGGCCTTCAGCTTTCGGGCACCGGCGTGACTCCTGTAGTAAACGGAGCTACTTCACTCGGCTCGGCCAACGTAACCGCTTACTTCAAGGGCTATAACGGATATTATATGATTGACTTTGCCGACGGAACTTCGGTGACCAGCTTCTCTATCCCCTTGAATTACTTCAGTACAACCACCGTTACTTCGGCAAATCAAAATCCTTACACTACAAATACTGCCGACAAGAACCGCTATTCGGTTATAATCAATGCCGAGAAGAAGACTGCCAACATCGACATCCTCGCTGCAAGCTTTGCCGACAAGATGCCCTCGATGAACATGCGATTCAAGGATGTAAAGGTGTTGATGAACAAGAACTCGGTGACTCTTGAAGCCGACGAACTCATCCCCGTAACCTACAACTCAAGCAATCTTGAGGATCCTCAGCCCAAGTACAAGATTACCAATCTTCGCGCTCACGGTACACCCGAGCATGGCATGTCGCTCACCTTTGAGTGCGCAGGAACATTCAATGTAACGGCTGCCCTCGTTGATGTGTACACCAACAATCAGCAGTAATCGCTAAGAAAAAGTAACTGATAAAATAGAGTTACCATCCCTAAAGAAAGTCCGTCGGCTTCCGTCAAAGGTTGCCGTCGGACTTCTTTTATTGTGTCATATAGGGAGATAATTGAGGCTTTTTGGTGAAAATAAAGACAATCGCTGAGGCGTGCTATTCAAAAAAGTTTTATTATATTTGCATGAGATTTTTGGCAGAATTTAATAAAATGTTAACCTTGAATATTTATTTTGCTGAGAATCAATTTGTTTAATGCAGTTAAGCTACCATTGATGCAGTGCTCTATTTCAAATATTATTTTGGCTCCGGCTTCTCGCATTGGCGGGAAACAGGTGAAACGTGCATGCGTCGGGGAAGAAATATATGTCCGGGTCGCTGTCGGAAACTGTTCCGAAGTGGCCTTTTTTGTTTGAGGAAATTAGATTAACAATATGGTATCAGTAATTTTTGGTATTCAGAATTCGACTCTTGCCGTAGTTGCCGCCCTCACCGGTGTGGCACTTGTGGCATTGGCATTGGTGACTGCCGGATTAATATCGCCGAAGTCCTACAATGCACAGAAAGGTGAAGCGTATGAGTGCGGTATCCCCACACGAGGTGTGAGCATGGCCCAGTTCAAGGTCGGCTACTATCTCTATGCAATCCTGTTTCTTATGTTTGATGTGGAAACGGTGTTTCTGTATCCCTGGGCAGTGCGTATGCGCGAGCTCGGTGTTGAAGGATTGCTTTGTATCGCCTTGTTTTTTGGAATTTTAGTGCTGGGCCTCGTTTATGCCTGGCGGAAAGGAGCATTGGAATGGAAGTAACTACAAAAGGCATGCCCTATTCCGAATGGAAGGACAATGAATATATCGAAAAACTCGTCAAGGAGCTCAAGGACAACGGTACCAACGTTGTTGTAGGCACGCTTGACAACATAATCAACTGGGGGCGTTCCAACTCTATCTGGCCGCTCACTTTCGCCACCAGTTGTTGCGGTATCGAGTTTATCGCACTTGGAGCGGCGCGTTATGACATGGCGCGCTTTGGCTGGGAAGTGGCACGAGCCTCACCACGTCAGGCCGACTTCATGATGGTAGCCGGAACGATCGTTCACCGCATGGCTCCGGTGGTGCGTCGTCTTTACGATCAGCTCGCCGAGCCCAAGTATGTGATTGCCTGCGGTGGATGCGCAATATCGGGCGGTCCGTTCAAGAACTCCTATCACGTAGTGAAGGGTGTCGAGGAGATAATCCCCGTCGATGTCTACGTGCCCGGATGTCCGCCTCGTCCCGAAGCAATGATTTACGGTATAATGCAGCTCTCACGCAAAATTAAGGTAGAGAAGTTCTTCGGTGGAGTGAACCGTCAGGAAAAGCAACGCGATTTCCTTGAAAGCCATCCCATCGACGATGCGCAGTAACAGAGTGACTATAAACGAATTTTAAGAATAATACCCAATATTATCACAATTATGGCAAACATTCAGGAAAAAATAGCCAAACTGTTCCCCGAAGCAACATTTGAGGAGGGCGAATGTCTGTTGGTGAATATTCCCGATGCCAAATGGCATGCTCTTGCTAAGACTTTGAAGGAGGATTCCGAGCTTAGCTACGACTATCTTGTGGCTATAGTAGGTGTCGACTGGACCGAAACACTCGGTTGCATGTACTACCTCACTTCAACCAAATACAACACCCACATATCGGTGCGCGTGTCAACTGCCGACCGTGAGAAGCCCATGCTTCACAGCATAACCGACCTTTGGGCCGTGGCCAATCTCTATGAGCGTGAAGTTTATGATTACTTCGGCATAATCTTCATCAATCACCCCGATATGCGCCGACTGTTCCTGCGCAATGACTGGGTAGGTTACCCCTTGCGCAAGGACTACGATGCGAGTCCCGAGGTGAATCCCGTGCGTCTTGACCATGAAGAGGTCGAGGATACTTCGGTTACCTACGTTGAGGAAGCCGACGGAACTATCGTGAAGAAGGATGTAACCATCTTCGCACCCGAGGACTTCGTTGTCAACATCGGTCCGCAGCACCCCGCAACCCACGGCGTATTGCGATTCCGCACAGCCGTCGACGGTGAAACCATCAAGAAAATCGACCTTTACCTCGGTTATATCCACCGCGGTATCGAGAAACTTTGTGAGGGACTCGGCTATCCCCAGACCTTGCATTTCACCGACCGTCTTGACTACCTCTCGGCTCAGCAGAACCGTCATTGCCTGTGTATAGAGAAGGCTCTCGGAATTGAGGTGCCCCGTCGCGCTCAGGTGATACGCGTCATGATGGACGAGCTTATGCGTATATCATCGCACCTGCTGTTCATCGGCACATTCTGTATGGACCTCGGAGCCACTACAATGCTCTTCTATGCAATGCGTGAGCGTGAACGCGTGCTCGACATATTTGAACGTACTTGCGGAGCCCGCATGACATTCAACTACAACTGCATCGGCGGTATAATGGACGACCTCGATGCCGGATTTGTTGACGATGTCAAGGCTCTTATCGAAATAATGCCCAAGTGCCTCAAGGAGTATGACACCATATTCACCGGCAATGTAATCGCACACAACCGTATGGACGGGGTAGGCGTGCTGTCGCGCGAGGATGCCATATCCTATTCGGTTACCGGTCCTGCCGGCCGTGCTTCGGGTTGGGCCTGCGATGTGCGCAAGACCACTCCCTATGGCATATATTCCGAACTTGACTTCGAGGAGGTTGTGCTACACGAGGGTGACTCGATGGCTCGCTTCAAG
>ERZ773130.1765-NODE-1765-length-18810-cov-10.192109_pt1 | contig 18810 bp, 16 predicted proteins | sample MGYA00511919_ERZ773130 | MGnify/ENA primary metagenome ERZ773130 (study PRJEB29015, sample SAMEA2737851) | human gut metagenome | biome: human gut; feature: human-associated habitat; material: faeces | place: China | collected 2012 ...
TATCAGTTCAGCAGTGATTTAAGGATTGCGAGCCTTGTGTCTACGGGAGCTTCGGTCGGTTCTGCCGGTTGGCAGGTGCACTCCGCTTTCTTTTTGCCGCACTGCGGACAAAGTCCGGCGCAGTCGGGGCTGCAAAGCAGCACCGTGGGGATCTGGAACATGAATTCCTGGCTGAGCCACTCATCCACATCCAAATGCCCTTTTTCATCCAGCGGAAGCTCGAAATCCGGGTCATCCAGATCCCGTTCCTTGACGGTCCACTCCGTATCGACTGTCTCTTCCCGGGTGACCGGGTCCAGGCAGCGGGCGCACTCTCCGTGCACCAATGCGTTTGCCCGCAGTGTCATCCGGATCTCGTCGCCGTCCGTCTCCGCGTCAAACACCGCAGTGACCGGCTGAGGGATCCTTGCACCGGCATAATCATGAGCAGATAAATCACACTGAAACTCTGCATGATAGGGTTGCCTGCCGGCTGTGATAAACTTTCTCAGGTCAAATTGCATAGTACACCTCTAAAAGGCTGCTTTGTTAGTATAGCGCCAACAAAGGCCTTTGTCAACACCAAAACAGGCAGAAAACCGAAAAAATTTCAAATTTTCCGGTCTCCTGCCTGTTGTAAGCCTACTGTTCGGAACTTACAGGTACTTCTTCACGTTGTGGGGCAGGGCAGCCTCGTCAGCACTGACGGTGACGGTGACCTTGACGGAGTCGCCCGCAATGGCAGCCATCTCATCCAGCACAACGCCCAGACGGTTGATGTCGTGGTCCAGCACCTTCAGGATGCCGTCGATGTACAGGTCGGTGATATCGTAGTTGCTTGCCATCAGGCCGGCAACAAAGCCGTACAGCATCTCGCCGCCGGCGATCTTGTACTCGTCCAGGTCGATCAGACGTGCAGCAGGAGCGATGTCGTAGGTGAGCTTCATGCCCTTTTCCACGACGACCACGTTGCCTTTGGAGGTCTTGACCGCGTCGTTGATCTGGTCGATCATAGCCTTGGTCTTGCCGGAGCCCTTGGTACCAACAATCAGTTTAATCATAGTTCAGTCCTCCTGTATTTTCCACGCCTCGCGGCGGGAGATCATTTTTTTATGATTTACTTCAGCTTTGCTTCCAGCTCGGCGGTCAGGCCTTCGTAGCCCGGCTTGCCCAGCAGAGCAAACATATTCTTTTTATAGCTCTCAACGCCCGGCTGGTTGAAGGGATTGACGCTGAGCAGATAACCGCTGCAGGCACATGCACGCCAGAAGAAGTAGATCAGGTAGCCCACATTGTAAGCGGTCAGGTCGTCCACCTCGATCAGCACTTCGGGCACGCCGCCGTCGGTGTGGGCGAGGATGGTACCTTCCATGGCCTTGCGGTTGACAACGCTCATGTTCTGGTTTGCCAGAAAGTTCAGGCCGTCAAAGTTGCCTTCCAGCGGGTCGATGAACAGATCCTGCGCAGGCTTCTTCACGTCCACGATGGTCTCGAACATGGTGCGGGAGCCTTCCTGAATGAACTGACCCATGGAGTGCAGATCGGTGGAGAAGATGCAGCTTGCGGGGAACAGGCCCTTGTTGTCCTTGCCCTCGCTCTCGCCGAACAGCTGCTTGTACCACTCGTTCATCAGGGTGAAGTCCGGCTCGTAGCACTCCAGGATCTCGATGCTCTTGCCCTTGCGGTACAGGATGTTGCGGATGGCAGCATACTTGTAAGCGTCGTTGTCCTTGCTCAGAACGGAGAAGCGCTCCATGGAATCGGCAGCGCCCTTCATCAGGTCGTCGATGCTGATACCGGCAGCAGCAATGGGCAGCAGGCCCACAGCGCTCAGCACGGAGTAGCGGCCGCCCACGTCGTCGGGGACCACGAAGGTGGGCCAGCCCTGTGCGTCGGCCAGCTGCTTCAGGGTGCCCTTGGCACGGTCGGTGGTGGCGTAGATGCGCTTGTTGGCTTCTTCCACGCCCATCTCCTTTTCCAGCAGTTCACGCAGCACGCGGAATGCCAGAGAAGTCTCGGTGGTAGTGCCGGACTTGGAAATGACGTTGATGGAGAAGCGCTTGCCCTTGCACAGGCTGATGATGTTGTTCAGGTAGGTGGGGCTGATGCTGTTGCCGCAGAAGTAGATCTTGGGGCCATTTTCCAGCTCGTTGTGGAACTGGCCCTTGACGGCCTCGATGACAGCGCGTGCGCCCAGATAGCTGCCGCCGATGCCGGCCACCACCAGCACATCGGAATCCTCGCGGATCTTTGCGGCGGCTTCCTTGATGCGGGCGAACTCTTCCTTATCATAATCACGGGGCAGATACATCCAGCCGAGGAAATCATTGCCCGGGCCGGACTTTGCTTCCAGCTGGTTATGGGCAGCTTCCACCTGCGGATAGATGGCTGCATATTCCTCTTCGCTGATAAAGCTGGAGAGGTGTTTGGTGTTCAGTGCGACACTCATTTTATTATAACCTCCAAACGATTTGCCGGGCCTTTGCCCTGCGAGGAAATATCTTGGTATAAGTGTACCGTTCCCTCCGGGCAAAGTCAAGGTCAAAATCCTTGGATTTCATACAATTTTAATAGTGTTTTTTTGTTTCTTCATCCAGAATTGTTCACGCAGACAGTTCCACGCAGCTTACCGCAGCGCGCTTTTGTACGCTGAAGCGTGCATTCAGTTTTCGCAGCCGGTCAAAGCGTCCCACAACAGGCCGAATGCGGTGCCAAAGTCCATTTTTTCAGCATCGGCAGCGGCGCGCACCTCGTACTCGCCCAGCTGGGTCTCCCCGCTCAGGATGCGCACCGTGCCAACGGTCTGGCCCAGCTGCACCGGTGCTTCCAGCTCCTGCGGCAGATCCAGCTGCGCGGTGAGGGCGGCGGCGTTTTCCTTGGGCATCAGCAGCGTTTCGGGCAGAGCGGTGTAGTCCAGCGGTACGCTTTCCTCTGCACTGCCCTTTATTTTTATAAGAAGAGGCCGGTCCTCCATGGCGGGCAGCGGCACGGCGGCGTAGGCCGCAAAGCCGTAGTCCAGCAGGGTGGTGGCCGCTGTGAACCGCTCCGAGCTGGAGAGCGACCCCAGCACCACGGCGATCAGGTCCAGCCCGTCGCGGGTGGCGCTGGCGCTGATGCACACGCCCGCGCCGCTGGTGGTGCCGGTTTTCAGGCCGGTGATGCCGTTGTAGCGCTTGAGCAGCTTATTGGTGTTCACCAGCTGGGTGGCACCGCCGCGCAGGGTGTCCGTCCAGATGCCGGTATAGTGCAGCACCTCCGGGCAGGTGTTCAAAATCTCGCGGCTCATGATGGCAACATCGTGGGCGGTGGAAAGATGCCCTTCGGTGTCCAGCCCGCAGGCATTGTGGAAGGTAGTGTTCACCATGCCCAGCTCTGCGGCGCGGGCGTTCATCATCTGTACAAAGCCCGGCTCGCTGCCGCCCACCAGCTCTGCCACAGCCACAGCGGCATCATTGGCAGAGGACACACAAATGGCTTTGATCATCTCGTCCAGCGTAAACTGCTCCCCCGGCTCCAGCCAGATCTGACTGCCGCCCATGTGGTAGGCGTGTTCACTTACCGGCACCAGCGTGTCCATGGCAATGCGGCCATCGTGCACGGCTTCAAAGGTGAGCAGCAGGGTCATTACCTTGGTAATGGATGCAATGGGCATCTGCTGGTCGGCGTTCTTTTCATATAATATAGCGCCCGTCTGCTGGTCGATCAGGCAGGCGGCGCGGCAGGGCAGCTCCAAGGCAGGCTGTGCCGCCGCGGGCTGCACCGGCTGGGTCTGGTCTGCAGCTGCCTGCACCGCCGGGTTTTGCTGCCGCAGCCCATTGCCCTGCGCCGTGCCAAAGGCCAGCGCAAACAGCCAGAAGCACACCACCCCTGCACACAAAAGCGCCAAGTTTTTCCGCTCCATTTCGGTCCCTCCCTGCGCAATGTCTCTTGCTGAGAGAGTATGCAGGGGCCTTTTTGTTTAGAATATCTTGCGCCCGCACCGCAGCCCGCATTTTTTATTTTGTCTTTTTCTACAAAGGGGCTTGACTTTTGCCCTCCCTATCGTGTAAATTGGAGATAGCCCAAACGGGTCATTGCTTTAACTTGTGGAATTATTTTTTTGGAGGATACTATTATGAATATTTCTCGTCGTTCTTTCCTGAAGATGGCTGGCCTGACCACTGTTGCTGCTGCGGGTGCTGCAATGTTCACCGGCTGCTCTCTGTACACCACCGTCAAGATGCAGATCGTCAGCGCTGACGGCAGTGTTGCCCCTAAGGTTCTGGCCGAGATCAACAAAGACGCTCCCGAAATCACCATTCCTTCCTTTGTCAAGGAGATCAACGGTGTTCTGAAGAAGACTGTCAACGACGCTCTGCAGAAGGCATTTAAAGAGGCCAAGTACGATCAGGCCGTCACCATCAAGAGCATCAAGGTTGCAGATGGCAAGATGACCATTGATGTCACCGCTAACCCTCCCATCACTGGCAAAGAGTAATCTTTCACCTGCACTTACGAGAGACGGGCAAACGCCCGTCTCTTTTTGTTTCTGCTTAAGTTTGGTCGTCTTTTGCAAAAACTCTTGACTATTTTTACCAAAAAGGCTACACTAAAGGTGGAATAGCCCTACTTTGGGCTGTATTGCTTCATTTGTGGAATTATTTTTTAGGAGGATACTATTATGATTCTGTCTCGTCGTTCTTTCCTGAAGCTCGCTGGTCTGACTACCGTTGCTGCTGCAAGTGCTTCCATGTTCACCGGCTGCGGCAGCCTGAAGCCCGTTACCATCGTTTACATCTACGAGGGTCATGATGACGCCATCAAAACCAAGGTCGAGAACCTGAACAAGGACAAGACCAAGACCACCTACATCCCGCTCATGTCCGGCACCGACTATGCAAAGGGCTTTGTTGACAGTTACCTGAAGAACACCGGTCTGGTCGTCGATACCGCCGATGGCAAGACCACTTACAAGGTTGCCACCGAGGGCGAAAACAAGGGCAAGCTGGTCATTTACGTCAAGGCTGCTTAATCCCACCAAAGTTCTCTTTGAGAGACGGGCGTTTGCCCGTCTCTTTTTGTTTTGCCCGCTTTCCAGCAAAAAAGTGCCTGCTGCTGTGCATCCGGTCTTGCGCCGCACCGCCGCTGTGATATATAATAAGGAATAATGCAAACACCACCCCGTTTTTTGTCGAAAGGATATCCCCTCATGCGAGTTTGTTTTTATACCCTTGGCTGTAAGGTCAACCTGAACGAGACCGGCGCGCTGGAACAGATGTTCCGCGCCAACGGCTTTACCATTGCGCAGGAGAATGAGCCTGCGGATGTTTTTGTGGTGAACAGCTGCACCGTGACCAACTTTGGCGACCAGAAAAGCCGCAAGTGGCTGCGCCGCAAAAAGCGCGAGAACCCCGGCGCGGTCACGGTGCTTACCGGCTGCTACCCGCAGGCTTTCCCGGAGGAAGCCGCCCAGTTCACCGAAGCTGACCTTGTGTGCGGCAACGGCGACCGCAAGGCCATTTTAGATAACGTTCTCAAGCTGCTGGACGGCCACGAGCGCATTGTGGCCATCACGCCCCACCAGCGCGGCGAAAAATTTGAAGAGCTGCCCGTGGAGCGGTTCGAGACCCACACCCGCGCCTTTATCAAGGTAGAGGACGGCTGCAACCGCCAGTGCGCCTACTGCGTCATCCCCCGCGCCCGCGGCCCGGTGCGCAGCCGCGACGAAGCCAGCATCCTTGCCGAGCTGCGCCAGCTGGCGGCTTCCGGCTACCGCGAGGTGGTGCTCAGTGCCATTTCCCTGCCCAGCTATGGTCTGGATACCGGCACCAACCTTGTGGAGCTGGTGGAGCACTGCGCTCAGGTGGAGGGCATCCAGCGCATCCGTCTGGGCAGTCTGGACCCGGATATGCTCACGCCGGAGTTCATCACCCGCCTTGCCGCCGTGGAAAAGCTCTGCCCGCAGTTCCACCTGAGCCTGCAGAGCGGCTGTACTGCCACCCTGCGCCGGATGCGCCGCGTTTACACTGCCGAGCAGTACGCACAGGTGGTGGATCAGCTGCGCGCCGCCTACGGTGCGCGCCCGGTCAGCTTTACCACCGACTGCATCTGCGGCTTCCCCGGCGAGACGCAGGCCGATTTTGAAGAGAGCTGCGAATTTCTCAAGAAAATCGGCTTTCTCAAGGTGCATGTGTTCCCCTACTCCCGCCGCAGCGGCACCCCGGCCTACGACTTTCCGGAGCAGGTGCACGAGCGGGAAAAGCAGGAGCGCAGCCGCGTGATGAACGGCATTGCCGAGGAGGTGCGCCGCGAAGTGCTGGCCGCCTATGTAGGCACCGAGGACGATGTACTGCTGGAGACCCCGCTTTCCGGCACGCTGTTCACCGGCTACACCCGGCTGTACATTCCGGTGGTGGTGTCCGCCCCCGGCCACGAAAGCGGGCAGATCGTGCATGTACGCTTGGGCGAATACGACGGCGAGCGCGTCCGTGCAGCACTTTGCTAAGTTTACGCGCTTAAAACTGTTGATTCTGTACACGAGGACGAATACAACAAATTTTTAACAAATTTTGCGTTTTATCCCTTTTCATCTGGCACGCTTTATGCTAAAATGAAAGTGGATCATCCCGGGCACAGCGCTGTTTGCAGCAGTGCGTTACCAATGTGCCCTGTAACGCGCCCGCCCTGCGCGGCAGAACGCTGTCGGCAGCCGGGTGCAGCCCGTTTGTTTTTAGCAAAGCAAGGAGAGAATTGGAATGAGTTTCAGAGGAATCAATACCACGGTCATCCAGATCCGCCGTCAGGTGTTTACCGAGGTCGCCCGCATGGCTTACGCCAACGTCAAGGGCGAGCAGGCCAACCACCTGATGCGCAAGATCCCCTACACCATCATCCCCGGCGAGGAAGGCAAGCTGCGCAAGGACATCTTCCTGGAGCGCGCCATCGTTGAGGAGCGCGTCCGTCTGGCCATGGGCCTGCCCACCCGCCGCATGGACGAGCACAACAGCGTCGTCTCCGGTCTGGAGGATGCTTCCATCGCCGATAAGTATTATGATCCCCCGCTGGTGAACGTGATCAAGTTTGCCTGCAACCGCTGCCCGGAAAAGCTGGTCAAGGTCTCCGACCTGTGTCAGGGCTGCCTTGCCCACCCCTGTATGGAAGTGTGCCCCAAGAAGGCCATCACATGGGAGAGCGGCCGTTCCATCATCGATCAGGACAAGTGCATCAAGTGCGGCCGCTGCGTCGGCGTGTGCCCCTACAACGCCATCGTCAAGACCGAGCGTCCCTGCGCTGCAGCCTGCGGCATGGGTGCCATCCACTCCGATGAGCTGGGCCGTGCCGAGATCGATTACAGCAAGTGCGTTTCCTGCGGCCAGTGTCTGGTGAACTGCCCCTTCGGCGCTATTGCCGACAAGGGCCAGATCTATCAGCTGATCCAGGGCTTCAACCGCGGCGACCGCATCTACGCGCTGGTGGCTCCCGCCTTCATCAACCAGTTCCCGGGTCTGGCTTCCACCGGCAAGCTCAAGGCCGCCCTGAAGGCCGTCGGCTTCTACGATGTGGTGGAGGTTGCCATTGGTGCCGACCTGTGCACCGTGGACGAAGCACACGACTTCCTGGAGGAAGTACCCGGAAAGCTCAACTTCATGGCAACTTCCTGCTGCCCGGCATGGAGCATGATGGCAAAGACCGCTTTCCCGGATCTTGCCAAGAACATCTCCATGACCATGACCCCCATGGTGTTCACCGCCCGCATGATGAAGCAGAAGGACCCCGAGGCCCGTATGTGCTTCATTGGACCCTGCGCCGCAAAGAAGCTGGAAGCTTCCCGCCGCACCGTCCGCTCCGATGTGGACTTCGTGCTCACCTTTGAAGAGCTGGCCGGTATCATCGAGGCCAAGGATGTGGACACCAGCCTGCTGGAAGTGGACGAGGCCGAAGCTCTGCACGCTGCATCCGCAGCAGGCCGCGGCTTTGCACAGTCCGGCGGCGTTGCCAAGGCTGTTGCCGATAAGATCAAGGAATGGCACCCGGATATGGATGTCAAGATCGCATCCGCACAGGGCCTTGCCGAGTGCAAGAAGCTGCTCATGCTGGCCAAGGCCGGCAAGTACAACGGCTACCTGCTGGAAGGCATGGGCTGCCCGGGCGGCTGCATCGGCGGCGCAGGCACCATTGCCGACCCCGCACGCACGGCCATCCAGCTGAACAAGTACGTCAAGGAAGCTCCCTTCGCCGACCCGGAGCAGAGCCCCTTTATGAGCGAGATCCATGTGCTGAAGGACGACCCCGACTTTGAACTTTAAGCGCTGATTTTTCAAGAACCGCTTCTCCTGCCGGAGGGGCGGTTCTTCGTCATCTTCGCCCACTATATTTTATCAATGTGCAACATTTCTGTGAAAGCTTCACGAAGCGGATTGACAATTTTGCACAGCCATGCTATTTTAGCATTGACAAACCGGTATTACCGCAATTGTTCAACGCCGCCTCTGCGGCAGGAAAGGCAGATCATTCATGACGAATATTTATAAGCGCGTAAGCGCCGCCCTGCTCTCGGTGCTGCTGCTGTGCATGTTCACCTTTGGTGCAAGCGCTGCTTCCAGCCTGAACGTAGGCATTAAATTCTGGAAAGAAAAATCCGATAAGGAATCCATGGCCAACACCGGCATCGATGCCAGCCGTGATGTCACCCTCACCCGCCAGTCCAACGGCACCTACACGCTCACCCTGCCCATCCAGCAGGTAAGCAAGATGGGTGTCACCGGCTGTCTGTCCGGCCTGACCATTGGTGATGTGACCTACACCGGCACCGTCTCCGGCGATGTTGCCAAGGGCACCGGCGTGCTCACCATCAAGAACATGCCCGCCTCGGTGCTGACCGGCAGCGATGTGAACAAGGCACTCACCGTTACCTGCAACATTCAGATGGATCTGAGCGTGCTGGGCGAGATCAACACCACGGCCCGCATGTGCATCTGGAACAAGTAAGCTTTTTCAAGCAAAGAACGGCGTTCCTCACCGGAACGCCGTTCTTTGCTTTTATCACTCCATGTGCTTTTCCACAAAGTCGCCAACCATTTTGTCCAGCTGCAGCACAGCGTTCTCGGCACCCTTCATCACCTTGCGGGTGGTGCGGCGCAGCTGGCGCTGGTTCTGGGTGGCGGCCATCACGCCCACGGCACCCAGTGCCGCCCCCGCGGCCATGCCAAGCAGCATTCCGGAAGAACTGGTTGATTCATGTTTCATAGTAAAACTCCTTTCGGTGAAAAAGATCCGGTCTCCGGTGTTATTATTTCCTGTAAACTATCTGGTATCCGCTTTTTTTATGCAGAAGTTTGTGGTATACTGTTCTACGATGTTTTAATGGGCGGGTGTGCCCGGCTAAAAAGCGCACTGCTCATTCCGCATACTGGTAAGGAGGTTCCTTATTTGATACACCCTGTTGAACCCAAAAAAGTCCTTTGCATCCACGATCTTTCCGGCATGGGACGCTGCAGCCTTGCAGTGATCCTGCCGGTGCTGTCGGTCATGGGCGTGCAGCCGGTGGCCCTGCCCACGGTGGTGCTTTCCACCCACACAGGCGGGCTTGGCACACCTGCACGGCTGGACGGCTGCGCCTACGGCGAACAGGCGCTGGAGCATTACCATGCGCTTGGCGTGGAATTTGACTGCATCTATACCGGCTATCTGGGCGGTGAGGATCAGGTGGCACTGGCCGAAAAAGCCTTTGCCCTCTGGCCCGCAGCCAAAAAGATCGTTGACCCGGTCATGGGCGACAACGGCAAGGCTTACTCCACCGTAACGCCTGCTTTGATCGATCGCATCCGTGCACTGTGCGGTGCTGCCGATCTGATCCTGCCCAACTACACCGAGGCACAGATCCTGCTGCAGCGCCAGCCGCAGACCGAGCTGCTCACCGATGAAGCCGCACAGGCTCTGGCTGACGAGCTGACCGTTCTGGCCCCCGGGGCTGTCGTCACCGGCCTGCCGCTGGGCAAATACATCGGCTGTGCAGGCAGCGGAAAAGACCGCTTCCTCATCAAAAAGCTGCACATCAGCCGCAGCTTCCCCGGCACCGGCGACCTGTACGGTGCGGTGCTCATCGGCTCACTGCTGCAGGGCAACGCCCTGAGTGCCGCCGCCGACAACGCTGCCGAGTTCGTGGCGCTTTCCATCCAGAACACGCCCGCCGCGCAGGATACCCGCTACGGGGTCTGGTTCGAGCCGCTTCTGCCGCGCCTGTGCCCGGCAAGCTCGGCAGAATAAGGGGAGGTACACCGATGAACGAAAAGCCAACCTTGAACATCGTTCTGGTGGAGCCACGCATCCCGCAGAACACCGGCAATGTGGCCCGCACCTGTGCCTGCACTGCCTGTCGGCTGCATCTGGTAGGCCCCATGGGCTTTGCCATCGATGATAAAAAGCTCAAGCATGCGGGTCTGGATTACTGGCACTACCTCGACATCAGCTATTACGACAGTCTGGACGAGTTCTTTGCCAAAAACAGCGGCCCCTATTACTATTTTACCACCAAGGCACCGCAGCGCTACACCGATGTGAGCTACCCAGACGGTGCATACCTCGTGTTCGGGCGCGAGGATGCCGGCCTGCCCGAAGCCTTGCTTGCCGCCAATCAGGAGCACTGCATCCGAATGCCCATGCGCGACACCTGCCGCAGCCTGAACCTTTCCAACAGCGTGGCCGTGGGCGTGTATGAAGTGTTGCGCCAGTGGGACTTTCCGGAGCTTTTGGACCACGGACACTTACGAGACTACGAATGGAAATGAGGGACATTATGAGCAAGATCGCGATCCTGACCGATTCCTCCTGCGATATCCCGCAGGAGATGGCCGAAAAATACGGCATCGACATCATGAGCTTCCACATCCTGCTGGACGATGTGGACTATGTGGAGCGTGAAAGCTGCACCAACACCGAATTTTACGATAAAATGCGTGCCGCTAAGGGCGTGCCCTCCACTGCCGCCATCACACCCATCCAGTTCTGCGAAAAATACTGCCAGTACGTGGACGAGGGCTATACCGATGTCATTCATGTACCCATCAACAAATCCGGCTCTTCCACCTACAATAACGCCCTCATGGCACAGGGGATGCTGCGGGAAGAGCGCCCGGAGCACCACTTGAAGATCCATCTGCTGGACCCCCACACCTATTCCATGGTGTTCGGCTGGTATCTGTGTGAAATGGCCCGCAAGCTGAAGAACGGTGCAGAGATCAGCCATGTGATCCGGGAGTTTGAAAAGCAGATGGACTGCATGGAGATCGTTCTGGGCCCCTACAGCCTGAAGCAGATGAAAAAGAGCGGACGCATCTCTGCCGCTGCTGCTGTTATGGGCGAGCTGATGGGCATTCGTCCCATCATCACCCTGATCGACGGCAAGACCAAGGTGGAAGCCAAGGTACGCGGCGATGACAAGGTGGTGCCCGCCATGGTGGAGCTGTGCAAACAGCGCAGCGAAGGCGTGGAGAACTTTGATTATATGATCGGCCACACCAACATCCCGCAGACCGCCGATCTGGAAAAGGCCTGCCGCAAGGCCTTTGGCAAGCCGCCGCTGCTGGTGTTTGAGCTGGGCGGCGTCGTTTCCGCCAACACCGGCCCCGACACGGTGGCTCTGGTATACACCGGACACCCCAGAGGGTAACACACGATTTTAATAGCCTCCGCTTTCGCTCTGGCTATTTCAGCGGTAATTTTATTTTTATTTTGAGGTTCCGAAAAGCCTGCGGGCTTTTCGGAACCTCTTTTTCACCGGAAGGGTCCAAACCAAAAACTGCATCTGTACCTGATTCTGCGAAAATTCGTTGCAATCTGCCAAAAATTATGCTATACTGCCTTTTGCTGTGCTTTTTGTGCGGCATCCTTTCAGAGCAACTTAGGATTTTAGGCTCCCCGGCGTGTCTCGAACCATGCCGGGCCAAACCCACAGGGGCTGGCGGCCCTGTGCGGTCAAAATCATCCCGCTGGAGTATTATCATGAATCAGAATCCTTCCGTCCGTAAACTGGTGCGCTGCGGCGTGGTCGCAGCCATTTATGTTGTTCTCTGCATGGCTCTGCAGCCGCTCTCCTATGGTGCGGTACAGGTGCGTGTGGCTGAGGCGCTCTGCCTGCTGCCGGTGTTCGGTGCCGAGTACATTGCCGGTGTGGTACTGGGCTGCTTTTTGGCAAACCTGCTGGGCTCCACCATCGTGGATGTCATCTTTGGCACCCTTGCCACCCTGCTGGCCTGCCTTGTCACCTACAAGCTGCGGAACATCCGCATCAAGGGTCTGGCTGTGGCGGCTTCCCTGCCGCCGGTTCTGTTCAATGCCGTGATCATCGGCATTGAGATCGCCGTCATGTTCCCGGACCCCACCTCCAGCGCTCCCATCTGGCTGGCCTGCATCACCAACGGCATCTCCGTAGGTATCGGCGAGCTCATCAGCTGCACCGTTCTGGGTGTGCTGCTGGTGAAGATCATCGAGAGCAGCAAGGCCCTGCGCAAAATTTTTGCAGCTTAATGACCGCAAGGAGGTTTCCATGCAGGCAAACGGAATGATCTTCTGGGACTGGAACGGCACTTTGATGGATGATGTTGATTTCACCCACAGCTGTCTCAACTGGATGCTGGAGACCCACGGTTATCCGCAGCGGTACGATCTTGCCGCTTACCGGGAAATTTTCGGTTTTCCCATTGAGGAATACTACACCCGCGCCGGTTTCGACTTTGCAAAGCACCCTTATGCAGAGCTGGCCGAGCGCTTTATGGAACATTATAACGCAGGTGTGGATGCCTGTCCCCCCTCTGCACACTCTGCCGAAACGCTGGCCGAACTTTCGCGCCAGGGCTGGCGGCAGAGCGTGCTTTCCGCCTCCCGCCGAGACTACCTGATCGAGCAGGTAGCCGCACGGGGCCTGCAGGGCTATTTTACTGAGTTGCTCGGCCTTGCAGACATCTATGGCGTAAGCAAAGTGCAGGTGGGCAAACAGTGGCTTGCACAAAGCGGCATCGCCCCTGCTGCCTGCGTGATGGTGGGCGACACCCAGCACGATGCCGAAGTTGCAAAGGCCCTTGGCACAAAATGCGTGCTCTACACCGGCGGCCACCAGTCCCGCGCGCGGCTCGAGGCTGTGTGCCCGAATGTCATCGACGATCTGGCACAGCTGCCGCAGCTGCTGGAAACCTTATAATGTACATCTGACCACTTCTGATTTGCAAAAATCAGAGGTGGTTTTTGTTTTAGCTGGCTCGCCCTCTCAGTCTCGCATTCGCTCGCCAGCTCCCCCAAAGGGGGAGCCTCTGGCGAAACCGGAAACTTTGCGTGGATTGCCAAGGCCTCCCACTTTGGGGGAGGTGGATGCGACCAGCGGGAGCAGACGGAGAGGGCGAGGCTGTTCGCCTCCACCACATATCTTTTCCTTTTATGAACCCCCTTCCAGCGCAAATTTACAGAAAATTCATTCAAAAGCCGGCTAAAATAACCTTGCAGGTTTGACGCGTCTGCCGCTTTGGTGTATCATATATGTGTGTATTTATGTCTATCTCCGGGAAGCATTTTCCCGAATTTGATCTATGAGGTGTTACCAATGTCCCTTGTTGAAAAACTCTTTGGCAGCTTCTCGGACCGGGAGCTGAAAAAGATCAACCCCATTGCCAAGCAGGTGCTGGCTCTGGAAGAAAAATATGCCGCCATGCCGGATGCCGACCTGCAGGCACAGACCGCTGTGTTCAAGCAGCAGCTGGCCGACGGCAAGACCACCGATGATATCCTGCCCGATGCCTTTGCCGTCTGCCGCGAGGCCGCATGGCGCGTGCTGGGCATGAAGCACTTCCCTGTGCAGGTCATCGGCGGCATTGCCCTGCACCGCGGCGATATTTCCGAGATGCAGACCGGTGAAGGCAAGACTCTTGTGGCTACCCTGCCCGCCTACCTGAATGCCCTCACCGGTGAGGGCGTGCATGTTGTCACCGTCAACGATTACCTTGCCAAGCGCGACAGCGAGTGGATGGGCAAGCTCTACCGCTGGCTGGGCCTTTCTGTCGGCCTGATCGCACAGGGCATGGACGGCGATGCACGCCGCGCCGCCTATGCTGCCGACATCACCTACGGCACCAACAACGAGTTCGGCTTCGACTACCTGCGCGACAACATGGTGACCTATAAGGCCAACATGGTGCAGCGCGGCCACGCCTATGCCATCGTCGATGAAGTGGACTCCATCCTGATCGATGAAGCCCGCACGCCCCTGATCATTTCCGGCCGCGGCGAGGATTCTTCCAGCCTGTACACACAGGTGGACCGCTTTGTGCGCACCCTGCGCAAGAGCGTAGTGGTGGAGCTGGAGGATAAAGTCTCTACCGACGAGCAGACCGACGGCGATTACGTCGTGGACGAAAAGCACAAGACCTGTACCCTGACTGCCAGCGGCATCAAGAAAGCGGAAGCCTACTTCAAGGTCGAGAACCTTGCCGCCGCCGAGAACATGACCCTTGCCCATCACATCGATCAGGCCATCAAGGCTTACGGCGTGATGCAGCGGGACATCGATTACGTGGTCAAGGATGGTCAGGTCATCATCGTGGACGAGTTCACCGGCCGTCTGATGATCGGCCGCCGCTACAACGAAGGCCTGCATCAGGCCATCGAAGCCAAGGAGGGCGTGAAAATCGCCGCCGAGAGCAAAACGCTGGCTACCATCACCTTCCAGAACTACTTCCGCATGTACAAAAAGCTGTCCGGTATGACCGGTACCGCCAAGACAGAAGCAACCGAGTTCACCGAGATCTACGGCCTGAACATCGTTACGGTGCCCACCAACCGCCCCCGTCAGCGCATCGATTATCCGGATGCCATCTACAAGACGGTCAACGGCAAATACAATGCCGTTATCCAGCAGGTGCTGGAATGCCACCAGAAGGGCCAGCCCGTGCTGGTGGGTACGGTCAGCGTGGAAAAGAGTGAGACCCTTGCCAAGATGCTGCAGAAATACACCCGCGACTTCAACGTGCTGAACGCAAAGAACCACGAGCGCGAGGCCGAGATCGTGGCGCAGGCCGGCAAAAAGGGTGCCATTACCATTGCCACCAACATGGCAGGCCGTGGTACCGATATCATGCTGGGCGGCAACGCCGAGTTCATGGCCAAGGCCCAGATGCGCAAGGAACACTTCTGCGAAAACCTGCTGAACCCGGAAAAGCCCGAGGATGCCGACCCGGCTGCAGTGGAAATGCTGCTGACCGAAGCCAACGGCCACGGCGATACCGAGGATGCCAACATCCTTGCTGCCCGCAAGCGCTTCGATGAGCTGTACGCCCAGTGCAAGCCCCAGATCGATGCCGAAGCTGAGCAGGTGCGCGCTGCAGGCGGCCTGTTCATCATCGGCACCGAACGCCACGAGAGCCGCCGCATCGACAACCAGCTGCGCGGCCGTGCCGGCCGTCAGGGCGACCCGGGTGCTTCCCGCTTCTACCTGAGCCTGGAAGATGACCTGATGCGCCTGTTCGGCGGCGACCGCGTCTCCAGCCTGATGGATACCCTCAAGATCGATGAGGACACTCCCATCGAGAACCGCATGATCACCAACACGCTGGAAAGCGCCCAGAAAAAGCTGGAAGGCCGCAACTTCGAGATCCGCAAGAACGTGCTGAAGTACGACGACGTGATGAACCAGCAGCGTGAGATCATCTACGGCCAGCGCCGCAAGGTGCTGGATGGCGAGGATATCAGCGCCGAGATGCACAACATGCTGCGGGAGAACATCGACTCCAGCTGCAGTCAGTTCCTGGCCGGTGACGTGAAGGATGACTGGGACTTTGGTGCCCTGCGCCGCCACTATCAGGGCTGGCTGACCACGGACGCCGACTTCCGCTACACCGTGGCCGACTTTGACAACATCTCCCGCGAGGGCATTGCCGACATGCTGTACAACCGCGGCATGCAGATCCTGCAGGCCAAAGAGGTGCGCTACGGCGCGCCCCTGATGCGGGAACTGGAGCGCATCTGCCTGCTCAAGTGCGTGGACCGCCAGTGGATGGACCACATCGACAACATGGACCAGCTGCGGCAGGGCATCGCCCTGCGCGGCTACGGCCAGAAGGACCCCGTGGTGGAATACCGCATCGAGGGCTTTGACATGTTCGACCAGATGGTGGACTCCATCCGCGAGGACAGCGTGAAGATGCTGCTGACCATCGAGATCCGGCAGGCCGGTGCCGCCCCCAAGCGGGAGCAAGTTGCCAAGCCCACCGGTGAGGGCTTTGTGCCCGGCAACGGTGCCCCCGGCGTAAAGGGCGCCCCCAAGGGCCAGCCCGTGCGGGTGATCAAGATCGGCCGCAACGATCCCTGCCCCTGCGGCAGCGGCCTGAAGTGGAAAAAGTGCACCTGCAAAGAGTACCACCCCGACCTGTAAGCAATACAAAAGGCGCTGCCCGGGATAAGGCGGCGCCTTTGTTGTAGGGGGCGTCTTAGACACCCCGCAGCATGGCCGCCCTCTCCGTAGGGGCGGATTCCATATCCGCCCGCGGAGGGGTCAAGACCCCTCCCCTACAATGCTTTTTTGAATGGGTAGAGTTGTAGAGACCGCACATGTGCGGCCCGCAGCTTTCCCGCAAACGACCGCTTATTTTTATGCCGCGGGCCGGGCATGCCCGGCCCCTACAGCCGCGGCGGCATGGGGGCATGCCGCCCTACAATTTCATTGCAATTTTTCCAGCGCCACCTTTGCTGCGTGCTGCTCGGCGGCTTTTTTGCTGCGGCCACGGCCCTCGGCCAGCAGCTCGCCGTTGCGCCAGACGCAGACCGTAAACTGCTTGTTGTGGTCGGGGCCGGTCTCGCCGGTGACCTCGTATTTCAGCACGGCAGACGGGTCCTGCTGGACGACCTCCTGCAGACGGGTCTTGTAGTCGTCCTCGGCAGTCTTGCCCTCGGTGATGAAGGGCAGGATGAAATTGCGCGCGGCCTCCATGCCGCCGTCCAGATACAGCGCGGCAATGACCGCCTCGAACGCATCGGAGACAACGCTCGGGCGGCTGCGTCCGCCGCCAAGGTCCTCGCCGTGGCCAAGGCGCAGATACTCACCCAGCTGAATTTCCTGTGCGAACTGGAACAGTGCATCCTCGCTGACGAGGCTGGCGCGCATACGGGTCAGCTCGCCCTCGGGGCGGCCCGACTGGTGGAACAGGTAGTCCGCTACAACGACGGACAGCACGCTGTCGCCCAGAAATTCCAGCCGCTCGTTGTGGGTCGTGGCGACCTTGCTCTCGTTGGCATAGCTGGTATGGGTCAGCGCAATGCGCAGCAGCGCAGGATTTTTGAATGTATAGTGCAGGACCTCCTGCAGTTCTTCCGGTTTGTGAGCCATATTCTTTCACCTTTCCGGCTAGTCCGTAGGGGTCGGGCATGCCCGGCCCTCAACCTTATCTCGATTGCCCTTTTACGGGCGGTATTTTTTATGCCGCGGGCCGGACATGTCCGGCCCCTACAGGGCAGCTTTACTTTTAAGCGTCCGCTTCTTCCTTCTGTGCAGCCACCTCTGCCAGCGCCTTCTCCATCGTGCCGCACAGGTCGTTGGCAACGCAGAGCTTGGCCTGACGGATGGCGTTCTTGATGCCCTTGGCGTGGCTGGAACCGTGCGCCTTGATGACCGGCTTCGCGGCGCCCAGCAGCGGTGCGCCGCCGACCTCCTCGGAGTCCATCATGCGTTTCAGCTCGCCCAGACCGCCCTTGATGCCCAGATAGCTGAGCTTGGTGATCAAATTCTGCAAGAAGATTTTTTTCAGCATCCCCAGCAGCGTTTTGGCGACGCCCTCGGTCAATTTCAGCACGACGTTGCCGACAAAGCCGTCGCAGACGACGACGTCCACGTCACCGTCCATGATGTAGCGCGGCTCGATGTTGCCCGCAAAGTGGATGCAGGGGTTTGCCTTCAGCAGCTTGTGGGCCTCGCGGTAGGTCGGCGTGCCCTTCGTGTCCTCCGCGCCGTTGTTGACAAGCGCGACCTTCGGCGTTTCGCGGCCCATGACCTTCTCGGCGTAGACGCTGCCCATCGTGCCGAAGGCGTTCAGCATTTCGGGGCGGCACTCGACGTTCGCACCGCAGTCCAGCAGCAGGAAATTCTGCTTGGCGCCGGGCATCGGGGTGGCCAGCGCCGGGCGCTTGACACCCTTGACCGTGCGCACGATGAGACTGGTGCCGACGTGCAGCGCACCGGTGGAGCCGGCACTGACAAAGGCATCGGCCTCGCCGTTCTTCAGCATGGTCAGACCCTTCACAAGGCTGGAATCCTTTTTGTGGCGCACGGCCTTGACCGGGTCATCGTGCATGTCGATGGTCTCGGTGCAGTTGAGGATCTCAAACGGTGCAAGGTCGATTTTATTCTCTTTTGCGCAGTCGCGGATGGCTTTTTCCTCACCCAGCAGCACCAGCTCCATGCCGTCACCGAACTCCGCCGCGGCCTGGCTCACGCCCTGCAAAACGCACAGCGGGGCGTTGTCGCCGCCCATGGCATCCACTAAAATTTTCATGCTTCGTACTCCTTTACCCACGCCTGCATGGCGTCCTGCGCGGCCTGCGAAAGCGCCATGTAGCGCTCGCGCTTGTCACGGATGCTGTTGATCTCCTCGGTGCGGGGCAGGATGCCCATGTTCGCACCCATCGGCTGGAAGTCCTTGTTCGGCGTCGTGATGTAGTCCAGCAGCGCGCCGCACATCGTTGCCGCCGGGGGCGGCGGCAGCTCACGGCCATTGAGCCGTGCAAGCATCTGGTGCGCCGCCAGCAAACCGGACGCCGCGCTCTCCATATAGCCCTCAAAGCCGGTGATCTGCCCTGCAAAAAACACGTTGGGATGTT
>ERZ773130.1771-NODE-1771-length-18762-cov-8.668306_pt1 | contig 18762 bp, 19 predicted proteins | sample MGYA00511919_ERZ773130 | MGnify/ENA primary metagenome ERZ773130 (study PRJEB29015, sample SAMEA2737851) | human gut metagenome | biome: human gut; feature: human-associated habitat; material: faeces | place: China | collected 2012 ...
TGAGGTTGCGGGCGTTGGCGGGATTTTTCGGGCGGGTGTTCATGGTGAGCCGTTCCGTGGCGGTCAGCAACATATTGTTTTCAAACTTGGGATCGACAAAGGGCTTGATGTCCTTTTCGTTGCCCCAGCGGGCTGTGCCGTACTCGGCATCGCGGCGAAATTTCTTTGCTTTTTTCGCCTTGCAGTAGATCAGCAGCCGGAAACCGGCTGCGCCCACAATGCCGACAAACCAATCCAGCGGGGCAAGGCCGGGGGCGAAGCTGGCAAAGGCCGCGCCGATGGTCTGGCCCAGCCCCAGCAGCTTTTCCCCGAAGCCCGCACCAGCGGCCAGACGGTACGCCGTGCCGATTTTCAGGCAAAACCAGCCGATGAACAGGTACGGGATATTCGGAAGAACATACTTCCTGATTTTATCTGTCGCCATGCGCCGCCTCCTTTGTCAGCTCCCGCTGGGGCTGCTTTTTCACCTGTTCCTCCGCCTGCCGGAGTTGCTCCCGGATCGGTGTCTGCCGGGACTTGGCCCGTTTCAGCTCCAACCGGGAATACTCGGCAAAGCAGCCTGTGATGGCATCGGCCTGCCGTGCCTTGAACAGAAGCAGATATTTTTCATCCCCCACACGGCGGATGGCATAGTCCACGCCCCATTTCCGGGCCACCTTGTCAAACAGCTTGGGCGTGTCCACCTCAATGGCGTTGATGTCCCCACCGTGGCCCATGAGCTTCCGCACGCTCTGCTTGCCGTGGGGCGTCTGCGCCTTGCGGTGCTCCTTGGCGATCTTCCGGCCCACGGCGGCCACCACATAGGCCAGCGCACGGGCGGTCAGCTTGGACGCCTTGACGCTGACGGCGATGGTCTGCCGGGACACTTCATCTCCGACGATAGCTTACACCTCCTTTGCCCTCTGGCCACCGTGACCAGAAGCGGCCTATCTGTCCTCGCGGCTGGCGGGAAGCCGCAGCTTTTCCTCGTTCAGCGCCGAACGGTCTATGACCTCCTGATACGCCGCCATCTGCTCCCGGATATTCAGCTTGGGATAGGCAAAGATGCGGTGCTCCGGGGGAATATCCTCCATCCCGTGATACCGCTCCACAAAGCTGCCGCCGTTATTGAACACATAGCCGCCGGGGGCAAAATGGCCGCCCTCGTTGATCCGTGCGTCCCGCCCGTAGGCTTCAAAGTCGAAGTAGGGCAGCACATTATCCGGCACATCCAGCATTTCCATGTCCTCAATATAGGCCCGGCCCAGCGCCTCCTCGCTGTCGATGCCGGGGTAGAAGTCATAGCAATCCAGATTTTGCGCGAGGTTGATCAGGTCATGGACGCTGCCCGTGTATTCGCCGCTGTCAATGACGGCCTCGAACTTTTCAATGTCGCTCTGGTCGAGGTCAGACAGCACATGAGCCAGATGGTTCAGCTCGTCAATGCTTTCATACTCGCCCAAATGGTCATACAGGCCCAGCACATCACCGTCGAATGAGGTAATGAAGATTTCCTCATACCGTACCCCATCCACGCCGATGCGCTTCAAAAGGGCCTGCACCTCCTCCGTGGTGGCCGGGAATTTCAGCGTTTCGCCCACAAGCCGCCCCTCGTTGTATTTGCCGAGGTTGGTAATGTAGGCTTCAAACAGGGATGACATTTTCAGCACCTCCTTGTCAGAACATCGTATATGCCGCGCACAATGTACTCGGCGCAGGGCAGCGCGATAGCATTTCCCAGCGCCCGGTAACGGTGGGCGGACAGGATTTCCTCACCATCCGCGCCGCACTTTGTCCAGCCCTCCGGCAGCCCCATGAGCCGTTCACATTCTCTTTCCGTGGGAAAGCGGACACAGCCCCCGGCAGGATCGTCCTCATACCAAAAGGCAAAGGGACTGACCGCGCTGGCTAACAGAGTGGGAAAAGGGTCAGTTGGCAGTCCGAAGCTGTTTCGGAACGCCTCCGTTGTCCGCTCCTTTGCCGATGCCCGCATACGGTAGCATTGAAAGGGTCTGGTGATCGGTACACGCCGCCCTGCTTCAATAAAAGAGCCTCGATCTCCGCAGGCGGCGGACAGCCAGCAATCTCCGCCAGACGCAGAAATTGACTGCACTGCGCGGGGCTTAAAAAGTATTTCGTGGGAACATTGTCCTCCAAAGTCTGCCACAACAAAGACGCGCTGCCGTCGTGCCAATCGGGGGCTTGCCCAATGCTGGGCATCCATGAGCCGCCATGCGAGATCGGGCGTATGCCCTCGCACCATTCCGGCTCCTGCCCATCTTCCAGAAGCAGGCATTGAAATGTCGGCGGCTGTGAACGCTGAGAGCACGGCTCTAAAGTCCATCCGGTCATTTGAAAAAAACGCTCCCATGACGTTCTCCCAAACAGCGATTGCTGGAAATATACCATTTGTCGCCTCCCTCATTTCACGGATAATACGGATCGCATGAAAGAACAGACTGGATTTTTCCCCGGCAAGACCGGCCCTGTTGCCGATCTGTGAGAGGTTCTGGCACGGTGAGCCAAAGGTGATGATGTGGACGGGCGGGATGTCGCCGCCGTTCAGCTTTGTCACATCCCCTAAATGCGCCATACCGGGAAAGTGGCGTTTCGTGATGGAGATAGGCGCTTTTTCTATCTCGCTGGCCCATGCGGGCACGATACCGCAGCGCACCGCCGCCAGCGGGAACACGCCGATCCCGTCAAACAGGCTCCCCAGCCGGATCTCGCTCATATCAGCGGCGGCCCTGACGCTTTACGGTCAGGATGCCGTCCAGCGTGGTTGCCGTGATCCCCAGCCGCTGGGCCACGGCCACATCGTTTTTCATGCTTTCCGTGGAGATACTGCCGCACACCACCAGCACATGAGAGCGGCGGAGCAGGTCACGGCCCATGTCGATGCCGCTCTTGTGCTCCTCGGGAACGGCGTCGTTCAGGAAAAGGGGCTGATAGAGCGTGGGGCAGATGGGCGAAAAGCCCGCCTCATAGACAGCGCGGCAATACTTGGCGGCCTGCTCCGTCGCCTCGCAGGGATCGCCGCTCCACGCGGCGGTGATATACGCAAGGGGTCGTTTCATTGTGAAAACCTCCATTTTTATATAATGTAGTGGGTCAACCTTTTTCCCCCGCCCTTTTCCAATCTTGGAAAAGGGGGCGGCTCTGGAGGATATACCCCCGCCGCTTGCCGGAGAAAAAGCACAGCCGGGGCAGGCGGTCAAGGGCAAAGCCGCCGCACACGGCGGGGCGAAGCCCCCTTGACAGCCCACTCCCGCCTGTGCTCGATTACGGGCGGCGACGGGGGATATAACCCAAAGAGCCTGTCCTATCGGGGCAGCAAAAAGCCTCTGGTCATGGTGGCCAGAGGTCGTTACTTTTCCATATCCATTTTCTTGTCGGGCTTGGCAAGCTCGGGCGGCTGCCGCTCTTTCCAGTCCTCCAGCAGCGTCATGATCTGGTCTTTCATCTGCCGGGGCGTGGCCTCCTTGCCAAAAAACTTTTCCAGTTCAGCGCCAGTAATAATCACGTCACGATCCTCCTTTTTCTTTTCTTCACACAAAATACCGTCGATCACGTCCGGGGAGAGCTTGTTTTCCTTGTCCAGCTCACGGAGCCGCTTTGCCTGACCCTTGGAGGGCGAAGCCTGCTGGCCCTCAATGGACACGGCGATATACTTCTGGTGCTTGGGGCGCACACGGGAAATTTCCACAGCCGGGGTGAAAGACAGCTTTCCGTCATCCATCGTCTGCTTCAATTCCGGCACAAGATCATTGAGCCAGATATACCGCTGTACGGTTTTCACGCTCATGCCGTTGCGCTGGCCCACGCTTTCAAGAGAGAGCTTTCCGGCCTCGGCGCTGTCGCCGCGCGCCCCCTGATGCTTGATGGCCTCATACTGCATTTTCAGGGACATAGCCTTTTCGCTGGGCAAAATCGTTTCGCGCTGACGGAGGTTGTCATCCGTCATAGCGAGAATGGCCTCGTCATCCGTCATATTGCGGACGATACAGGGCATATTGCGATACCCGGCAAGCTGGCTGGCCATCTGGCGGCGGTGGCCCGCGATGATCTCATAGCCGCCGCCCTCGCGGGGACGCACCAGCGCAGGCTGGTTGACACCGCCGTTGCGGACGCTCTCCACCAGAGATTTCATTTCCGCATCGTCACGGACACCGAAAGGATGATCCTTGAACGGGTGCAGGTCGGAAAGGTCAAGATAGACGATTTCCTCTTTTTCGGCGCGGGTAGCGTCACGGGGCGTAGGCGGCACTTCCGGGGCCGGGGGCGCTGCCTTTTCCTCGGGGGCTGCATGGGTTTTGCCAGCCTTGGGCGGCTTGGTCTGCTCCGGGGCCGCTTTTTCCGCCTTGGACGGGCGGCCACGGCGGGGCTTTTCCGCCTTTGCCTCTTTCTTGGCCCCCGGCTCGGTAGGCGCAGCTTTTTCGGATTTTGCGGGGCGGCCCCGTTTGGGCTTGGTTTTCTCCGGCTCCGGCATGGGCTTTTTCCATTCCTGCTTGCTGTACTCGGTGACGGAAACAGGCTGGGCTTCCGGCTCCTTGGGGATGTCCGTCGGAGCATCCTTTTCCGGCGTGGAACGCACAGCGGAAAGGTCGATCACCTTTGCGGACGGAGCGGGGCCGCCGCCCACATCAGGGATTTCGGCCTGCTCCATTTTTGGGGCCTTTCCCGGCATTTCAGGCGGGGTCTGTTCCTCCGTGGTAGGGGGATGCTTGTTTTCTTCTGCCATGACACGAATAACCTCCTTGACAAGAATTTAGGCCACGCCGCACGGCTGGCCCATATCAGCACACAGAGAAAACGCTGTCTGCATACAAAAACACCGCCTATGTCCTGTTAGGCGGTGCATTGTGTAAGGCTTGGCAGCTCATTTTCAGTTGTTTTTCTCTGTGTGCCCTTGTCAAGCGATGTTTGTATGTGTCATCGAAAATTATATTTTGTCGTAACTTCTTAAGCACTAAATCAAAAATGTGTTAAGAGAGAATGTAAAATGTGCTTGTATTATCTCACAGTCTGTGATATGATATATAGTATAAATATAAAAACAAGACACTATATATTGTATCTTGGCCGGATTATTCCAAAAGGAGACTGAATATATGAGCAAGCAGGTTTACATCAGTGCTGACTATGATCAAAATAACGGTGATCAAGCCGTAGTAGAAGAGCTGACTAAGTGGGGGAGTGACAATCTCCATAAAGTTGATTTCATTGATATGTCAAAAGTATCATCCGGAAGCGTAACTAAAAGCAGTGATTGCCGAATTTGTGATTTGAAAGCGGAATTCAACCGCCAAATCAACGCTTCCTCTGCCGTGATTTTTGTTGTTGGCGATATGACTGGCTCCCGTACAGCTGGAAGTGGATGCGAACGTGTGTCTAAAGCGCAAAGCCAGTGCTATTGCACACCGTACAAACAAAACACAAACGGCTCTAAGGCGTGTAAAGTATCCAGCACCTCTACGCCTGACGAGAATGGCGATTTCGGGAGTATTAATGGTTGCTCTTATCTTCACCATGAATTTGAACAGGCAAAAAAGAAGAAAAAGACGATCATCATCGTCTATAATTCCACACGAAAAGAAGCAAACTGGCTCCCCTCTTACATGAGTGGCTACGAAGATGATGCGAAGCCGTTCTGGAAATATGATGCCAGTGGAAAGAAAGTTGGTGACTACGCCTACATTAAAGAGGCGCTTGGATTTTGATTGATTTTATTAAGAAAAGTGTGACGTTGGCATTTGCTGTCGTTACAGTCATTTTCACATTTGTACCTGAGTCGTTCTTTGGAGACTGTGACTGGATATCGCAGGATTTTTTGAAACAATGCAAATTGTTTTCGGATTTAGATGCCACGGATGTTAACATTGTCATTTCTCGTCTTGTGTGCTTTGCGCTTGTTTGGATTGCAGTGTCGGCGATATATGCGCTTTTTCTGAAGTTCCGCCGATGGACTACAATTCACGGTGAAAATTATTCGATTCGGGTCGAATATGGCAATATCCTCAAAACGAGGAACTGTAAGCGGGTAATTAATTTTGACGAGTGCTTCACAACACAAGTCGGTGATAAAACCGCAGATATAAATCCAAAGTCTATTTGCGGGCAGTATTTAACAGCCCATCCGGATTTAAATGTGCAAAAGTTGATTGATGATGCCAACATTGCGCCTGCACGGGCTAAATCAAGGTTTCAGCAAAAAGCACGATATGATTCAGGAACCATAGTTCCCAATGGCGATGACCTGTTGATGGCGTTTGCCAAGCTTGACGACAAGGGTAAGGGCCGCTTCTTTTCCCGTGATGAGTATCTTCGGTGCTTGGATTTTCTATGGAGAGAGTTGGAGAATCACTATTCCGAAAAGGATGTATGCGTACCAATTCTGGGTGCAGGGACTACATCTTTTGATGGGGGATCCGGAGCATCCATTTCACAGCAGGATTTGCTCGATATTATGATTTGGTCTTATAAGCTAAGCTCCCATAAAATCAAGGCTCCTCACAGACTGAGAATTATCTGCAAGAAAAATAGAGGTTTCTCTATCAACAACATTGATAAATAACTTATATGCAACACAGCCCACCGATTATCCGACCGGTGGGCTGTGCCACGTTTATTCTCAATTCCTCAACCCATGTTCGGTTGTGCTTTGAACATACTGTTCTAAATCACCAGAAAGTATCTGTTGCACAGATAATGGTAACCGTCAAAGCAGGCAGCGGCTGGACAGACATGGGACAATATGCATCTGCTTTTGGCAAGGGTCTGAATTACCATTACTTCATATTCTCGAAAGGCGGATTTACAGAGGGACTGCTTCAAGCACAGGATCGCGGAGAAGTAAGACTGTTGACGCTGGCGGACATTTTCAAGTAACAAGGCAGAATGCTTCTTTTGCCATAGACTTATTTTTTCCGCTCAAATCGGATAGAAATGAGAAAAGGCGGTTGTTCAAAAGAGCAACCGCCTTTCCTGACGAATGAAACCGAAAAGGGGCGCGGGGCTATTTGCCCGCGCCCCTAAAGGTGAGCCTGTTTACTTTTCGATGCTTTGCAGCGATTGTTCCTCACGCCGCCGCCTGATCTGCCATGTGGTCAGCGCAAGGCATCCGGCAAGAGATGTGCAGAGGGAGATCCCCCACAAGCCTAACACGCTGCTGTCGCCGGTCTGCGGGGCTGTGGTCACGCGCCAGCCTGCATACACGGTCATATCCTTCGTCAGATAAACGCCGGAAACCTTGTTTGTCAGGCTGCGTTCGCTGTACCAGCCGGTAAAGGTGTGGCCGCGCCAGGTGGGGACATATTGGGTCAGGTCAATGTAGGCATTGTACGTTCCCTGCACACTGGAAATATCACTGCCGCCGCCTGTTTCAAAGCGCAGCGTGTAGTAGGTGACAGGCGGATAGTAGTAGCCGCCGCCGGTATACGTCCAGTGGGCGTAGACGGTGGTTTTGGCATGGAATACGGTATCCGTCGTGACCTTTGTGCCGCCGACCTTTTCGGTGTACCAGCCGTCGAAGCTGTGCTTGCTCCGGGAGGCACTGGGCAGCGAACTCAGCTTCTGATTGGTGGTGGTCATGCTGCCGTCAGAGGGCGTACCATCGCCCGCGTCAAAGGTGACGATGAACTCGGTGGGTGCAGGCGGCGTGACGGAGCGGTCATAGCCGCAGGTGTCGCAGATCATATCTGCATCGTCGTCATAGCTGTGTGCTTCCGTTACCCGGCCCTTGTCATCAGAGGTGCAATTCTCATCTGTGCAGACACGGTAATGGCCGGTTTCGCCGTCGGCAGTCCAGTCACCGTAGCTGTGCTCATGGGAGGGTGGCGCGTCCTTCCACAGCGCCTTGACTATGATGTCAGCGGTGACGGTCACAGGGGCGTTCACCGGATACTCCGTGCCGCCGATCTCCCATGCCTTGAACTGCTTTCCTTCGGGCGCAACAAACTCGCACTCCGGCAGAGAATACTCGCTGCCGTGCAATACCTTCTTGGCGGGCATTGCGGTGGTGACCCCCTCGGGCAGCTCCTCAGGCTCGGAGCCGCCGTTCGCGTCAAACGTGACGGTATGCTCGTTGCGCTTTTCAAACGTTGCGGTTATGGTGACGTTTTCCTCCGGCTGGGCGAAGGTATAGGTATCGTCTCCAACCGCAACGGTGGCGGGGATACCGTTAACGGACAGCGCGCTGAGCATATAGCCCTCGTCGGGGTCAATGGAGAGCATGACAAGCTCGCCCTTAAAGAACAGTGGCGTGCCGTCCTCGGCGGTTCCCGCGGCATTCACCACCGTGACTGTGCCGTTTTCACTGCTTGCAGCCGTTACCCTGTACTGCGGTGCACCGGCCACCGTTACCTCTACCGTAACCGTCTGCAAGGCTTCCTGCTCCGGTGGGACGACAATGTCTGTGCCTGACAGATCCAGCGTCCCGGTCACGGTAAAGTGCTGCTCCCGTTTGGCCGCTGGAACATAGTCCGCCGCCTCGTCCCATTTGACCGGAACCGAAACGCTCTGATTCCCACTGGCCGCCGTCCGGACGGTGACCGTGGCAGGCAGCGATTCAGACAGCACCGCGCCATGCGGGAGCTTCTGCTCGTCGAGCGTATCGACATGGGCCAGCGTGTTCCAGCGGACCTTGTTTTTCAGATAGAAAATCGTATTTCCACAGGAGTCTCTGATATAAATATTGTGGTAGACATTGTCGTCCATGTCCGCCGGGATCGTATAAATGCCGTTTTCATCCGGCTTCAGAACCGTTTGGCCGTCCTGCACCGTAACCGGCGTCTCGTCATGCACCTTGAACTGCAAATTGCCCCAGTAGGTCGTGCCTTCCACCGCGGCTGTGCTCGAATTGGCTTTGCCTTCCAGCTCCTTGCCGGAGGGATGCACTGTGGCCGCCGGATCTGAGCAGTCCAGTATGAGCTTCGGGGAGGAGACGTATTTCGTCCCCACCTCATTTGTAGCCTTGGCGTAGACATACCACTCGCCATGGTAGTCCTCAAAGGAGGGACCTATGAGGGTAAGACTCCAAGATTCCGAATTGTATTTATACCATTTAATGCTGCCTTTGTCATCCAGCTCCTTCAGCTCCTTTAGTGTATAGCGCGTGGCCGTTTCAAAATAGTAGCTGGTTTCGTCAGATGAAATCCCAAGACTCACAGCATAGCCCTCTCCGTACTTGTCTACCGGATCGACATAGCAGAATTCATCCGGCGCATCCGCACGATAGTCCCAAAAGCTTTTGTTTCCTACACGAACCGTCAGCGTAGGCAGTTCCGTTTTCGGGATCACCAGCAAAAACTTCCGGTTCGAGTTGATGATGCCGAAGTTATAGTCATTATTCTCCCCGCGGCTTATTTTGATGTCCTCGTTATCCCAGTCGACAAAATAGGCTTCCTTCGGCAGATGATCGAACGGCAGTTCCAGTTCAAACCCGTGCGGCACGCCAAGGTGGAGGATCGCGCTGCTCGGGTCGTTTCTGTCACTCAGGATCAGAACCCGGTGTCTTCTGTACAGCCTTATCGTTGTCGTGGTGCTGTTGCCCGCATTATCCGTAGCAACGACCTCATACACAAATCCCTCATCATTGTTGCCGCCGTCCGGCGCGGTCAGCTGATAAGTCTGTCCGGTCTGCACGGTCTGCGCCTCACCGTTGATCGTCACAGACTTGACGCCGGAGGACACCTCCTTGTCTCTCACCGGGTCGCTGACTGTGAAGCTGATCGTGCCTGGCTGCCCGTCATCGGTGTCGTCGGCGGTATACTCCATTCCATTCGCAATTCCCTCGATCACCGGCGGGGTCGTGTCCTTCATCAGCTTATGCCCGCACACAGTGCACTTCTTTTCCTGGTTTTCCCACTCTCCGGGAATATGCTCACCGTCCGGTACAGGTCCACGCTCTAGCGGATTCCGGGCCGGGCAGCGTGTGCATCCCCAGACATGACAGCCATTCCGGTTTTTCCAGCCGTAGGTATGGTTTCCCTCGCAGGAGGTCTCCATCATTTTCACATCAAGATCAGTTATCGCCCATCCGTAGTTCTGCGTGTATGGCAGAGTCAGCAGCGACAGGTCAATCATTCCGTCGCTGTCCGGAATCAGGAAATCAGTGAGATGCATGAAGTAGCTCGGTTTCCCATCCGTTCTGAGCGCGTGACCGTTAGCCGTCAGCATGACGATCTTTCCATCCTTTGAGCCGACCTTTATCCGGTCGTTCGTCGCGATCGACGGATCCGCCACGAGCTGCTCCGGTTTGTAAACAATGTCGCCGTAGCCGACAGCCGCCGCGTCCGAGCCGTTGCTGCGGTAATTGGTCGACAGATTCAGAGTGGCGTCGGTAAGGGTTATGTCCATTCCGCGGCACCAGCGGCCGCCGCCTATCGCCGCTCCGTAGTGTCCTGTCGCCGTCACAACGCCGCCCGTCACCGTGATATTACGGGCGGGGACATACTGCCCACCGCCGATACCCGCGCCGTTGTAGCCGCCTTTGGCCGTGACCGTGCCGCCGGAAATGTAAATGTCGTGGGCGGCGTTGATGCCATTCATATCCTGCTCTGTTTTCCAGCAGCCACCGCCGATACCAGCGCCTCCCTCACTGCCTTGAGCGCTGACTGTGCCACCATGAATATAGATCTCACTGCCGCGCCCCTCATAACTGCCGCCAATACCGGAAGCAAATCTGCCGCCGGTGGCTTGTATCGTACCGGAGTAGAAATACAGCTTCTCACCGGCACCTCCACGACCGGCACCGATACCAGCACCGTTTCTGCCGCCGATGGCCGCTATGGTGCCGCCCCAGTAGTCAGGATTGCTCCGAGAGCCAAAGTGCATATTCACGCCGTGGCCGTACATATCTCCGTTGTAATAACCGTTGGAAATATTGCGGGTCGCGTAGCTTCCTCCTATGCCCGCCGCTTTGTCGCCGCCCTTGCAGGTCACCGTGGTGCCTGTGCGCGCCAGAACATAAAGCTGACCCTCGCTGCGGTTTTTCTGTATTGCCGCGCGGCCGTCGGCACCTTGCAGGGAGCTGTTCTTGCCGATGAAATAGATATATGCCGAAGCCTTCTTATTTAATTCAATAGCCGGCCCCTTGGAACTGGGACTCATCTCGATATTTACGCCGTCAATAAATACGTGCGGCGCGGTTTTATCTCCCTTGATGAATATCTTCTTATCCCATGCCCATGTGTCCCTGAGCTTATCGGGAACGGACGAGTAGATATAGTAGCTCCTACTGTCCTTAATGGATATGTCCGATGTCCGGTTGTACACGTCAATGCTCACGTCGTACTTTGGGATGGTATTCATCGGTCCGTCCGCCGCCGATACTGTTATCGGCAGCAGCGTCAGCACCATGCAGCACAGCAGCAGGATGCTGAGTATTCGTTTCTTCATTGGCTTTTCTCCTCCTTTTCGTGTCGGTTCGGTTTGTCCGTCCCGTCTTTTTTCTGGTTTTCTCTGTTTCTGAGCCGGAAGCACAGCGCAGTGATCGCTGCCGCCGCGGCAAAGGAGACGACGGCCACCAGCACATAGCCGCCCGCGTCCTCCCGCAGCAGCATCGCGCCGAACACGCCCCATGCTTCCGGTTGCCCCGGCCCGACGACCGTGCCCGCCGCCTGCGTCAAGACCGCGAACAGCAGCATACACGCACCGCTCAGTCCATATATGCCGCGCTGCCGTTTTCGGTAGGTGTTTTCCCGGACCCGCTGCTTGACGAGTGCGACCCGTCTTGCGGTGTCGTACATTTCGCTTGAGCCTCCTCTCCTGTTTGCCTGGAACTGTGATAAAAACCCTTTTATTTATATAGGTACAAAAAATCGAAAAAACTCTCACCCAAAACGCATAATTTTTCAAAAAATTTGAGAGCCGCCAAAAAGCAGCTCTCAGGGAGTGGATATTCGGTTATTTCCTCTGCGATAATCGGAACGCGGACCATCTTCCCGCTGCCACCAGCAGCACCGGCAGGGCGTAGGCGACGTACTGCGCCGCGCCGCCGTGGGCGATGAGCAGATTATAGATGGCGTGGAGAGTGATGGCCGCGCCCAGCAGCCCACAGGTGCCTGCGATCTTCAGCCACGTCCGCCGCCACATGTATGCAAGGCCGCCGCCCACGATCAGACCGCACAGCACGTGCATCGCTCCCGTGCCGAAGCCACGAAAGAAGATGAAGGAGAAGCGGTCCGCACCGTTCTGGATGAGATATACGCTTTTGTCGATGCTGGCGCTCCGCAGCGTGGACAGGGACAAACGGTAAAGCGAGGAGCGCGTTTGTCTCAAAATTATTTTTTGGGAATAACCTCCAAAAGCAAAGGCATACGAACTCTGTTCTTTCAATTGAGTTCGTATGCCTTTTCTAATTGTTTCGGGTGTATCCAAAAGCTTCCAGCATGCCCAGACAGCGGACCTTTTCGTGCTGCCGGTCACATTTTCAGTTTTCAGATACACCCTAAAAAGAGCAATATTCTTAAATATGAATTTCAGTTATAATATTTCCAGTTTGAGGAACTTCCTTTGCATCAGCGGATTATTCCTCTGCATCCTCCGGGTCCGGCTTTTCCTCTGCCGGGCGGGGCTGCTTGGTCGTGATGACGGCCTCAACACGGTGGATGGGCGTGCCGAGCGCGTAGAATTTTTCCTCATAGCCGGTCATAATGCCGACCGGGCCGTTCGCGTGCAGATCGTCGGTGACATTCCGCAGTTCGAGGAAGCAGCTTTCCATTTCCGGCAGCGACCAGGCAAACAGATTCGCGTTGTCGGTCTTGAAGTGGATCTGCCCGCCGAGCTTCAGCACCTTCTTGTATTTTTCGAGGAAAGTGTGGTACGTCAGGCGGCGCTTGGCGTTCTTCTTGCGCGGCCACGGGTCGCAGAAGTTGATATAGAGCAGGTCGATCTCGTCGTCCGCAAAAAACTGGTCGATATTCGCCGCGTCGAGCGAGACGAAAAAGACGTTTTTGAGGCCCTTACGGATCGCGGCCTCCATGGCGAGGACAAGTGCGTCCTGCACGCGCTCGATGGCGATCAGCAGCACATCCGGCTCGGCCTCGGCCGTCTCTACAGTGAATTTTCCCTTGCCGCAGCCGACCTCAACGCGAAGCTCCCGGCAGTCCGGCATCAGGCTGCGCCAGCTGCCGTGCAGCGCCTCCGGGTCATGGATCCAGACAGACTCGCAGGCCTCCATCCGCGGGGCCAGATTGTTTCTTCTTCTCATTCGCATATGCGTTTCCTGCTCTTTCTGAAATGTTGGTGGGTGTTAGCCCATTGTTTGGGCCGGGTTCTGCCCAATCTGCTGTGGGCGTTGTAGGGGCCGGCGACTCTGTCGGCCCGAAAATGTTGCAAATTCACCGTAGATTTCCGAAAAACCGCTGTTTTCTGCGGACGGACAGAGTCGTCCGCCCCTACCGGCTGCGGCTGCTTTAACGGAACATATTACGGTTCTTCCGGGGGCCTCGGCTTCTTTGCCGGTTTGGGATCGCCGGAGGCGAAGGACCAGATTTTGTTGAAGAAGGGCTTATTGAAGTAGAACAGCCAGACGGCAACTGCGCCGAGGGCAATGGTCAGGAGAGACGAGACGCTCACGTCGGACAGGAAGTGCATCCCCATGCGCAGGCGTGAAACTGCGACAGCAAGCGTCCAGACGCCGCCGAGGACCATGAACAGCTTTTCCTTATCGTGCAGGCGGCGGTAGAGCGTCGGCAGGAGGATCAGGAGCATGGAGCAGGCAGCGCAGGCCGTATGGCCAGACGGGAACGAACGGAAGTCATCCGACGAAACGCCGTCGGCGACGAGCTTTTTCTTGAGCGCCGTGCCGGCCTGCCACCAGTTGGAGAAATAGGTGTCGTTGCCCGTGGAATAGATCAGACGCATACGGGCGCGGCCCCAGGGAACCTTGATGATGTTGATCAGCAGCATGATGCCGACACAGACCACGATCACCGTGCAGATAAAACGAAGGATCGTCTTGGTCTGGCACTCGCGCGTCAGGAACAGCAGCGCAGCCGCCATGAGCGCGTCGACAAACGCCGTCACGAGCAGCGCGACAGGCATAGGCAGGGCAGGCACATTGTCCGTCGCCTCATGGACGGAGAGGAATATGCTCGCAAGCGTCAGGCAGACGCCGAAGGCCAGAATAACAATGTTCAGTTCCGGGCGGAATTTGGCGCGGTGGACGATCAGCAGAACGCCGCATCCGGCCAGAAGCGAAAACGCAGGCAGCTCGCCGAAGGCGGCAAAGAACTGGCCGATGGAGCTTTCGTGGCCGGGATAGAGAAATTTGGAGATCGGCAGGTCCCAGATCGAGCCTGCGATCAGCATGACCAGCAGCACAAGCGCCGCCGTCAGCGCACAGCGCGTATACGTACGTTTGAGTTTTTTCATGAAATGCCTCTTTGATTGGTTATTTTTTGACAGTATAGCACAAATGTCCGCAAATGACAAGTTGACGCGTGCTGCAAAAGCTGATATCATCGAAACGTCGGCTGACGCTGGAAAAGAGGGTGCGTTATGAAGTATGTGCAATTTGATTATGTAAACAAGTTTTCCTGTCTGGCGGGCAAATGCCCGGATACCTGCTGCAAGGACTGGCAGATCATTCTGGACGAGGACGCCATCGCGCGCTACGCTTCCCTGCCCGGTGAGCTGGGCGAACGGGTGCGCGCGGCTATGCTGACGGAGAACGGTGAGACGCGCTTCCGGGAGCGGGGCGGGAACTGCGTTCTGCTGCGTGACGACGGCCTCTGTCCGCTTCAGGCCGCATACGGTGCGGAAATGCTCTGCCGCACCTGCTTTACGCACCCGCGCTTTACCGAGGAATACGGCCAGACGGCGGAGCTGACGCTCTCCGCCTCCTGCCCGGAGGCGGCAAGGCTTCTGCTGGAGCACGACGCGCCGCTGACGCTGACGGAAACGGACGACGGCGGCCCGGTCATACCGAACGAGCTTGACCCGGCATTATATCCGGCGCTGCTTGCCGCGCGGACGGCTTCGATCCGGCTGGCGCAGGATCGCGCACGGCCTGTTGCAGACCGCCTGGCGCTCATTCTGCTACTGGCACGGCGGGTGCAGCGTCTGCTGGACGAGGGGCGGGACGAGCTTGTCCCGGTGCTGGCGCGGCGGTTCCTTGGAAAGCAGTATCAGGATCGGAGTCTTGTCCGGCTGGCGCGGCTTCGCAGCAGGAGCGGACGGTTTTTCCCGTGCTGGATGGTGCTCAACAATATGGAGCATCTGACGCGCCGCTTCGGGGTCATGCTGGACGCGGCAGTCGGTCAGGACGCGCCGCCCGCCCCCTTCCGGGACGCGTTTTCCGTCCAGTACGAAAATCTGACGGTCTATTTTCTGTTCCGCTATGCACTCAAGGCCGTCAACGACCGGCAATATCTGGCGCGGGTCGAGCAGTGCGTGTTTCATCTGCTTTGCCTGCGCGAACTTAGCGCAGATGCTGCAACGGTGCAGGAATTGACTGAAGTGGTGAGTCTGTACAGCAAAGAGGTCGAGCACTCGGAGGACAATCAGGCGCTGCTGCTGAAGCTTTTCCGGCGCGGAACACTTAGATGGCAGTATCTGGCGTTGATTCTTGATTTTTGATTGTATGTGCGCCGGGCGCGGACAAAATTCGTTTCTGTTTTACCCAGAAACGGACAACTTTTTTCGTGGAAAGCGACAAATTTATAAAATACCACTTTACTTTCAAGCGTTAAAGTGTTACCATAATTACGCCTGAACCCCACTATTAATAAAGGAGATATTTTATCTTGAACAATCGAAATAAACACTCTGATCCTGACAGCCAGCTCTACAGCGCCATTCTCAAGCTCCAGACTGTCGAGGAATGCTATGATTTCTTTACCGATCTTTGCACGTTTTCCGAGCTCAAGGCCATGGAGCAGCGCTTTGAGCTGGCAAAGCTTCTGAATGACGGCCTGATCTACAATGACATTCTGGAAAAGACCGGCGCTTCCAGCGCGACCATCAGCCGCGTCAACCGCAGTCTCAACTACGGCATGGGCGCGTACCGCATCATCTTCGACCGCATGAAGGAAGACGAGCAGAAGCAGAAGGAGCAGCAGGCGTGAGCGCATATGAAGCGCTTGCGGGCTGTTATGACGAGCTGACCTACGATATCCGATACGAAAAAACGCTGACCTTTTTTGAGCGGCTGTGCGCGCGGGAGCAAGTGCAGCCGCATTTGGTTCTGGATCTGGCCTGCGGCACGGGTTCATTGTCCATGCTGCTGGCCGGGCGCGGATACCGGGTGATCGGCGCAGATCTGTCGGAGGATATGCTGGCGGAGGCAGAGCGGAAGGCGCGGGAGCTGCCGGAGGGCAGCCGCCCGTTTTTCATCTGCCAGCCGATGCAGAGGCTTCGTCTGGCGGAGCCGGTGGACGCGGTGATCTGCGCGCTGGACAGCCTCAACTATCTGACGCGTCCGGACGACTGCCGGAAGACGCTCCGGCGCGTATACAATGCGCTGAAGTCCGGCGGGCTGTTCGTGTTTGATATCAACACGCCCGCAAAGCTGCGCGGTCTGGACGGGCAGGTATTTCTGGACGAGACGGACGACACCTACTGCGTCTGGCGGACAGAGTTTGACGCAAAAAAACGGCTGTGCTTTTATGGCATGGACATTTTCCGGCTGAACGGCAGCCTTTGGGATCGCTCGTTTGAGGAGCATATCGAATATGCCTATGAGCCGGACGAGCTTGCGCTGTGGCTCGAAGAGGCGGGCTTCACACACATCCGGCAATATGGCGACCGCGTGCTGCGCGCACCAAAGCAGGATGAGCAGCGTATTTATTTTTCCGCAAAGAAGGACTGACTATGAAAGACGAACTTGTACGCGCCATGACGAAGGACGGCTTTGTAAACGCCGTCGCCGTCACCACGACCGGCATTGTTGAGCGTGCGCGGCAGATCCATAAAACACTTCCGACCGCAACAGCGGCACTCGGCAGGCTTTTGACGGCGGCGTCCATGATGGGCAATATGCAGAAGGTCGACGACGGCTCCATCACGCTCCAGCTCAAGGGAAGCGGGCCGCTGGGGCGGCTGCTTGCCGTGTCGGATGCAGAGGGCAATGTGCGCGGCTGGGTCGAGAACCCGCAGATCTCCATGCTGGAAAAGGCCCCCGGCAAGCTGGATGTCGGCGCGGCTGTCGGCACGGACGGAACACTCACCGTGATCCGGGATCTTCGCATGAAGGAGCCGTATATCGGCACGATTGACCTTGTCTCCGGCGAGATCGCCGAGGATATCACGTCGTATTTTGCCCAGAGCGAACAGATCCCCACGGCCTGTGCGCTCGGCGTTCTGGTCGGGAAGGATCAGTCCGTCACGGCGGCGGGCGGCTATATCATCCAACTGCTGCCCGGCGCGCCGGACGATATCATTGATAAGATCGAGGCAGGCATTCAGAACGCAGGCGCGGTCAGCCGGTTGCTGGCGGCAGGCATGGACGGACAGGTCGTGCTGGAGACTGTGCTGCACGGATTTGATCTGGAAATTCTCGAAACGCAGCCGGTCGAATACCGCTGCTACTGCTCGCGCGACCGCGTGACGCGGACGCTCATCAGTCTGGGACGCAAGGAACTGCAGTCCATTGTTGACGACGGCAAGGACATTCACATCGACTGCCAGTTCTGCGACAGAATCTATGATTACACACCGGAACAGGTGCGGCAGATTCTGAAAGAGCTTGACGAATAAACAAAATGGCACACCCTCTGCGGCGTGCCGTTTCACTATGGAGGTATGAATATGATCGTTTCTTACAAGACCGGAGCAGAGTTTTTGCAGGACAATCAGACATATTTGCAGAAAAATCCCTATCTTTCCACATTTTTTACGCTCGACGCTCCGCTTTTGCAGGAGGCCGGCAAAATCAATTACGCGCTGCGCTGCGAACAGGGCGAAACGCGTCTGCTGGCTCTGAAGGTCGAGCCGTATAATCTGCTGCTGTTCGGTGAGGAAGCGTGTGTGCCGGAGCTGCTGCGATTTTTGTTCGACGGCGGCTATGAGATCAAAAACTATCTGTGCGCGTCGGAGCTGGGTTATGTACTGATGCGGGAAATGCAGCCGTATGGACGGTGCTATGAGGAGGCGCTGGCCATGGACTTCATGGAGGCGCGGCGCGTCACCGAGCCGTCCGCGCCGGAGGTCGAGCCGGCGCGGGAGGACGATCTGGACGAAATTTTTGACTGCGCGCAGCGGTTCGTGGCCGACTGCGGGTTGCTGGACAAACCGGAAAAGGAGTCGTTCCGGAAGGTGCTCGATTCGATCCGGGTCATCCGGGCGGATGGAAAAATCGTCAGCATGGCGCGCATCGCGCCGGCCACAGGAGATGATCTGCGGCTCGTGCTCGTCTACACACGGGACGAATACCGCGGAAGGGGCTATGCGCGCAAGGTGGTCAACAGCGCAAAAAACGAGATTTTGGCGTCCGGGAAGCGCGCGACGCTGAACGTCGACCGGAAGAATCCGGTTTCGTATCATCTGTATCTGTCGCTTGGGTTTGAGCGGATGTTCTCTCAGGGAGAATTCAGGCGGGTGGAGTAGGATAACAGCCAATATTCCGGAACCCAATGCAGTTGGTAGAAACGAGGCTCTGCGCGATGGGAAACCGCAAATTCGTGCCGCATCCTGTAGGGGCCGATGCCCACATCGGCCCGTTGGGAAGTTGCGAATTCGCCGAAGATTCCCGTAAAAACGGTGCATTCTGCCGGGCCGATGTGGGCATCGGCCCCTACAACCGAATACGCAGATGCACCCGAATTCGCCGAGAATTTCTAT
>ERZ773130.1776-NODE-1776-length-18710-cov-2.947789_pt1 | contig 18710 bp, 17 predicted proteins | sample MGYA00511919_ERZ773130 | MGnify/ENA primary metagenome ERZ773130 (study PRJEB29015, sample SAMEA2737851) | human gut metagenome | biome: human gut; feature: human-associated habitat; material: faeces | place: China | collected 2012 ...
CCCGTTTTCGTCGTAGACGGTGGGCGTGGTGGGGCGGTACTCGGCCACCTTCAAGTCCTGAAGCCGCAGCACATACGCCACCGTGCAGCCCACAAGCAGCAGCATCAGCCCGATCACGGCGGCCACCAGCCAGAGCCGGGGCAGGGGCTTCGCGCCCGCCGTGCCGTCTCTGTATTTCTGGGTTTCCCAGAGGTATGTACCCTTGGCGTCGCCGATCATATCCAGTATTTCGTTGGCGTTCACAGCAATTCCTCCTTTTCCAGCGCCTGTCTGAGCCTACCTCGGGTGCGGCGGAGCATGGAGGTGACCTTGCTGACGGAGAAGCCGAAATGCCCGGCGATGTCCGCAATGGGGTCTAAGTACCAGTACCGGCTCAGGAACACCAGCCGTTCCGTTTCCGGCAGGGATTCCAGGAAGCTGTTGAAGGCCACGGCAAGCTCCTTGCGATCCATGGCCTTTTCCAGACTGTCCTGAGACGCGCAGTCCTCCAGCTCGTCCAGCGCCAGCGTCACCTCTCCGCCGCCCCGCTTGCAGGCGTTCCGGTAGCGCCAGCGGTCGATGGCGAGACGGCGGGTGATCTTGCCGAGAAAGGTTGCGAGAATGGAAGGACGGCGGGGCGGCATGGCGTTCCATGCCGTGAGATAGGTGTCATTCACGCTTTCCTCGGCGTCTTCGTGGTTTGTCAGGATGTTTTTGGCAATCGAAAAGCAGTAGCCGCCGTATTTCTGCGCGGTTTCGGAAATGGCGGTTTCCGACCGCGCCCAATACAGCGCGATGATGTTCTGATCGTCCAAAGCAAGCACCTCCTTGTGTCTGTTTGAAGCGCCCTTCACTTATCATCACGGAAAAAGAGGGAAAATCTTGCGCGCCGGGAGGAAATTTTTTTGAAAAATATAAGGAGCATTTCCACTGGTTTTCATTCGCCGTTTTGGGGAGGCTGAATTACGGCGAATGTATCCACCATGGCCGCGAATCGCACGCCATGCCCCTCCGCTGCTTCCATGAAGAATCGGCGGATAATGCGGAAGCAGCCGCTCTGTTCATCGGAAATATAGTCCCGCACTTCTAAAGGAGAGTTCCATTCGCTGCCGCTGTACATGGAGAACGTGATTCGGTTGGTTTCCGTGTGTTCCTGAATTTCCCACCGCGTTTCCAGCTCTGCGCGTTCCTGAGAAGCGGCATCTTTATAGGGCATATCCAGATGAACGATCTCGATTTCGCAGGTGGGCAAAGAGGTATCCGGCTGGGGATTCATAAGGGCGTCGATCTCGGTTTCGAGGTCAAATGAGGGTGTGGTGGCTCCGAGAGCTATAGTGGCAACATACTCCTTGGTGTGAGCCTGGAGGGTGTCTATAAGCTTGGTCGCCTTTCCGGTGCAGATGGCCATTACTCCTGTTGCGAGCGGATCGAGCGTACCGGCGTGACCCACTTTCAAGCGTTTCATCCTCATGCGTCGCAAAAGGGTGCCGCGCACCCGCTTCACGACATCAAACGATGTCCATCGATAGGGCTTGTCTATATAGAGGACTTCTCCGTCGATAAAGTTCATAGGCTTACCAACAGATGCAGATTATACCCATGATGACGCAGTAGACGGCAAACCAAACGAGTTTGCCCTTCTTGACGATGTTGAGCATCCATTTGCAGGCAAGGCAGCCTACGACGAAAGAGGCGATGAAGCCTATCGTGAGGGGGAGCATACCTACATTGCTCGATGCGGCAGGCTCGGAAATCATGTCCTTTATGTTGAGCAATGTTTCGCCAAGGATGGGGATTATGACCATCAGGAATGAGAATGAAGCTACTTTTTCGCGCTTGTCGCCGAGGAGTATACCTGTGGCGATGGTGGTGCCTGAGCGGCTAAGGCCGGGAAGAACGGCGATAGACTGCGCTATGCCGATGACGAATGCGTCGAGCCAGGTGATGTCGCGCGGGCGATATACGCGGCCCGTGAGCTTGTTGGTTTCCTCGGGTTTTGTGCGGAAAAAGTAGGCAAATGCCAAAAGTGCGGCCGTTATGCATAGGCATATTCCCACTGTGGTGAGATTGCCGCCAAAGAAGCTTTCGACAGTGTCCTTGAAAAACAGGCCAACGACGGCTACGGGAATGCACGAGATGAGGATTTTGCACACGTAGTAGAAATTGTCGTCGCGCTTTATGGTGAAGAAGCTGCGGCATAACGGGAAAAATTCATTCCATAACACAACGAGTGTCGACAGCACGGTGGCGGCATGCAGCATGACATCAAACTCAAGAATATCCTCATTGGGCAAGTTTATGCCGAGGATTTCACGAAATATCTCAAGATGTCCGCTGGAGCTGATGGGCAGATACTCAGAGAGTCCCTGCACAATGCCTAAAATGAGGGCGTCAAGCCATTCCATATATTATTGATTGTAGATTTACTATGTTAAAAGTTGGGTTATTTGTCGTTTTCGGTGGCCTCGGCGGCGCTATTCTCTTTTTTGCGTGGACGATATACAATGGCCACGCCCATGAATATGAAGCCGAGAAAAGCCATGGTGGGGCCGACCACGATGCGGCGAGTTGAGAATATGTCGGGATTGAACTCGTCGACGGTTGAGCTGCCGCCGAGCATAAGTAGGAATCCGAGCACGATTATCAGACCGGCAACGGCCATGAGGATGAAGTTGATCTTTACGAGCGGAAATTGCGAATAGGATTCGCGCTCGATGCCGTTGTCTTCGACGGCCGGCTTGAAATTGTTATTTGGTTTTGCCATATTCTTTATATTTCAGTGTGAGAGTTGTTTATCGGAACATGTCGTCATAGTCAAGACGAAGATACTTGTTGGTCGCAAATAGCGCTGCAACGGCGCATATTATTATTCCTATAATAAGAATTCCGGCGAATACGCACGCCGCTTGGGGCCAGGTTATGGCCGATGCGATGCCTGAGTCGATTCCTTGCAGGTAATAGAGTGTGCCCGCGAGGATTGCGCTTGCAATCAATGCCGAAACGATGCCGCTCACCACGTTGGCGTTGATGAACGGACGTCGGATGAACGATCCTGTGGCTCCTACAAGCTTCATAGTGTGTATGATGAAACGTCGCGAATATACCGTAAGACGCACCGTGTTGTTGATGAGTGCAAATGAAATGAAGAGAAGCGCACAGGTTATTATTATTAAAATCAGTGAAACAGAGTTGATGTTGCGGTTTATGGAATCGACAAGCTCGGTGTGTACATTGACTTCGTGTACGTAGGGTAGCGACTTCAATGGAGTAATGATCTTGTTGATGGAGTCGGAACTTGCATAGTCGGCTTTAACTTTGACTTCAAGCTCTCCACTGAAGGGATTTATCCCGAGAACATCCATAAGATTCTCCCCTGTTTCTTCTTCCCAATTCATGAGTGCGTCTTCCTTGGAGTAGTATCGCACGCTTGCCGTATAGGGAGATGCTGTCCATTTGCTTTTAAGCTGATTGACTTCAGCATCGGTGGCAGTATCGGTCAGCACGATGTCAAACCCGATATTTTCCTTTATATTCCGGGTTATTGAATGTGCGGCTATCCCGAGCATGGCGATTATGCCTATCAACAACAATACAAGAGCCACACTGATTGTGGCTGTAATCTGGGCAGAGAATGTAGATATGCCTTTATTCGGTCTTTTTTCCATAGAGGGTTGTTAACGGGCGTATTTGCCCAAAAGACTTACAAAGTTAATATATAAAACCCCCGTTGTCAAGTGATTGAAGTAAAAAAATATTGGCCGCAAAAACCATTGTAGGTTAATGCAGCCAATAAATATCTGGGAATAAGCTGATTATGCGAATTTAGCCCAATCGGTCTTTCGCATGTCGCCTTCGTTGGCAAATGTGGTGTGGAATGCGAGTGCGGCGTTGAGCGAGTGGGGTGTCTGACCGCCCTTGCCCATGCGCAGGTAGTCCCAAAGGAGTTCCTTGTAGTCGGGATTTACGCAATTCTCGATGATTGTTTCGGCACGCTGTACGGGGTCTTTTCCGCGCAGGTCGGCTACGCCCTGATCGGTGATGAGCACATCGACCGAGTGCTCGCTGTGGTCGAGGTGAGAAACCATGGGGACGATTGTCGAGATAAGACCGCCCTTGGCAACTGACGGACAGCTGAATATCGAGATGTAGGCATTGCGGGTGAAGTCGCCCGAACCACCGATACCGTTCATCATCTTGGTTCCTACAACGTGGGTTGAGTTGATGTTTCCGAATATGTCGGCCTCAAGTGCTGTGTTCATTGTGATGACACCGAGTCGGCGAACAACCTCGGGGCTGTTGGATATTTCTCCGGGACGGATTAGAATCTTGTCGCGGAAGAAGTCGATGTTGTTGAACACTTCGGCCATCTTTGCATCGGAGAATGTGAGCGAGCATGTAGATGCGAATCGGCATTTTCCGTGTTCCATAAGGTCAACCACTGCGTCCTGTATGACTTCGGTGTACATGTCGAATGCGGGAACTTCATTGGATTCACCAAGGCCGAAGAGCACGGCATTGGCCACATTGCCCACACCGCTCTGCAGGGGCAGGAACGAAGGAGGTATTGCTCCGCGACGAAGTTCTTGGATGAGGAAGTTGCACACGTTGTTACCTATCATCTGAGTGGTTTCGTCAAGCGGTGAGAAACCGTGAACTCCGTCGGTGAGGTTGGTGCGTACGACTCCGACAATCTTTGCGGGGTCTACCTTCAGCAAAGTAGTACCGATGCGGTCGCTTGGCTTGTAGATGGGTATTTCGCGACGATAGGGAGGATCGAGCGGCATATATATGTCATGAAGGCCTTCGATTGTTTCGGGAATTGCCTCGTTGAGCTCAATGATGATCTTCTTTGCGAGATGGGCTACGGTGGGCGACATTCCTAAACCGGTGCCGAGAAGTATTTCTCCGTTGTCGCTTACGCGTGCGGCTTCAATTATGGCAATGTCGATGTCGCCGAATGTTCCGTAACGCACCTTTTGAGCCAGCTCCGACAAGTGAAGGTCGAAGTAGTGGGCGTCGTGAGAATTGATGCGTTTGCGTAAGTCGGGACAGCTCTGATAGGGGGTGCGAGTGCCAATGGCATTTGCGCGTGCAAGGGCGCCATCGACATGGTCGTTGGTTGATGCTCCCGAGAAAATGTTTACCTTGAAGGGGCGGCCTTCGGCATGCTCTTTTTCGGCTTTGGCTGCAAGCGCCTCGGTGACTACCTTGGGGGTACCGGCAGCAGTGAAGCCTGAGAGTCCAATGTTGTCGCCGTTCTTGATAATGTCGGCGGCTTCCTGTGGGGTGAGAATGGGAAATGCCATAATCTTGTGACGATAATTGATTATATATTTGATTTTAAGAAAAATACATGGTATGTAGCGCTTAAATCGGAAGCCTGTGGCTTGACGGTTTCGGCGGTTTTTCGTATTTTTGCACAAAAATAGCTAAAACTCTCCTACTATCAAAATTTTTTCGCATCTGCCGCCGATGTAACGCGGGGCCGATGCTATGAGTACAAAAAGAGAAGATGAAACAGAATGACGATGCACGGGCGCATTCCGATAAGCGCCTGTATATAGAAACCTACGGATGCCAGATGAACGTAGCCGACAGTGAGGTCGTGGCTGCGGTGATGGATACCGTGGGATATGTGATGACCGACGATATAGACATGGCCGACGCCGTGTTGCTCAATACATGCTCGATACGTGACAATGCCGAGCAGAAGATCCATTCACGCCTTCAATATTTGGCTTCGTTGAAACGTAAGCGTCACGGCCGGCTGACAGTGGGCGTCATAGGCTGCATGGCCGAGCGAGTGAAGGATGACCTGATTGAAAACCATGGCGTAGACCTTGTGGCCGGACCGGATTCCTATCTCGACCTGCCTGCGCTGTTTGCTTCGGTGGAGTCGGGGGAGAAGGCTATAAATGTCAAACTTTCCACAACCGAAACCTATCGTGACATAATACCGATGAAGATTACGGGCAACCGTGTTTCGGGCTTCATCAGCATCATGCGCGGATGCAACAACTTCTGCTCTTACTGCATAGTTCCCTATACCCGAGGCCGTGAGCGCAGCCGCGAGGCCGAAAGCATATTGCTCGAATTGGCCGATTTGCGTGAACGTGGATTCAAGGAGGTGACGCTGCTTGGTCAGAACGTGAATTCCTATAACTATACGGGCTCCGACGGCGTTACGGTCGACTTTGCCGCATTGCTCGCAATGGTGGCCGAGGCCGCTCCCGATATGCGAGTGCGATTTACAACGAGCCATCCCAAGGACATGAGCGATGAGATAATCGCCACGATGGCCCGATACCCAAATATATGCAAGCACATACATCTGCCGGTACAGTCGGGCTCCAATGCCGTGCTGAAGAGCATGAACCGAAAGTACACGCGTGAATGGTATCTTGACCGCATAGCCGCCATTCGTCGTGCCATGCCCGATTGTGGAATATCCACCGACCTGTTTACCGGATTTCACGACGAGAGCGAGGCCGACTTCGAGATGACGCTTGACTTGATGCGTGAGGTGGGATTTGATGCGTCGTTCATGTTCAAGTACTCGGAGCGTCCCGGAACACTTGCTTCAAAAGTTATGCCTGATAATGTGCCCGAAGAGGTAAAAATAGACCGTCTTAACCGCATGATAGCTCTCCAGAACGAATTGTCGGCTGCATCCAACCGCCGCGATGTGGGACGGACTTTTGATGTGCTCGTGGAGGGCGTGTCGAAACGCTCCAAGGAGCAGATGGTAGGCCGCAACCAGCAAAACAAGACTTGTGTGTTTCCGCGTGGCACATTCCGCATTGGCGACACTGTAAAAGTAAAGGTAGTCGACTCATCATCGGCTACCTTGATATGTGAATTGGCCTGACGCTCTTGTCGCTCGGCTTTTATTCGGCTGCTGTGTTCAGTATGTCGAGCAGGCTGTCGCGTGAATTGATGCGGATTTCATTGTTGTTGTATTCGATTATTCCGCGATTACGCATGCTCTCAAGCGTGGCGAGGAATGATGTGCGTTGCACTCCGAAAAGTGAGTACAGGTCGCGTTGGCGGCATGTCAGCGCTATGTCGGTTCCTCCTCGCTGTGTTAACGAGATTATCCAGAATGCTATACGCTCTTCAAGGCTTCCGGTTGTGATGGCCAGGATACCGTCGACTGCCTTCTGGGCGTTCTTCGATAATATGTTCAGGAAATTGAACAGGAATATCTCATCGGTGTTGAGTATCTTTATGTAGTCGCTCTTGGATATCTGAAGTATTCCGGTGGCTTCTATCGCTTCGGCTGTGCACGGATAGAATGGAGCACGGCCGAAAAGGAATTCGGGGGCTATTACATTGGGCGCTTCAAGAGTCTGCGATACTTTGAATCGGTCGTCGGAATTGGCTATAGTGAGTCGGGCTTTCCCTGAAATGATAAACTTTATATGCGTGCATTGGTCCCCCGCATTGAGAATAATCTCATTGGGAAGATATTTTAGGAAGTGGAACTTGGCCATGCCAACTATCTCCGATATTTTTTCATGGCTGACTCCCTTGAATAGCGGGAGCCCCATCAATATCTCATACATGCTGTCCATAATGGTTGTATATTAGGTACTATTATTAACATTTGCCGTGGCGTAAAAGTTTTATTTTTAACCTATTGTTTCTCTTTTTGTCTTAAAATACAATTGCATGGAATTTATTGTATTCTGCCATGCGACATAAGCCGCCGGACCCACCGACGCAATCGGGTTAAGATAGGTCAGTGCCATCCATATAGCGAGCACGGTGTTCTTTTGTCCGAGCCCTTGCGCCCCTGATATCTTGTCGCCGAGTCGTGCGCCCACGCGTCGTCCTATCCAGAACTGTGCGCAGCACACCACAAGCGACGCCAGCGCGAGCAGCAGCATCTCGGGTATCTTCTCGGCCGGTTCTTTCATTATAAAGCTGACGGCATTGCCCACGACGATGATGAGCGCTACGGCCCAAATGTAGAACGATAGCGACTGGCGCGAGGCTATGGCGTCGTGTACGCGTGGCATGAATGCCTGAAACAGCAAGGCGAGTGCGAGCGGAGCGAGGATAAGTGGGAACACTCGTGTGCTTATGGCAAAAAACGACTCGGCAAATGTCAAGTCGGCATCGGTGCCCATATATGTAAACAGTAACGGAGCGAGAATGGCTACCGCTATATTGCTGAACAGCGAGTAGGTGGCGAGGCGAGGTATGGAGCCGCCGAGCATTCCCGTAATTACCGGTGCGGCCGTTGCCGTGGGGCAGAATACACAGATGAATGCTCCCTGGGCTATGTCGCCGCTGAATGGAAGAAGTGCGAAGTAGACACACAATGCTCCGAGTACCTGAACGGCGAGAAGTGCCCATATAAATTTTGTAACCTTGAACTCATTGACCGATACTCGGCAGTAAGTTATCAACAGCATTATGAAAATGATGTAGGGCGATAAAAATGCTATTTCACCTATTGAGTCGTGAAACAATACTCCGCACAGCATTGCGATGGGAAGCATCCAAGGTTTAAGCAACTTTTGAATTTGTGAAACTTTCATGGTGCAAAGTTACTGCAAATATTGTAAGTGTTAATCGGGCTGAAATATTTTTTTGAAAACACACAAATATTTTATATCTTTGCATTGTGTCGTTACGAAATTGGTGAAACGGCTACAATCGGAGGGCTCAAAGCAGCCCTCAAAAGGAAATAGTAATAATCAAACAAGTATATGAATACTTGTACAATTTGTCTATATTCAAAATGTCATTTTGGCTGATTATCAGACATATTTTTCTATATTGACTATGAAATTATTTAGATGCCTACTATATGAGTTGTGCGGAATAATGTATAAATGATAATTTTGCGCTACAAACGACTCAAAACAGTATAGGAAAAATAAATTGGTATTTATATATTATTTTAGGGTTAGTATAGATTGTTAGAATCATTAATGCGACGAATGTAAATAGTGCATAATAGTAAATGTGTTTTATGTTAGGTTTGGAAGTCTTTTTATTAAAAAAGGCAACAAAATAGGCCGCTTCGTGAGAAATGGCCTATTTTGTTGTATGTATATGGGCGATTTCCTTTCTATATTGGACTAATATACGTATATTTGTTGTGCAATATAAAAACTAATCTATAATATCCTTCAGATGCCCATCGGTCGTTTCAGTTTTTTGAACAGGATTGTTGTGTCGTTACTGCTGCCGCTCATGTTTTGCGCAGTGTGTAGGGCCGACGATTTACCGGCTACGTTTGACGAAGCCATCAATCGCCTTGACAAGGCTTTGCCCTTGCGCTATGAAAAAGTGGCTCGACGATTTGCCAGGATTGATTCGATGAGGGATGTCGTAGAGAGTGTCGGCGGCGTAAAGAATGCCGATCTTTCCGTTGTTGAAACCATCGGCGTTGAATATAGCTCGTTGAACATCGATTCGGCTTTGTCGGTCTTTGACGCGGGCTATAAGGCGGCATTGGAGCGCGGTGACTCGGCGACGGCCGTCAGGTTCCGTTTGCGAATGGCCCGTATATACCCGCTAAAATCCATTGTAAAGGAAACGATAAACATATATGAATCCATTGATGCGCTGGAACTTGACTCGGCGGAGCGGCGATTGTATTACGACAGCGGGCGCTTCTCCTATGTGCTTATGGCTTCGATGTACTCGTCAACCGAGTTTGCCGGCGAATACTTTGAGCGGGCATGCCTCTTCAATGATTCGTTGATGACGCTGATAGGTGAGAATGACAGTATTTATAAGCTCTATCTCGGTACCGATTACCTTAATAAGAAGCAATATTCGCTGTCGATTGCCGCGTTGAACGACTTGTTGGAAACGCTGGAAATGGACAATGCCGTATTTCCTGAAACTGCATTGTTGCTGTCGGCCAATTATTCCGCGCGTGGGCGTGCTGAGCAGGCGTTATATTATACCGCGCTTGTTGCCATTTCCGACATAGAATGCGGATATTTGAGCAGCGAGGCGTTGAGGCGGCTTGGCACCGGGCTCTATAGCCGTGGCGATAACAAGCATGCTCATAAATATCTGCTTGCTTCACAGGAAAATATTGCTAATTCGGGAGCTGTGATGCGAAGTAGCTTGGTGGCTAAGTCGTTGCCTATGATTGTAGGGACACATCGTGGCGAGGAGCAGCGTTTTACGCGTATGCTTATAATCATTATCGCGTGTCTGGTGCTCATTTTGGCACTCATTTTTGTAATAATGTATAACCACTATAAGAGCATGAAGCGGTTGCGCATGATGAAGGACAATCTTGAGCAGGCCAATCAGATAAAGGAAGTGTACATTGGACGTTTCCTGTCGTTGTGCTCTATTTGCATGGACAAACTCGATGATTTCAATCGCATAGTGGGACGTAAAATCGTTGCAGGTCAGGTGGATGAGCTTTTGTCTATGGTTAAGTCGGGAAAGATGTCTGATGAGTACAGCCACCAGTTTTATGAAGTATTTGATGATGCATTTGTAAATATCTATCCTACATTTGTCGATGATGTAAATAAGTTGCTTGAGCCCGACAAGGCTATATCGTTGTCGGAGGACGGGCATCTGCCACCCGAGTTGCGAATCATTGCATTGATGAGGCTTGGTCTTGATGACAGTGCGCAGATGGCAAGATTCCTCGGGCTGTCGCTTAACACTGTTTACACCTATCGTAATCGAATAAAGAGCAGGGCTCGAAATCGCGATACTTTTGACAGCGACATAATGAATATTGGTATATTGAGCTAAAACTAACTCTATATTGCTTGTTTATGGGACTATGATTAATCGCTTGCAAATCAATGAATATATTTTATATCGGTTTTGTAAGTATTTATATTTAAGTGATACTGTGTTGAAATCAATGCAGCTGTTGAGTAATTTTGCATTCAATAATTGAATATGACAATTTTTACGTATGGTTTTGGAAAAACGGTAACACAATAGGTATAGTTAATGGTAGAAGACCGAAACGTGTATTTTGCGGTCATTTAGATTAGTTTTATGTTAGTTAGTAAAGTAGAGGCCCCTATTTGGAGGGTCATGGAATGAGCGGCGTCGAGAGATGTCGCTCTTTGATTTTATATGGGATGTATTGCAATTAGTCCCAATTACTCCTCTTGCAATTTTGCCGGCCTGACTGATTAGTCTTTGTGATTGATGTTGTCGGTGTCGACTGATTGATTCGGGTTGGCATTACGACGCTCTTCCCTCTTGCTCTCGAAGATCTGTGGCGCACGATTATTTAGTGTGGATATCATGTGAATTTTGCTTGCATCATTCTCTAAGATTGCCTGACAAATTAAATTTTAGGCTTGATATCCTTAGAAAATGGTTTATATTTTTAGTTGGCTTGTGAATGCCTAATGTGTTGTATAATAATGATATAATTGTCATACTCTGTCTATTTGTTTTATATCGCATCTCAATGATGTAGTTTCGGGCGTTTCGATGGCGTAAATTTGCAATGTGTAAAATAATTAATCAGTCTTTTGTAATATAGGATATAACATTAAGGTAGTTTCTTATTTAGGTTTTTAAAGTGTTTTTTGATTAATGATGTTTTAGGTTAATGGCTCGGTAATCCGAGATATAACAATAAGGGTCACTCGCGAGGGTGACCCTTATTGTTTATTGTCCTTTTATCGGTCTATCATGTCGAGAGGTCGTCGTTGAAACGCATCTACAAAAGAGCCGGGGGTCGAGTTGTAAACGTTGGCGCCTATGTGGCGTGCGTAACGCTCGATTGTGTAATAGGAGCGGAATGCAACAACCATGCTTTGCAATATCTTGTGCAGAGGCAATCCCATGCTAACTGCTTTTGTCCGGGCCAGTTCACTGTCACTGTCTTTGTAGAAATGAGGTTGTATCGACACCACTTCATTGTTATCATTGACGCTGAGTGTACGTGTCCAGGAATGGTCGGCCCCTACTATGTACACGTTTTTAAATCCAAGAGCAAGTGCTGCCATTATCGAAGGAATGAGGACGTTTCGTGGACGCGGCATCCCTCTCATTGATTTGAATGCTGCATTTTCAAGCCATTTATAACCTTCAACACCCACAGCATTGTAGGTGCGCAGATCAATGTTGCCGTTGCCGGCTCCCGGGGCTTTGGCAGTATATTGTGTCGGAACGAGCAGTGTCATCGGCCAGTCAACTGCCGACAGATTTTTGTGAAGCCGCTTTACATTGTCATTGTCGTTGGATGTGAAGAAGTGAGGGTCGGCTAAAACGTAAAATCGAGGCTTTAACATGAAAAACTCCGGAGTGTTGGCTGCAAAGTTGACTGCCATGGTGGGGTGCTTGGTCAACAAATCGCTGTGCCGGGCTATCGTGTCGGCGAGCGATGGTCCGTTGCCCATTACGATTATCGAATCGGCATTGTCGACAGGTTTCAGTGTCGCGCGATGTGTCTGGAGGACTATTTTGGCTATTGATTTCAGCGAATCGCCTGTACGCGATGCAAAATCGGCTATGGTGTCAAATGTCATCTTCGCTGTATTTATGGGTTTTAAGATATTCGGTTGCACTCATCGGTTCCCATGCCGTATGTTTTGATATGGCGAATGAATTAAATGTAAGCGTTGTCGTCCTCGCTTTCAACTTCTTCCTGGTCCAAGACAGTGCGCCGAAAGTAAGATCACCGAGCAATGCAAGTGCCTTGGCTGTCTTTAATCCGATGCTGAAAAGCCGTTTATTGCCCAATCGATAGGCTATTGCATCGGCCAGCTGTTCTATGGTGGCACCGCTTCGGTCGGTGAGATTGTATATGCCTTCGATGATTGAATCCTGCTTGTCGGAAACGGCTCTTACCGCTTTGGCCACATCGATTGCGTGGACAATGCTGCGCTGTGCTTCATTGCCTTTCACGTGCATATAGCTGCCGTTGTTTACATCACGTGCCAGCCGGCCTGTGAATCCTTCCATTCCCGTGCCCACCACATCGGCCGGACGCAGTATTGTGCATGCCGCACCTGTGGCTTTGCAGCGCTCCTTGATCCTCTCCTCAATTGAGGCAAGATGGCGCGAAGCATTGCCGGTGGGCTTTATCGGAGCCGTTTCGTCGATGTTTTCGCCCGACGAGAGCCCATACACGGCGGTCGACGACACCACCACTACATGCTTGGGCTTGGTGTCGTCAATCAGCTTCACGGCCTCCTCCTCGGTCATCTCTCCGGGATCCGATATTACCGTCAGCGGGCATATGGCAGGGGGCTCGTAGTCGTCGCCGTGTCCCAGCTCGCGGGCTATGTATCGCCCCATGAATCCGTTGCGGTGCGATATGTGCGCATCCTTTATCCGGGGCTTGCTTGCGTCGTTATTTGATGTTGTCATAGAGTGTTATGTATTGTTCCACGGCTTTTGCCGTGTCGTCGGTGCTTATTATATAGGTGGGATGCCCGTCGAGTCCGTTTAGGATGGCGCATTCTGCGGTGTGCTTGCTGTCGCACACGATATGAAGCAGATCCCACGCTCTAAACGTGCTTTCGATTGTCTTGCGTCGGAATTTTCCTCGTTTTATCAGCGCGTTATGTCCGGTACCGGGTATTGTGTCCTCGGTTAATGATAGTACAACGGGCATTTTGCAGCGCATCATTACGTAGGCCATAAACGGAATGTTGAGAAATGCGTTATTTGAACCTACCAGATGCACTACATCGGGATTGAGCGCTATGATGCGGTCGAGAAGCGATGCCGTCACTCTTGTCGAGTGCATGCCGTGAGTGTCGCTCAACCATCCGAGCGCATTGTGTACCGCCCGGTCGATGCGATTGCCTATCTTCAGGTCGACCACGTTATGTGGGCTATTGCAGCCGTTGTCGGTTGCAGTGGCTGTAATGAATTGATGGCCAGATTCGTTTAGCCTCGTTGATATCGCCGACATAAGCGGAGTGAAACTGTAGTTTATTAGCACTATTTTCATACCGACCTCAAAATTAGTCAAATAATTTGAGAATAAGAAATTTGTGTTGCGGCTCGCAAATCACGCGAACCGCAACACTTTAATGCGACGAAAAATAGTTGGATTTAAGTATCTCCTACTTAGAGATACTTTTTTTAGATTTCGCAAAGATAAAACATTTATTTGAAACAGCAAAAATATTTTAACCTTTGGCACTGTTAAAAATGTCGTGTAAAATACACACTGAAAATATAAGTTATTGATTGCATGGCTATTAACCAGAGTATTAATTTGATTTTATGTCAATATTTAAGCGTTTTTAACCTTATTGGGCGGGGGTATATTTGACAACATTCAAACATTTACCAATTTTAAACTTATATATGCCTATTTGTGTAAACATATTTAATAAATAGGTTAATACGTTGTAACTGTGCAAATTGCAAAAGTATCTCTAAGTAGGAGATATTTTACTATGGAACTATCGATGTGTGGAAGGATATGTGTTTCCTTTATCTGCTTGGAAGTTAGTGCTTTATTTTATTGTGTTTATACCGTAGGTGAAGGGAACGCACATTGTTTTTGACATGGGGTAGCTGCTATGACAGTGCTTAATATTGAATTAATATAACATAATCTTTACATCAATGAAAAAGAGGATTGCAGTAGCGTTATTGTCATTACTGGCAGTTATGCAATTCAGTGCATCAGCTCAAGAGGTGGCTGTTAAGACCAATTTGATATATGATGCCACACTGACCATCAATGCTGGAGTCGAGGCTCGCTTGGCGCCAAAATGGACTTTTGACCTGTCGGGCAACTTCAACGGCTGGAAGGTCAATGAACACTATTGGAAACATTGGCTCATTCAACCCGAAGCCCGTTATTGGCTATGTGAAACATTCCAGGGCCATTTCTTTGCCGCTCACGCATTGGGCGGACAGTTCAATCTGGGCAACATCCACAACTCAATCAAGTTTCTCGGAAGCGATTTCAGCAAGCTCACCGACCGCCGTTACCAAGGCTGGATGGTAGGCGCCGGAGTGGCCTACGGTTACTCTTGGATTCTAAACCGTCACTGGAACATCGAGGCTGAGTTTGGATTCGGTTACATCTACACCCATTACGATGTATATCCCTGCGCCAAGTGCGGAACAAAGATTGCCAAGGATCGCTCCCACAACTATGTCGGCCCCACAAAGGCGGCAATTAATCTTGTTTACACATTCTAATTCACGATTTCAACAAGCAAAATCATTTCAGCATTTACAACAATGAAACTCAAGAATATCATCATGTCATGCGTAGCGCTGTTCATGGGTCTATATGCCCAGGCTGCCGCTACATCGCTGCTTGCCGGCTCTGTGAAAATCGACGACCTTAAGGTTGAGCGCTCCGAGAGCCGTTTGTTGGTGTCGATGAATATCGATGTCGCCGCCTTGAAGCAGGGCGCGAGCAGGGAAACCGTCCTAACTCCCGTCCTCAAGGATGACGAGGGCAACCGTGTCGCATTCCCCTCGGTTACTGTTGCCGGACGCAATCGCTATTACAGCCATCTCCGCAACGACGGCAACAATCCCACCCCCAATCTATTCCGCTCGGGCAAGACTTCAGTTATTCCCTACTCGGCCAACGTGGCCTACGAGCAGTGGATGGAGCGGGCCGAGCTCGCAATTGAGGAAGATGAATGCGGATGCGCAGGCCGCACTCTCCTTTCGTCCGACGAGCTACTGCAGCAGCTCGATTTCAAGCAGCGCGTATTCGCTCCCCAGTTCGTTTTCATTACTCCCCAAGCCGAAATGGTTAAAGCTCGCGAAATTAAGGGTTCAGCCTACATCGACTTTCCAGTCAACCGCACTGAGATATATCCCGATTATCGTCGCAATCCCGAGGAGTTGGCCAAGATTCGTCAGACTATCGATGTCGTGCGCAACGATGCCGACACTCGCATAACCGCTCTCTCAATCAAGGGTTACGCTTCACCCGAAGGCTCTTACTCCAACAACGTTCGCCTCGCCAAGGGCCGTACCGAAACGTTGAAAAACTACGTGCAGAGCCTCTACGCCTTCGAGCCGGGACTCATACGCACATCTTTCGAGCCTGAGGATTGGGAAGGCCTCCGCCGTTACCTCGAGTCGTCAGGCATCGAAAACCGCGACCGCATCCTCGCACTTGTCGACAGCGACCTCCCGACGCCAAGGATGCCCGCATCAAGCGTGACTTCCCCAAGCAGTATGCATTCCTCCTCGCCGAAGTATATCCCGGACTCCGTCACTCCGACTACACAGTCGAATACGTAGTGCGCTCCTACACCGATGTCGAGGAGATAAAGGCCCTCATGCTCACCGCACCGCAGAAGCTATCCCTCCAGGAGCTCTTCCTCGTGGCTCAGTCGATGGAGCCCGGAACGCCCGAGTACATGGAAGTGTTTGAAATCGCCGTGCGCATGTACCCCGACGATCCCGTGGCCAATCTTAACGCCGCCAACTCCGCAATGCAGATTGGCGACTACGCGAAAGCCGCACGTTACCTCCTCAAGGCAGGCAACGATCCTCAGGCCATCTACGCTCGCGGTGTCCTTGCCGGACTTCAGGGCGATTATGATGCCGCCGAGAGTTATCTCAAGCAGGCCGCTCGCCTGAAGGTCGCAGTCGCTCCCGATGCAGTAGAGCAGCTTGAGGAGATGAAAAAGTACAACTCTAAAAAGTGACCAATCACAATTAACCCATTGATAAATACTATAGAAAATAAAAATCAAATCATTTAACGAATCATTATAACGATGAAACACTTTAGCAAATTATTAGTAAGCGCATTCGCCGCCTTCTCGATGGTGGCATGTAGCGAAGACCTTCCCGAGGGTGGCAACAATAATTTCTATCCCGGAAGTGAAGACGACAAAGCTTATATTCAGGTTGATGTTAAGCTCCCCTCTGCTCCCGGCAGCCGTAGTGAAACCATTCCCGGTGGTGACGGCAGTCAAAGTGATGCTGGTGTTGAAGGTGATGCTGGTGTTGAAGTAGGTAAGAATTATGAAAACAACGTACACACAATCCTCCTCGTTCTCGCCACTCCCGAGGGTAAATATGTTTCTCACGGAGTTGTAGGCGGTCTTAGCACTAACGACAACAACAATCCTTCAACTGCAGTAAAGCCCAACGTAACGGCTACTGCCTCTATTTCGCGTACCGACCTCAATTATCTGTATGAGAATGGAGCTTTAATGCAGGAATACCAGGAAGGAATCAACGTATATGTATTCTGTAATCCGTTGCAGACCCTTGTCGATGTACTTAACAAGGCTCAGCAGGGCGATGTAGATTGGATTAATGAATCTTATGAGATAAAGGATGATGAAAATAGCGCCATTTGGACTAAGAATTCATTCCTTATGTCGAGTCACGATGTTGCAATACGTAAGCTTCCTGTTCAGTTCTCGTCTTGGGATAACTACAACTCTGAGGAGTCGGCCTTCAAGCTCTGTGAAAATAACAGCGGTAGCGTTGACAACTCTCTTGGAGCTGATAAGAACTATGGAACCAATTATGTTCATGTTGAGCGAGCTGCTGCCCGTTTCGACTTCAAGGATGGAAGTAAACTTGGCAACAACACCTATGACCTTGGCAAAACCGAGGCCGATAAGGAAGTGATGAAGGTGCAGCTCATGCGCATGGCCCTCGTAAACCTCAGCAAGAACTTCTATTTCCTCCGTCGCACTTCTGTTGACGGTATGCCCAATAATGTGACTATATGCGGTACTGAATACGATAATTACATTGTTGACACCGATGCCAAATTCAAGAGCGAAGATCTCAACGACCCTAAAAATACTGTTCAGTTCCCCAACTACGTTTTCTATCCTTTGTTTAATGCCGAGGGTAAAATCGATGAGGCTCAGCGCAACAAGTGGCATCGTCATCTTATCAAGGAGGAGATCCTTAAGGGTGGACCTGACAACGACGACTCTTGGAATGACGATGGCAAAAAGGGCGATTATGTAATCTGGCGTTATGCTGTAGAAAACACTATCCCCTCCGATGAAAATAAGCAGCGCAACGGTGTATCTACCGGTGTTGTATTCAAGGGTAAGCTTTTGTCAGGTAGCAATACTGCCACAAAACACCCGAAATTGAACGCTGCCATTAATGGTACCTACACCGTGCCTATGAAGGATGGAAAGGTTAATGGCTACGTTTACACTGTCGACGGAAAGACCTATCCTATTCTCTATGAGTTCCAGTCGCAGATTTATGTAGGATGGAACGATGAAGTTATGGAACATGCCGCTGCCTACGGTCCCGGCTCACCCCTTCACACTGCAGCTACTGTTGCTCCCGAAGGTGGCAAGAGCGTCAACGAACTCTATCAGGCTCTTGTAACGGCCGTACAGGAGAAAGACAAGGTTAAGGAAGAAGCTGCACTCACTGCATTCCGTGCTGCCGCTACAGCTGCCGGATTCACTCTCTATCAGGCAAGCTTGGACGAGCACAATGATTACGGAGCAGGCTACTACTTCTACTACTACTATTGGAACCGTCACAACGACAACGGTCTGCCCGCAACAATGGGTAAGATGGAGTTTGGTGTAGTACGCAACAATGTCTACAAGCTTGCCGTAACCAACATCAAGCGTCTTGGTCACCCCCGCATCACCGACAATGACCCCGATCCCATTGATCCCAACACCCCCGATGAAAAGGGCGATGTTTACTTGACTGTTTCTTGTCAGGTACTTCCTTGGACGGTTCGCGTCAACAACATTGAATTCTGATAAATCAATATGAATTTTTCAAAATATCGAAATAAACTGTCACGATGGCTCGGTGCG
>ERZ773130.1783-NODE-1783-length-18608-cov-35.085000_pt1 | contig 18608 bp, 27 predicted proteins | sample MGYA00511919_ERZ773130 | MGnify/ENA primary metagenome ERZ773130 (study PRJEB29015, sample SAMEA2737851) | human gut metagenome | biome: human gut; feature: human-associated habitat; material: faeces | place: China | collected 2012 ...
TAAGGGCAAACTTTAAGAGTAAAATAAAAAAGTCAAGTTTTATACCCTGTAACTGAAACCTAAGAATGGCGTCTATAAGTCGTTAGGTAAGGTGTATTACCTTTACGGCGTATGCCCATTGGTTGCTACCAACAACTTATGGGCTATAGATGTTTTTTATTTTATCTACAAATCTATTATACCTCGCTTGGATATATTTGTCAATAAAAATTTATAATTAATTATTCATTTATTTTTACGAACAAAATTATAACTGGGACTTGAAGTCCCACTTACGCAAAAAAGCCGTAGCCCTGCAAGTATTTATTTGCAAGACTACGGCTTTTTTTAAATTGAATTTCGTAGAAGTGTGGGTGATATTGTCTATAAGAATCTGCATTAATAATAAATATGTTATTATCATCTTTTGCGAGAATTTTTTGAATTGTTGTCTTTCCTGCACCCGGTTGACCTCCCAGTATGTAAGCTGTTGGTTGAGAAACGGGCGATAATGGTTTTGTTGCTTTTTCTATAATAAAATTATATTTAATAAGAAATTCATCTTCTGAATACTTTTCAATATTATTCATACTGCCATATCCTTTGAAGATAATATTGATATATTATCAATTATATTTTCATATATAGTAAGATTTTGTTTAACATTTTCTATATCTTCCATGGTATCACATAAAATAATTTTTCTTGCAAAATCAGCTAAGTTATCTTCAATTTTTTTAATACATTCAGGAATATCATTTTCGTTACTTAAATTTGAGTATTTTGCTAATATTCCATATGCCTTTTCGTATAAAACTTCTGCTTGTGCTGTAACCAAATAATTACTCATAAAAATCTTCCTTTCTTAAATCATTTTATTTCTATTGGGACAATCGATAATGTGTATCCCAAAGGAGCAAGAAGTCTAAATAATGTGTCGATTTGAGGTGTAGAACGCATATTTTCCAATCTTGCAATAGCAGGTTGTTTAATTCCACTTATTTCAGCAAGTTCACGCTGTGAGAGTCCTTTTGATTCTCTTGCTTCTATTAGTTTGCTAATCAACTTAGTCTCAAATTCGTTTTGATATTTTTTAGTAGTAGCGTTATTCATTTTATCACTTCCTTAATATATTTATACGATAACATATTAGTTATCGTATGTCAAGAGTAATAAATGGGACTTCAAGTCCCATTTACGCAAAAAAAGCCGTAGCCCTGCAAGTATTTATTTGCAAGACTACGGAATTATTTATATCTTGTGTTTTAAATTTCCACGAGAGTTTTGGCTAAGTATTTGATTAACCTTATCATTATATTTTTTCTCAAATACAATGATAAAACTATTATCAGATATTTTCTTAGCCTTAAATGGAATTCCACTGTTGGCTAAATCGTTAATTTGATTTAAGTTTATTTGCTGATAAACTTCTTCTTTTTGAGATAGAATTTCCTGTGTTTGTAAATCCTTGGGTAGTTCTAAGCCATTATCTATGCAGTATTTTATGTAAGCTTGCTCAAGCAATTTAAAATCGCAACTATTATGAACTAACTTATCATTAACTTTGTCTACAATACGATGATAGGTTTTTTCTGCTTGTTTTTCTATTTTATCTTTAAATTTTCTACAATAAGCTAATTCTTTTCTTACTCTTTCTTTTTGTGTATTATTAGAAATTTCAGAAATATTAAGCATCGTTATACATTGGTGAGGAATCGGAAGCATATATGCAAATCTCAAAGTAGCATATTCTTTACAATACTTATCATTTTTTGGTTTTATTTGAATATCATCTTCTCTATTGTGTTGTTTAGATGATATAGGCACAAAGTAATTAATTCCTTGAATATTTAAAACAGTTCCATAGAAAAACTTATTGTTTCCACTTCGATATTGAACATTTGGAACTCTGGTAAAACCACGATGAGCAGATTCAAACTTTTTTAAATAATCAATATAATCTAAATCAACATTATAAAATGCAATTTTCATTTTATATAACCTCAATTTTCTAAATTAAAAAAGCGGGTAATAATACCCGCTTTTGATTACTTTTACACTCGCTCTTTTACAAGTGGCGAAACACTCAACGATAAAAACACTCGCTCTTTTACAAGTGGCGAAACACTCAACGATAAAAACACTCGCTCTTTTACAAGTGGCGAAACACTCAACGATAAGATGAGTAATCGAACATCATTAATATTATATTACATTATTCTTGAAAATATGTCAACTATTTTTTAAAATTCTAAATTATAGAATAAGTGGGACTTCAAGTCCCACTTATTTTACAGATATATTCCATTTATCTTCTTGCTCATATTTATTAACAAGCTTATAAAAAGTGGTTCTTTTCAGATTTAAGATTTCCATAGCTGTATTAGCTCGGATTTCTTTCTTTTTCCATCTGATGTAAACCTCAAACCAATTTGGGGGAAAGTTTATTTCTTGTCTGCCAAGATGCTGTCCTCGCTTTCTTGCTGCGGCTATTCCTTCGGCTTGTCTTTTTCTCGTTTCTTGACGCTCTTGCTCTGCAACAGAAGATAAGACTTCAATAATGATATTATTAACCATTTCGATAATCCACTCTTGTCCCTCAAGGTCAATCATAGTTGTAGGCATATCTATGACTTTTATACGAATGCCGTTTTTCTTGTAATATTCAAGCTCAGATTTTATGTCAAGCTTATTTCTGCTCAGGCGGTCGAGAGATTTTATAATAAGGGTGTCACCGCTTCGGAGTATGTTGTTTCTCAAAATCTGATAGTTGGTTCTTTCTAAGTTTTTTCCTGATTGCTTGTCTGCGAAGATATATTTTTCTTCTGCACCAAGCTGATGAAACGCTTCAAGCTGTCTATCTAAACTCTGCTCATTTGTGCTGACACGAGCATAGTAGTAAGTTCTTGTTTCACTCATTTTTGTTTTCCTCCGTAATAGTTGCAATATTAAAAAAATAGAGCATAATCGTACTGATAACGGTTATGCTCTGTCACTATCTTTCAAGTTTTGAAAGATATGGCAAGTGTTTTCTCTGCTGTTATTAGAGTTGTAAAATACGAATATATTCTGAGATAGGCGAATTAACTGCTACCCTATATAAATCATTCATTTTATTACTGGATAATTTTCCTTGTTCAACTCTTGAAAACCAATAGATTAAGGGATGACTTTTTTGGAGCAATTTTGTGTTGTTTGGGAGAATAAACGATAAAATATTACTGGAAGTATCAACCTCTGTATTTTTAAGAAGTGACATACTTGCTTTTTTATCTGATATTATTTTACTACAATCTGTTGTAGTGCTGTAATAACCATACTTACGACATATAATAGGACGTACTTCATATATTTTACAAGCATTTGAATGTTCATTCAAAAAAATACATCTTGAAAAAGCAATTGTCTTTTCATTTGATAAAATACTAGAAATTTTTACCTTTGATAATTTACATATGTTTTCGATTTGTTGGTTATTACAATGTATTTGCAGATAATTCAGAATTGTAAAAAATTCTGTTACTGAAACTTCAAAGTCATCTGTACAACAATCACTGCAACCTTTTTGACATATAGTATAAGGGCAGTTTTTAATTTCTTCATCCAATAAATGCATTATCCTATATTGGTGTGCAACAAGACTGTTGGGATTTATATCACTGTGACAATTTTTATATTTTTTTCCGCTTCCGCAAAAGCATAAATCATTCCTTGAATATTTCATACAAAAATCCTCTATATAAAGCTTTTTAAACATAATTCCTTTGAATTTATTCATATTTTCCGCATCAGAAAATATGATGTATTGCCATTGGGATAAATCATTATTATCAGAAACAAAACTATTTTGTAATTGTGCTTGTCTCATTCCGCTTATTTTTGAAATCATAATATATCTCCTATTCTATATAAATAAATAAAGTTTGTCAAATCCGAATTTCTAAGTTACTTCTATTCGCAAAAGTATACCTTTGCGAATACCTAAATTTTATGTAAAAAAGGCACTTTTTATATATTTTACGAACACTTTTTCCGAGAAATCTTTCAGACACCTTTACGAACATTTTTAGTGTGTGGGAATAGAATTATCGGAAGAAAAAGAAAAAATGCCTACAAAATAATTATGCCTGGCATTGCAATTCCGCCAGGCTAAGATTCCTTTCCTATCAGAGCTGTTCAGGTATCACCCTAAGTAAATATTATACTCTTAGTATATAATAAAATATTTCTTTTTTCTTCTGATAAAGAAATGGGTATATACTATACATACTCCGTTTTAGGGGACTACCCCACTAAAAAAGTCAAGCAAATTATTAAAATTCACTTGACATACAGCCATACAACGCTTATAATCAAAATGTAATTTGTAATTATTCATTTTGAAAGTTCCGAACGGTGTAGTGGCTTGTTTGGGGCTTTCTTCTTTTTTTATCAGCTGTTCAGGTTCAGAAATGGAATAATGATTATCAGAATAACTGCCATCACTTTTCATAATCTTCAGCTTACGAATAAATCCCAGTTGAACAAGCTCGTTTATAGTTGATATTACTTTATTTCTGCCAATCTGCAAGGCGCGAGCAATATCATTAAAACTATTCCACATATCATTTTTCTTAGTAAGGCAGCGACAAATAAAAAGGTACATTCTCAGCTGAACATTACTCAGCTTTCCAAGAATGTACCTTTTAACTTTAAAGTAGCCCTTTGAGGAAATTGTTTTTAACCTATAAATATATGTGCCGAGCCGACCGTTAGCTTTCTGACGGCGACTAACGCTTTGTATAATGCCCTTTCGTTGCAAAGAACATATAATATTTGCAACCGTTTCGAGCTTCTTTATACCACATTTTTCTGCTATTGTTTTTTGTTTAATCTTAACTGTATGATGTCCCCAAAAGACACAGCTATACAGGCACACAGCTACTTTAAGCTCGTTTGGTGTGAGTCCGCAGTCAAGTATATCGTTCCCAAGTTTAAAATATGCCTGCATTGCTTTTCGCTCCTTATTTAATTTTATAAAAATAAATAATACCTCTAAATTATTGAAATATTATTCAAGTATGTAAATTTAGTTTTATTGGATAATCCCCCTGTTCATTAAGAGAACCAATTTCAAAATTAAATTTTCTATAAAAATGAAATAATCTATTTTTGTGTTCAATATCCTTTGCATCGTAATTAGTGATTATACCATTTACATATTCTGCACCAAAGGGTTTTATATATTTTAAAAATTGCTCCATCATTATAGAACCATAGCCCTTATTTGGTATACAATCAAGTGCAGCAATATAGAAGTGCTTTACATAATGACTTATTATATTATTATAAATATAATCTCCATAAAACACATCAACACTCATAGTTTGAGGTGTAATGCGACCAATTTCCTGAACTCTGAAAAAATAACCATAAAGTTCTAATCTTTTTAATTTGCATTCATAATCATAAAAAGGTTCTATAGTAATTAATTGTATAGATTCATTTTTGGTTTTAAAATAAATTGCATTTCTTCTTATATCAATTTTTTCGTCCAATGTTTTTAATAGCTCATTAGCTGTATCATATTGAGTTTTCATTTGTTCATTTTCTGTAGAAAGTTTATTTATGATTTTTTGATAACTCTCTATTAACAGACAGTTTGAGCAATATTTCTTTCGTAATATTAGCCTTAATAGTTTCAAATTGTTCTTCACCTTTAAAGTCATAGCGTTCTAAAGTTAATAGCAACATTTCCATAAATTTTTCGTTGTTAGAAAAATTTTTCTTTGTATCATCATAAAGAAGCATTATATCATCCATAAATCGTTCTTTTGATGTGTTTCTGCTTACTCGAAAAGCAGAAATATAAAAATCTATATTAGAAATCCTTAGTTCAAAAGGCAACCATTGTATCTTTATTTTATTACATAATAACATCTCCGTAATAAATTGTAAAGATATGATATTTAGCCTCTCAATTTCTTTATAATGTTTTTGAACTTTATATTCTGCGAATAATTTTTCTTCTGAAATATTGTAAAAATCCATTTTACTCTCCTTTATTCTAAATTTTCTATCTCGCTCTTTTTGTTGATTTATTCTGTTTAATTAAATCCTCATTTATATCCTTGCCGGTACTGAATACAGCCTTGACAATGTAGCCCATTTTTTCATATTTAGTCTTATAGTCCTTTACAGCCTTTTTTCCTGCTTCATCATTATCCAACCTAAAGTTTAATGTTTTAACTTCCGGATGTTTGGCAAGAAAAGCTTCCAAAGCCACATCAGATGTGCCGCAAAGGGCAATTCTTGTTTGCTGCTTATATGTACCGGCTCCAAACTGCTTATCCGTTAATGCACAGTGGCTCATAAGGTCGATAGGTGCTTCAAATATGTATAACTTTGTTGTATATGTTCCAATCTGCTGAAAAGCGTATCTTTTGTCAGAATTTTTACAGTCACCACGATATTTCTTTTCTGTCAGAGTACCTCGAACAGAAGCAAACTTAGCAACACCATTTTCATCATACCCTACAAACACACAGTTACCTTTCTTATCTTGATATAGTTGTTTAGACTTCATAAAATCCGCAACAACTTCTGGAGATATTCCTCTTGTTTGCGATAGGTACGCAAAAACTCTGCTATATTTTCCCTCGGCTCGTTCAGGCAAAGTTAATTTTCCTATATGAGCCACCGGTTCGTATTCAGGAGCCACCTTATATTCAGCAGCTCGTTCTCCTATAATTGCTTCAACAGCCTTTGGAAAACTTAATCCATCAACTCTACATAGAAAATCAACAGCACCTCCACCGCCAATTTTTTGACTATTCCAAACGAATCCTTTTCTATTACCATATATCATAAGACTATCGTGTTGTTTGCATTGATAATAATTACCTTTCTTCACAAAATCGTATCCCTTATACATTTGCAAAAATTCAATTATATCAGCGTTATAAGCTTTTTCAAGCTGTTCCGGTGTGAATTTTTCATTCATAATATATCTTCCTTTCCTAATTTTGAGCATAAAAAAAGAACGTGCAGTTAAACACATTCTTCTTTTAGATTATTTAGTTTTATTATTTTGTTAATTTGGTATAAATTCTAATTTAAGTTTGTAACCCATACCAGAAGCTAATCTTTGAAGTGTTCTTAATGATGGATTTGCGTTACCATTTTCAAGCTTGCTTATGTCAGATTGGGCAATTCCAGTGCGTTCGGAAAGCTCTTTTTGCGTAATGCCTTTTAGTTTTCTGGCATCAATCATCGCCTGTATTATTTGGAATTCAGGCTCAAGAGCATCGTATTCTGCTCTTATTTCGGGGTCTTTAAGTTGTTCTTTGAGGAAATCATTAAACTTTGTCATTGATTATTCTCCTTTCTTCTAAGAAAATCAGCACGATAGCGTTTTGCAAGTTCAATTTCTTCTTTTGGAGTTTTCTGTGTTTTCTTTATAAATCCATTGGTAAGGATAGCTTTTTTACCTATTACAAAGAAATACATTACTCTTGATATATCAGAGCCAACTTTCACTCTAAGCTCCATAATGCCCTCACCTACGGATTTAGAATAAGGTTCTCTTAATTCATAGCCGTTATTTTGTAACATTTCAATGGTGCGTAACATTTTAGTTCGCATTTTCTTATCAAGACTTAGTATAAATTCTTTTGCTGGCTCTGTTCCATCTTCCTTATCATAGAATATTATTTCAAATTCGTCCACTTGTATTCTCCTTGCAATATAAGTTTTATCCTATATTTATTATATAGGATATATCCAATATTGTCAATATTATTTCTTTTTCTTAGGAAACTCAAATTCAATTTTTCCTGTTGTTTTATCAAGTTTTAGAGCTGCGTCAAATTCTTTTCCAGCTTTTGATTTAAAGCCCTTAATAAGTGTTGTTTTGCCTTTCTCAATAAGCTTTAATGCCTGTGTATCCGATATTTTCTTACCACATATTTCAGTAGGAATTGAAAATTTACAACCGCTTTCTTTCTTTGCTGAACAGAAATAACCAAATTTACCTTTTATCACCTTTGCACCACAAAGAGGGCAGGAAAGCTGTTCAGTTGAAGAAGAATAAGTTTCAGTGTTTGAATGTGCTATTGTTTCGTACCAGCTACGAACAGTCTGTTCTATATCTTCTACAAATTTTTGATATTCTTCTTTGTCTTCAGATATGTCGTGCAAACGCTTTTCCCATTCGCCTGTAAGCTCAGCACTTTTGAGTTCTGCAACCGGAAGATTATCAATTATGAAAATTCCCTTTTCTGTTGGATATATCGTCTTTCCTTTTTTTGCAATGTACTCTCTTGCGAAAAGAGCATTTATAGTTGCTGCTCTTGTTGCAGCTGTTCCAAGACCTTTATTTTCAAGCTTCATAAGTGTTCGAGCTTCTTCATCTTCAAGATTTTTCCCTGCTGTTTCCATTGCTGTTATGAGGTCAGGCTCAGTATAACGCTTCGGTGGTTCTGTAAAGCCTTGTTTAAGTTCATATTTGCCAGGATAGCTTTCGCCCTCGTTTATTTGTGGCAATACGGCTTTCTTTTCCGGAATAGCATCAACAGCATACCAACCATTATCAGTTATGATACTGCCTGTTGCCTTAAAATTATTACCGTTTACATCAATAATAACTGTTGTGTCTTCAAGCTGTGCTTTTGGATATACCACTCTGATGAGCGATTTAACAAGCAAATCGTATAACAATTTTTCATCTTCAGAAAGTTCTGATAGGGAGGAGGGAACATTCATAGTTGGAATAATAGCCGGGTGGCTATCAACTTTGCTATCATCAAAGTGTCTTTTACTATATGCCTGCCATTGTTCTTCAGGAATTGCATATTGGCTATATTCAGGAAGTTGAAATAGCTTTTTAAGTGTTGTTGTAACTTCTGACTGCATAGCTACCGTCAAATGTTCTGAGCTTGTACGAGGATATGACATAAACTTATGTTCATAAAGTTCCTGCATAATCTTAACAGTCTTTTTCAAATCCCAGCCAAGCTTTTTGCCTGCTGTTGCTTGAAGTTGCGTAGCATTAAAAAGCAAAGGTTGACTTACACTTTTCTTTTTAATCGTTTTAGATTTTACTATGCCGTTTCCAATGCAGCTTGCAAGTATTTGTTTTGCTTCTGATTCATTATCAAATTGACCTTTTTCATATTCTGCGATAAATTCACCTGTCGGAGCTGTAAACTTTGCAAATAGTTTCCAGAAAGGTGTTTTTATATGATTTAAAATCTTTTTCTCACGCTCTACAACCATAGCAAGCACAGGTGTCTGTACTCTGCCTATTGACAGCATATCCTTTGATGATGATAGTTTTTTAGTTGCTGCGATAGTAAGATTTATTCCGCAAATCCAGTCGGCTATTCCTCTTGCTCGACCAGCTTTTTGTATATTTATAACTTCACCACTTTCCTTGAGATGAGCAAAAGCAAATTGTATTTTTTGAGGAGTTAAGTCCTCAATCCATACTCTTTTCCAAGGCTTTGTACAGTTCATAGCTTCATAGATATATGCAAATATAAGTTCGCCTTCTCTGTCCGGGTCCGTTGCATTGATGAGCCAATCGGCTTTATCAAAAAAACTTTTCACATATTCAAAACAAGTCTTTGTTTTATCCTTTACAGCTATTTTATATTCTTGTGGAATACAAGGATATACATTCAAATCCCATTTTGCATATTGCTCGCCATAGCTTTTTGCATTTGCAAGCTCACATAAATGTCCGACACCATGACAAAGAATAGCTTTCTCACCTCTGAATGTAAATTCATAGTGTCCAATAGTCGGTTCTTTAGGGTGGGCTATTCTTTTTCCTGCGTGCAGTGCAGAAGCAATTTCTTTTGCAAGACTTGCTTTTTCAGCATAGATTACTACCATTTTTATCACTCCATATTAAAATTGCCACAGCATAAATACTGTAGCAATTTTGTTCTTTATATTAAGTTTATCCCAGATTTAGTGGTGGCATATTCTCAATAGCAATATCAAGTAGATATTGTTGTCGTTTATCTTCATTTCCTGATTTATTTACTATATTCATAAAATAATTCTCACTGAAATTTATATTTTTTTGAAAGATAGTTTGTTCACTTATCAAATCATCAATACAAAAAATCATTGATTCCTTTAGTTCTTCACCATTAATAGCTTTTTGCGTATGTTCAGTAAATCTAAAATGAAGATTTAAGAAACCACCATTACTTACCAAACGCATATAGTTACTATTATCATCTTTTAATGGTATAAAGTCTACATATTTATGCTTTTTTAAAGCGTTAAATAAATCAGAATCAACTACAAATTGCTGTCCATAAATGCTTTGATGCTGCATACTTTTATATGCAAAGATATATGGTAAATTTGCTTCTGTAAGCCAAGGGTAACAATAAAACCTATTCACTAAATACTGTTTTATAGCTTTTTCCCAAAATGAAGAAGAACATCTTACATCTAATTCCTGAGATATAACATATACAACTCTATCAAATTGATTCTTTAACAATTCATATAGTTCAATAATATCTTCAGTTATTTCAGGTAATAATTCATCATCATTTATATTTCTATGGTCATTTTTTGAAGCATATGGACAATATTCATATTTAATATAATTCCATTGTGGAAATCCAGCTATATTTTTTCCTGTGTGTTTACCGTATGGACTCACTTTTATTTGTTTAGCAATACCTATTAGCTGCACAGGATTTAAGCATGATGGACAAATCCCATATTGTGAAATTGTTCGGTTATGATTTACTTGTTCAAATGGGTGCCTATGTCCGGTAACTTCTTCAAATACCTTAGTTGTTATTTCATATCTTGGAGCAGTACGAGTGTCTTCTGTTTTAAAATATTTCATTTATGTTTGTATCTCTCCTTATACATTTTATCATCATAATAAGAAATATTTTTGTTATCAGAAAAAGCTGTGTTATAAACATGGTCAACATCATCAAGCCAACTCAATGGAAGTTTTGGTAAATCTCCAGTGCTTATTGCGTATGTAAGACACTCTAATATTGTACTTAATCCCACAGAAAATTCGTGTTGCTGACTGTCACGCAGCATAAAGACCATATGCTCAAAGCAGTTGTCACAAACTACTCTTTCAGACTCCTCTATATCAGCTCGGTTAAAAAATATTTCTTTTAATTCTGGATTTTCCATAATTTTTTCCTTTCAATTATATCATTAATCATTTGACTTGTCTATTAAAAGCCTTGACTTTTAGTAACTAAAAATATGCTTAATTTCAAAGCGGTAGTTATAATTAAGAGTAATAATCGCACAACCATAAATGCAAATATCCGTTGTGTTCCGACACTTTATAATCTTATTTTGATGATAGTGTCCATGAATATTAAGCCAAGGCTTGTACTTTTTTATATACTTTGATATACCTTTAAAACCACAATGAGTATTATCTGATTTTGAACCATACAAACCAAACGCACAATCGTGAGAAATAAGTATATCTGCTGGTTCAAGTTCTTTGCAAATTTGTATGCTTTCTGTTTGGGTAAGCATAGGTTTATTATCAAGTTTATATCTTGATGAGCCAGATAAGCCTACAAAAGAAATGCCAGCAACATTAATCTTTTTTCTGTCGATACTTTGAATATTTAAATCAGATAAGAGATTATATTCATCGTGATTGCCGAGAACCGCGTAAATACTGCATTTTACATTATTTTGTATAGTTTTTAATGTTTCAAAATCTATATCTCCAAGTGTGAAACATATATCGTAATTGAGATTTTTAAAGTCAATATTAGATATAGTTTCAATGCAAGGTGTGTGTAAATCAGAAAAAGCTAAGATTTTCATTGGATTCCTCCTTATTTTTATAAAAATCTTATATCTACATAAGATAAAACTATTGACAAAATAAGAATTATATAGTACTATGTACTATATAAAGGAGATGATTTTATGGCATTTTCAATTAGATTAACAGATGAAGAAAGAAAATTAGCTGACAGCTATGCCAAACTACACTCTATATCCATTGGTGAAGCCTTTAAGAAGGCTTTGTTTGAAAAAATCGAAGATGAATATGATATTGCTATTGCCAATGAAGCATATGAAGAATATTTGAAAGATGGCAAGAAAAGTACACCTATCGAAAAATTGTGGAAGGACCTTGATTTATGAAATATTCAGTTGAAACAACCTCAAGGTTCGATAAAGAATTTAAAAAACTTGATAGATATACTCAACTGATGATTAAATCATGGATTACTAAAAATCTTATTGATTGTGAAAATCCACGAATTCATGGCAAAGCTTTAGTCGCAAACAGAAAGGGACAATGGAGATACAGGATAGGTGATTATAGGCTTATATGCCTCATTGAAGATGATAGGCTTATCATAACAGCACTAAATATTGGTCATCGTCGAGATGTATATAGTTAAATGGATAAATAAAGGTTCTCTGTTTTAAGAGAACCTTTATTCTTATATTTGAAAGTGTACAGTTAGGAAAATCTTCATCATTGCCATTTATCATGTAATCGTACATATCCAAAATGCCATCAATTATACGACTGACTGGAAAATTCATAAAAGTTAATCAGATAATCGTAAAGAAAGTCTTTATCATACATTTTGAAAATCTCCTTTAGGTTCTATTAAAATCCTACAATATCCCTAAATAAGTTCTTAAAGAATTTTCCTACACGACTTGGTTTTACTTCTGCACCGTCACGACGAGCAATTTCTTTTCTAAGCTTTTTTATTACAAGTCCCTCAATAAAATCAAGGAGCAGGAGCATTAAAATAATAATCCATTCCATATTACCATCTCCTCTTTTTAGATTTTCCGATACTTGTATATCGGCTCAAAATATCTGCATATACATCTCTGTTCCAATCGCAAGGACTTGTATAATTCGGGCTGGTACGCAGCCTGCAAGCCTTACAGTGACCTTGTATCATAGATTTATTATACTTGAGAAAGTCTTTTTGAGAGATTGGATAGAAACAATAGTTTATCTCTTTAAGATAGGGCAGACCTGAATTAAGATATTCCTGAAGCACAGCTATATCCCATTCAGTACCTCTGCACATTTGTAATTTGATTTCGGCTTTTTCAAAGATTTTTCTTTCCCTATCAGTCATATTGCCATTGTTTGTTAGGTCTATAACATCAAAGCGGTTGCGTCGTTTACGCTGTTCATAGAGAGAAAGCGGATAGATAGGTAACTTATTGAGAGTAAAACCTCCATTAGCATTCTCAATATTATGAAATGCTAAGAATCGTTTATATGTTTCATCACGCAGAAAAAGAGAAACTGTTTCTTTCGCTTGCTTTAAAACCGTTGCTATTTCCATAGCAGTCAGAACTACACCAGCACTATTGACTATTACAGAAGATATAGCAATCGTAATGTTGCCCGCTCCAATGTATTCTTGCGGAATATCGACTTGCTCAATTTCGTTGTGATATTCTTCGTTTAATGATGATTTAGATAAATCTACAGGTGTATCATCATCAATATAATTACGAATTGTTTCGACACCAATAGGTTTTGTCATTGATTCATACTTCTCAATGGATTTCTCTAAATCTTCTGCATTCATACTTTTATCAATAACAGACATAAGATTATTTTTAAACCTTATGTTAGATAAATCTGTCAGTATAATATCATAAATGCCAAGTGATATTAACTTATTTTTGGTTTCCTGAAAATTATCATCAGGCTTACCATAAACATATATAATCCGCAAATGCGGAAGGAGCTTAAGCATACGCTCAAGCTCCTCGAAAAGGACATTATCTTTATCATTAATGCCGTTAAATATGACCAAAATATGTGGAAGATTATTTTCAATCCTATCTGCAAAGTTGCTGCCAATCTCATTTATGTACGCTAAAACATTATGATTATGTTCTTTAAATTTAAATCCAGAAACCTGTTTCTGAATTCTCTTGTCACAGGCTATGACCAAGTTCATTTAATTCACCCCGTTATATTAGATATTGCATTCTTTATTAACACAGGTATGTTAATCAATTCCGGAATAGAAAATCCCTCAAAGCGAGTGCTTGACATAATAACAAGATATTCTTTGTTATCAGCACGATATTTTGAAATATATCTTGCACGATACAAAGGTGCATCATCAAATCCGGTAGCTTTACGCATTACAGTTGGAGATTTAAGCGACAGATAATTTTCTATGCTTAATCTTGATATTTCAATACCATATATTCGCTTAGGCTTAATGAAATCTTGCTGATAATCATAAGAGTAAACTGATAAAGCTGATATATCATAAAGCTTCATAAGCAGCTTATCGAGCTGCTTATAGCTTTTTATATCATGGCTATTATCCTTATTTTCCGTTTCTTTTTCTGTATATGTAAGCTTTTGCTCAGTTTTACTTTGAGGTTTAGTTTCTGTTTTTTCTTCAGGAAGTTGGTTAATTTTAATCTTTCTTTCGCCAAAACCAAACATAATAACCTCCTATCGAATATCATCGAATTTTGTTGTGCATATTTTGTACATCAAGCTATCCTCTGGAATTATCTTTTCGAACGGAATAATCTTTCTACCGCAAACAATGATACCTGTACCTATTTTGCCGGATTTCAATGGCAGCTGTTGATATGGAGATAGAGCAAATAACTTTGAAACGGCGTCCAAATCTTCTTTTTTCTGTTGAAGCAATGTGACAAATTCCGAGTTAGCAAGCATTGTTCGAGCTTGAGGTGATTCAAGAACTTCTGTTATATTTTGCGTCATAGCAGTTGGAACGCCGCCGTATTTTCTGATACGCTTATAGACCTTTGAAAAAAATTCTCCTGATTTATGTGTTGTTCGTCCTGCACCGTCATTAAACATAATACTAAATTCATCAATCCATACCCAAGTACGAACCCCACGCCTTTTATTTGCAACAACTCTTTGCCAAACATACTCAAGTATAACCTGTAAACCTACTGCACGAATTTGTTCACCCATTTGGGCAATATCAAATACCATAAAACGCTTATTTGTATCAATATTTGTTTTGCCGGAAAAGATATTGAATGAACCTTTAACATAAATCTCAAGTGTAACAGCAAGTGAGCGTGCTTCAGGCTCTGGTGCAGATAATAGAAGATTATAAAAATCCTCAAAGGTTGGAAGAAGTCGCTCATCTCCATTTGTCTGAATATACTTTTGATAAGCAAGTTTTACACAGCGGTCGATAATTGTTATCTCGTTACTTGTAAGTTCCTGACCCTTTGCTGTTTCAACGATAGTCATAATTGTTTCTGACTTCATTGCTATTGCTGATGTACCTTCCTCGGATACCGTCAAATCTATATCAAAAATATTTAGTTTTGTTGGTGATGACGGGGAAAGTTTAAGAATTGAACCATCAAAGTACTTAACAAGTGGTTTATATTCGTTGTCCGGGTCAATAACAATAATCTCATCGTTGGGATATTTTAGCAAAACATCAAACATTTCAGCCTTTGAGAACATAGATTTACCCGAACCCGAACAGCCAAGTATATAACCATTGGCATTCATTTCTTGAGTTCTATCAAGAGTTATAATTGACTTTGTTATTTGATTTTCTCCATAAAAAATACCGCCCTCTGCAAAATGGTCAACATGAGAGAACGGTATCATAACTCCAGCGGCATCGCTAAGGAGATATGTTTTTATGTTATTATTAAACTTTGAGTTAAATTTACTTAATGCAAATGGTGTAACAGCATCAAGAGCTTTAGCTTGCTGTCCTGTAAGAGTGTCGAGCACTACTTGATGTGACTTAGCCTTATTCTGCACATAACGGGTAAGCTCATTTAATTCTTCCTCTGTTTTTGCGGTAACAGCTACGAAAATTGATACTTCAAAAAGCTCACAACCTGTTCCGCCAAGACGGTCTTGTAGGTCTTTAAGTTCCTTTTCTCTGTCACTTAACGAATGCGGAATGTAATTAGTACCGTTTTTATGATTAATTTCCATACGCTTTTGTATGCTGCCCTCAAGGTTATTTAAATTCTTTTTAACCATATCTGCAGCTTCACCTTTGTCTACCCTGCGTAAATGTTTAGATATTACTATTTTTTCGTTATTATCGTGTAAGTCGTGAATAAATTCATCATCTATATTACGGTCATAGCTTTTTAAGAACAGCACACGAGTATAAGAATCACCTATTTCAATGCACTTCTGTCTGAATACGAATATTGACGGAGCAATATAATCCTTAATTCTGCCACCTGTCGATAAGACATTTTTAGGGAGCATAAACGGGATATTGCTGAATTGGTGGTACAGCTTATATAGAACCTCAAACACATCCTCAGCTTCGAGCTGGCGTGTTTCTGAGCCAAGATTAGTAAATAGCTGCTGTAGATTTTGATAATACTTAAAAAGGATATTTGCGTTATCTATTTTGTTTTGAGGTGTATAGGTCATTGCAATAAGCATAATTTTCTTAGCCGCAGCAACGGAAGTATTTTCAATATAGCTTCCCATGACTTTCTTATAGTCCTTTGCAACATCAGGATATTTTTCTTCCGAATCTTTATTCGGCAAGAGTGTTCTATAAAGAACATCAGAATCAACCTCGGTATTCATCGTAAATTCCTGATACTCTATATCTGACGGCAAAGCATTGAGCAAACGCATATACTTTTCGTATATATCTTCCTTTTCATCATCTCTAAAAAGAAAGTAATCTATGTTGTTATATGCAAAAATCAGCGTATATGTATCTTTTCCTGTAAGGAAAAGACCGTTTTCATATGCTTCTATGAATGGTATAGTATCTTGAGCAGTCTTTGGTACCCTTGCCTTTCTCTTCCCCAAAAAATCACTTGGCTTTTTAGAAAACACCGAAAATATCTTAAAAAATAGATTCATCATCATCGTTAAATACTCCTTTTCTATTAAATGGTCGTGTGTCTTTTTGTTTGCCGAATAAAAGATTTAATACACCTACTCCGTTTATCTGTATTCCTAAAGAAACAAATAGTGCTATTTCTGCAAAGACTATCCACATAAGTGCATTGAACTCTATACTGTCTTTTAACGCAAAGAATGTTGCAATAGCAGCAGCTAAGCCAAGTACAGTGCATACAATCAATCGTGGAGTTAATGCACTTCCAAGAGGGCTTACACTTTTGTTAATGACATTCTTTGTGATTTTTACTTTTATCATATGTACCTCCTTTTGATAACAAAAAAGCACAGCCTGAGCTGTGCATAAATTATCGTCTAATTCCTCTATGTTTTTCTTGTTCTTGAGATTCTGTTAATTTTTGAATTTCTTCTTTTAGCTTGTAATTTTCAAGCCTAAGTTCAGTATTTTCTGTTTGCAATCTTGACATTTCCTCAAACATAAAATTAAAAGTTTCAACGTGTTTTTGTGCCTCTTGTTGTCTTACAGATAGGTTATTCTTATTTTTATTATGGTCGTTTTTTGTGATTTCTGATTTTTCTTTGATAACATGTTTTATATTGTGTTTCTTAGGACTTAAGTATATAATTATATATGATATATAGATTCCGATTAAAATCAGAAAAACATTTACCAAAAAACGATAAAGAAAGAGGTTCATTTCGTGGACATACAATTAATTTCACTCCTTGCTGCTGTTATAACTATTATTACAGGTATTTTATCACTTAGTAAAGATTTAAGAAAAACAAGTATTCTTCATTTAATTAAAATCCTGTGTTGTTATTCTATGCCAATTTTATTTATTCAACAAATAATACTTTTTGTTAATATGTTTCAACACATAATAATACCTATTTATATTGTAGCTTTATTTTTTATGATAAGAACACAATATAATGAGTATAAAATTATAAAACCTACTGACAAAATTGAGGATTTTATAAATGAAAATAAAAAAAGTTTTTTGGCCTGTGTAATAGTGGTAATTTCAGTAATTACATTTTATGCAGGTGAATATTGGTCAAGAGATTTTATAATTCCTTACTTTAAAGAAAGTAGAAAAATATTTATAGAGACTTTAAATACATACAAAATTAATACAGAAATGTTTATATTTTTAAAAAATAATATATTTATGACTTTTTGTATGATTTTTGATATATTAAACCTACTATTAATGTTTCATTCAATAAAATACCAAAAGTTAAGTTTTGAATGTAACACTTACCTTATAGGAAAGTATTACGAATCTCAAGACAAAGAAAAGACATATCTAAAAAAACCTATGTCATCATATAATTTGGAAGATTTAAAACCTTTATTTAGAGAAAATATTATATTATCTAATAAAGCACTTAAATTATCTATAATATCTTACTGCATATCATCAGGGTTATTATTTTGGTTTATTAAATTGGTTATAAACTTTTTTTGATAAACTCTTAGCTATTTTTAAGATGAATTTTATTCCTATTTTTATACCATATGCAATATTTATGATTGGAATAAAAGGATTTCTAAATAAAACTCCTACACTAAACATCAATATTAACAATAATCCTCCAAGAGGAATAAAGATAAACCAATTAACTTCTTCCAAAATTACCACCTCCTTTTGACAACAAAAAAGCACAGCCTGAGCTGTGCAGTTGAATGATATATTTGACATATTTTAATATGTAGTGTATAATATAAACATAGAGCATACCGATAAGC
>ERZ773130.1784-NODE-1784-length-18605-cov-6.177574_pt1 | contig 18605 bp, 16 predicted proteins | sample MGYA00511919_ERZ773130 | MGnify/ENA primary metagenome ERZ773130 (study PRJEB29015, sample SAMEA2737851) | human gut metagenome | biome: human gut; feature: human-associated habitat; material: faeces | place: China | collected 2012 ...
AGGACGCCGCCTTCTTGCAAAATACTGCGTTTTTCTTATTCGTTTCGGATGGCTTCGAGCGCCGAGATCTTGACCGCCTTGTTTGCCGGCTGATAGCCGGACACAAGACCCACCAGCACCGAGAACACCAGCGCAAAGAGGATAAGCTCCGGCTTGATGACGGAAACGCGCGTCACGTTCTCTCCGCCGATGAGCGCCTGCTTGATGAGCTCCCACGTCACTCCCCCGCCGCCGAACGCGCCGAAGGAGAATAGATTGATGCCAACGGAGATGATAAAGCTGAAAATCAGTCCCAGCACGCCGCCAAGAAGGCCGATGCTGCCCGCCTCCATCAGAAACATCGCGCGGATATCGCGCACATAGCAGCCCAGCGCCTTCATGATGCCGATCTCCTTCGTGCGCTCGGAGATGGACATAATCATCGTGTTCGTAATGCCGATGGCCGCGACCAGAAGTGAGATCGCGCCGAGACCGCCGAGCATCAGCTCGATCTGGCGGGTCTGCTTGTTGAGCTCGTCGCGCATACTCTGCATGGAGTACGTGCCGTAGCCTAAGTCCTTGATGGCCTGTTCCACATCTGCCACCGCGTCAAGGCTCTCCGCCTTGACATTGATGGACGAATACTCAAACTTCGTGTCGGTCTTGCCGGTCAGGTCCTGAATAAGAGCTTTGAGCGCATTGATGTCCATCATCACGCCGTCGTTCGTCTCGTAGCCCTTGCCCTGATCTTCCTTCAGAACGCCGACGACCTTGAGATCGACGTTATACGGCGCCGTCTCATTGCCGGAGTCGTCCCAGGAGGTCAGGAGCATCTTCACGTCCGTCTTGAGCGGGTCAAAGAACGGGTCGGGGACATTTTCCGTGTCGATATTGCCGTTTTCGTCCCAGTTCCAGCGGCTGACATAATTTCTGCCATCCGGCATGAGCGTATCCTTGAAGGTGTAGGCAAAATATTGGCCCACGACCACCTCGTCGCTGCTCTGCGGATAGCGGCCCGCGATCAGCTCGAAGCCCATATCCTCAAGGGCGCTCACGTCAATGCCGACAAAGGTGCCCCAGTCGGCGCTGTAGCGGTCGTTGATGCCCGCCTTAAACGAAATGTTGTAGTTGTCGAGGCTTGCCTTGGGCATGACGGCCTGCACGCCCGCGATCTCGTGGAAGCTCTCCACCGCCTTTTCGTCGAGCTTACTTTCCGTCTGTGTGCCGGTATTCTGGTTGTAGCCGCGGTAAACCTCGATGATGGAGAGGTCGCCCATATTTTTGAGCATCTGGTCGTAGGACTCCTGCATGCCCGCGCCGATGGAGACCATCACGATGATGGACGTGCAGCCGATGAACACGCCCAGCACCGTCAGGATCGTGCGTCCCTTGCGCCGTGACAGGCTGTCAAAGCACATTTTCAGGATGTCTGCGAATCTCATTTGTTCTGCTCCTCAGCACCCGTGGCCGCAGTCTCCTTGTTTTCAGCCGCGGCGTCCGCTGCCTCCTTCTTCTCCTCGGCAAGCTCCTCTTCGTCCCACTTGTCCCAGAGCGCCTGCTCGGCCTTCTGCTTGGCCTTCTTCTTGCGGATGCGCAGCACGATGAGAAGGACGATGAGCGCAGCAACCACCGCGATGATGACGTACTTCCACGGGAAGGTGCTTGCCGGCTCGGGGTCGATCATGCCGGGATCGTCCATGCCGGGGTCGGCCGGCTCGTAGGCCATGGCTTCGACCGTCGCTTCAAAGACGCGCTCTTTCGTGTTGCCGTTGGAATCCTCGTAGGTGATAACGATCTTGACCTGATTCTCGCCCTCCAGCTGCGGGGTCACGGCGAAGGCGATGGTGCCGTTCTTGCCGCCGTCGATCGTGCCGACGCGCTGATACGGCGTGGGAGAATCAATGTCGCCGGAGATGGTCGCATCAACGTTGCTGATGGCGCTCTTGCCCTTGTTGACATAGTCGATGGTCAGGCTCGTTTCCTCGCCGACGTAGCCGGTATAGGAGGTCTTGGGTTCGCTCAGCTCAAAGCGATCGGGCTGGTAGAGCGGCACGCTCAGGGAAAGCGTTGCGCTGCCGGATTTTCTTGCGTTCTGATCGACGTATTCGTAGGTAACGGCGATCTGCACGTTCTGTGCGCTCGCGCTGATGAGCTGTGCGGCCTTCATCGGCACGGTAACGCTCTTGCTGCCGCCTGCGGCGACGGAATCAAAATAGAAGGTGTTGGTCGAGCCGTTGAGCATCAAATCGCTGCCGCCGGTGACGGTGACCATGACGTTTTCGATCGCAAGCTTCTTGCTGGTGTTGGTGAAGCTGAAGCTCAGGTTCGTGCCCGAGCCTGCCGCAACGGACGAGCCGCCGTAGTTGTACTTCGAGAGAATAACAACGGGCGTGGGGCTTGCGATATCTTCATTCTGCCCATCGTTGCTGACGGCGGAAAGAACGTTGACGCTGCCGCTGGCGCTGCCGTTGGTGAGCTGCGTGCCATCGTCATAGTAGAACGACAGCGAGGCGTCGATCGTCTGCATCTGGGACTCGACCTTGTCGAGCGCCTTGACCGTCACGTTGACGGCCGTATCGCGGCCCGCGCGGATATCGTCGAGCATGTAGTCCTGGCTGCCCATGATGAGGAGCGAACCGGAGGATTTGAGCGTCAGAATGGGGTCGCGCATGGCGGTGGTGCCGGCGTTCTGAATGTAAACGGTGATGACTTTCGTCTCTCCGGCAGCAATGGCCGAGACCATGCCGTCAGAATTGAACACGGCGCGCGGCGCGGGGATCGTTTCCGGCGTCGGCTCAGGCTCCGGCTTCGGCTCGGTGTAGGGCACGCACTCGCGGACAGGCACGCTGTTGTTGGACTGATAGCCACCATTGACGACAGGTTTTCCTGCCTCGTCCGTTGCGCCGTCATAGTAAATGGTAAAGTTGAGCGTCTTATTTGTGTCGCCGGTATAAACAAGGTCTTTGAACGTCACGACATACGAGCCGTAAGAGCCCGTTGTAATGGTGTCCGCTGTACCGCCCTGAAAGCTGTCAAGGCCTCGCACAACACGAATGCTATCGCTTCTGCCGTCCGTGCGTGACAAATAGACCGTAATGCTCACCGTGTCGCCGGTCTTGATACTGCTGCGGCTCGCCTCATAGCCGGTGATCAAAAACGTCGGCTCTTTGGTCTGAGGTTCCGATGTCTCCTCCCCAGGTTTACTTACATCGTCCGCCTTGGCGACATTCGTGTTTGGCAGCAGCGCCGCGCACAGCACAAAGGCAAGGCAGAGCGAGAGCAGGGATCTTGTGATGCGTTTCATAGTTCGATTTCCTCCGTTATTCGATATAGGGGGCGGCGTCGATCTCCGCCTTGACCTGGTTTTCTACGTTGCTGACGATCCTGCCGTCGATGAGCGTCACGATGCGGTCGGCATACTCGGTCATCTCCGGGTCGTGCGAAACGAGCACGATCGTCTGGTGGAAGCGCTTGGCAAAGCCGCGGATCATGTGCATGACCTCTTTCGTCGTCCTTGTGTCGAGGTTGCCGGTCGGCTCGTCGGCAAACACCACCTCGGGGTGCGTGACGAATGCGCGCGCGATGCCCACGCGCTGCTGCTGACCGCCGGACATCTGGTTGGGAAAGTGATCCATGCGGTCTTTGAGTCCCACGCGGCAGAGCATTTTCTTTGCCTCGAGCAGCCGCACGTCCGGGTCGATGCCCTTGAACATGAGCGGCATGGCGACATTTTCCGCCGCCGTCAGCTCCGGCAGCAGGTTGTAGGACTGAAAAACAAAGCCGATGTGCTTCTGCCGGAAGGCCGCGAGCTGATTTTCGTTGAGCTGTGAGATCGGCACGCCGCCGATGCGCACCACGCCGCGCGTGGGCTTTTCAAGTCCCGCCAGCTGGTTGAGCAGCGTCGACTTGCCGCTGCCGGACGTGCCGAAAATGCAGCACACCTCGCCGCGCGGGATATCGAGGTCGATATTGTGCAGTGCGACCACGTGCTCCTGCCCCATCATGTAGACCTTTCGGAGCTTTCGCACCGAGATGACGGGCTTCTGGTCATTTGCCATCGCAGATTCTCCTCAATTCTAAATTAGGCTTCTATTATAATCGCATCGTATGAAGAAGTCGTTACAATCAGGCGCGATTTGGTTACAATTTTTTTAAGATTTGTTTAATTGTCGTGCAAATCTCCCTATGTTATGGTTAGACGAAAAAATGAGAAAAAAGTTTCACGCTGCGCGAAAAAAACGGCGGACTTTTTTGAAGTCCGCCGTTTTTTAAGTTCATGCCGTTTTTAGTCCAGCGGCACGTCGGGCAGAACGTAGACCGTCATCTCTTCGCCATTTGTGTCGATGGACACGGTGTCGTCGATGGGCTGCGTCAGCGCAGCGTCCGCGTAGAGCGTGCAGCCCATGCTGCAGCAGATGGTGACATACGTTCCCCTTGCCACATGGTATTCATTCACCCACCAGTCTTCGCCCCCTTCTTTCGCGGGGAGGCAGACCGTCAGCAGGCAGGCGGGTCTCGTGTCGTCCGTCGCGTACACGACATCGTTCAGAAGGTAGCGGCCTGACTTGTAGGGTTCTTCTTTGTAGGGCTCGTTGTAGCTCCAGTTGTAGAGCGTCGTGCCCATCTCCGTCGCGCCGCCCTCGCCGTCCTCGATGTAGTCGGTCACGGACATGGCGAGCAGCTCGCCCGTCTCGGGATCGGCGTAGTAGAGGGTGGTATAGTAGTAGCCGCCGGCGTCTTGAAAGCGCGTGGTGGTCGAGAGCAGCACCGCGCCGTCCTGCTCGCTGCGCTCGTCGAGCGTTTCCTCGGTATTCTTGGCGGCGGGATCGGCGCACTGCGGCAGTATGTCAAGGAGATACTCCGTCCCCTCGCCCGGAATGGGATAGAGGTTCAGGCTCGCGTTATCGTCGCTCGTCATGCGCGTGGCATACAGTCCGCCACGCCCCTGGCTCCACAGTTCTTCCTCGCCCGGGCCGCTGTTGGCAGTATAGTTATAATGTGAGGACATGAGAAGCGCTTCCCCGCTCTCGTCCGTGTACTGCAATCTTGCGGTGTAGGTCACCTCGCCGTCCCGGTCGGTGCCCTGAATGTTCACGGTCACGGCGTCGTACTTTGCAAGCAGCACGCGCGGATCGTTGACCTCGCGCAGCGTTTCGAGCGTCACGTCCTTCGGCGTGTCAGCGCCGATGGTATCGTCCTCTTTGTCGTCCTTGCCGCCCTGCGTGCCGCAGCCGGCAAGAAGTACCGCGATACAAAGCGCGGCAACGCCAGTTTTCTTCCAGTTTTTCATCTTTGTTTCCTCCATTTTCGTTGCAGGCTCGTCAGTCGGGATCCCCGCTCTTCACATAGACGGTCGTGCTGCCGTCCTCCGGCCATTCGATCTCAGGGGTTTGATACTCCTGCGTCAAGGCCTCGTCATAGTAAAGCATGACGCCCTTACCGCTGCTCGGGGAAAAGTACGCTGTGCTCGGCACGGTAAAGTGCTGTTTGTGCTCCTGCGCGGTGCCCGGGTCCCATACGAGCGTGATTTCATGCTGGGGAACATCGTCCGACAGCATCTGCGCGTAGAGGTCTTCCTCCGGTTCGTAGGGGCGGTCATAGCTGAACGTATAGCTTCCCGTGGCAAAGCAGGTGTCTTTTCCCTGCAAGTCTTTTCTGTGCCGCTCCGACTTGATCGATATCAGGTCATCGGAGGTTGGATCGACATAGAGCCATCGCAGCGAGTAGTCAGTGTCATCGTCGGTGATATAATGTTTGATCTCAAACACGAGCTGGCCGTCCTGCTCATACGGCTCTTCGACCTCCACCGTGATGCCGTCACCGGCTACGGGCAAAAACGATTCCTGCGCGGTGCTTTTCTCGTACCATTCATTGCTTCCGCAGGCGATCACACTGGCAATTCGAGCGCTGCCGTCATCATTTGTTCCAGCGATAATGCACATACCGTCCGGCACTTCATCCAGGCAGACATTCACGCTATAAATATCGTCTGCACCGTACGCATCAGAATACCAGCCATGGTTCCAGCTTTGCAGCCGGCCTTTTTCGTCGCGCGTGTACTGATCGGTGCTCTTGACGTCCTGGCCGCCGTTGCTGCTGTCTGTGCTCTCACGCACAACGGTCACCACCTCGTGCCGCTCGAGCAGCGATGAGATCTTATTTCTTTCGCAGATATGCTCGTAGGTGATCGAATGCTCCTGCGCCGCATCGTTCTCTGTTTCCGGCGCGCCGCAGCCCGCGAGCAGCAGCGCGGCACTCAACGCGGCGAACGCCGCCCCTTGCCAACGGTTCATCAATGTCTTTCTCCCCTCTTGCCGCGCGTGCGCGGCGCTTTTCTGTTCCTTTACTTTCTTAGACGAAGAAAACACAAAAAAGTTTCACGCTTCCGCTTTTCAGAAAAACTTTTCCGCGTTCCCGCTCTTGCTTTTTCTCCTGCTGCGGCATACAATGAGGACAACTTTTTACCCGGGAGGGGCTTTTATGAACTATATCGGCATTGACCTCGGCGGCACGAACATCAAGGGGGCGCTTGTGAGCGCAGAGGGCAACATTTTGCAGGAATGCTCCGTGCCGACCTGCGTCGACCTCGGCCCTGAGGCCGTCGCGTCGCGCATCGGTCAAGTCATCGCGCAGCTCTCTGACGGCGAGGCCGCCATCGGCGGCGTGGGCGTCGGCTGCCCCGGCACGGTGGACGACGCAAGCGGCATCGTCCGCTTTGCGGCAAACCTGAATTTTATCAATTTTGACCTCAGAAGCGCGCTGCGCGCGTATACGGCGCTCCCCATTCACCTCGGCAACGACGCAAACGCCGCGGCGCTGGGCGAAGCGCTCTTCGGCTGCGGCAAAGGCGCGGAGAGCACCATTGTCGTCACGCTCGGCACGGGCGTGGGCGGCGGCGTGGTGCTCGGCGGCAAACTCCTCACGGGCTACACCGGCGCCGCGAGTGAGCTTGGGCACATGGTCATCGCGGAAAACGGCGAGAAATGCACCTGCGGCAGCCGCGGCTGCTTTGAAGCCTACTCCTCCGCCACGGCGCTCATCCGCGACACGAAGCGCGCCATGGCCGCGCATCCTAAGAGCCTTCTGCACGCGATCGCCGCAGAAAACGGCGGTGTGGACGGCCGCACGGCCTTTCTTGCCAAGGCGCGCGGCGACGAAGCGGGTACGCAGGTCGTGGAAGACTATATCGAGCATCTGACCTGCGGGCTCACAAATCTTGTCAACATTTTCTTCCCCGAAGTGCTGGCCCTCTCGGGCGGCGTTGCCAATCAGGGCGAGGTGCTGCTCGCGCCGCTGCGTGAAAAGGTGCGCGCGCGTTCGTTCGGCGCGCGCTATGCCGCCTCCCACACGCGCATCGAGCTGTGCACGCTCGGCTATCGTGCGGGCGTGATCGGCGCGGCGATGCTCGCGCGCGTCTGACGCAAAATTCTATTGCAAAAGCCCTCCGCAGACAGGTTCTGCGGAGGGCTTTTTTTATCGGTGCGGGACAGATCCCGCCGTGCCTTCGATGAGGAACTGGACCTCGTCCACACCGCTGAGCGAGAGGATCGACCGCTCGATCGCTTCGAGCATCCGTGTCCGCTCGTCTTCTCTCTCCGGCAGCGCGCCGTGCGCCGGAAGGTTGAGATAACAGACGCCGTTTTCAGTGCGCGAAGAGATCACCGAAAAATCCTCCGGCAGGAGCGAAACGAGCGAATCGTCCTCCGGCCCCTGCGCAAGCGCTTCGAGCAGCGCGTTCACGCGCGTCTGCCCTTCGTAGAGGGCAAGGGTCTGCTGCTCGGCGCGCAGTTCGTCGCGCGCCGGATCCCAGAAGTAGAGCGAAACGGTGATCGGCCGCAGACCGCTCTCGCGGGAAGAGAGCAGCGTGTCCGCCGAAAGGAGCACCTGCGTTTCCCGATACGGGATCTCGCGCCCGTCCGCCGTGATGCTCACCGCGTTCACGTTGGGCAGCTGCGTCAGCGTCAGTGTGATGCAATAGTCCGCAAGCGACAGGTCAATGCCGGACAATCGCGCATATTGCGCGCTCAGGTCGATCTGTGCCCGGTGGCCGGATACCTTGAGCGACTTGAGCGTTGTCCCATCCGGGACGGCGGATCTGATCGACTTGTCCTCAGGCCCCGTGAGCAGCGCCTCCATCAGGGCGCGGACGCAGTCCTCCGTTTCCATCGTATCGTCAAGAGCAAGGCGCGTCCGCTGCGCGCAGATGGCGTCTTCGCCGCCCGCGGAAGCGGGATCGCTGAGGAAATAGACTTCGTAGCCGCTCTCGTCCATCTCCTGCACGCGCTGCGCGCAGGAGCAAAGGAGCGTGAGCGCCATAGCAAGCACCGCGGCAAGAAGAATGCGTTTCTTCATCGTTCCTCCCCTCCCTCTTTGCAGCGCGGCAGGCGCACGGTGAATACTGTGCCGCCGCCCTCTCTTGCGCGCACTTCGATGCTGCCGCCGCGGCGGCGCGCCGTGTCGGCCGCGATGGAAAGGCCGAGGCCGGTGCCGCCCGCTGCACGGGAGCGCATCTTGTCCACGCGGTAAAAGCGGTCGAAGATGCGGGGCATGTCCTCCTCCGGAATGCCGATGCCGTCATCACTGACGGTGAGCAGGCAGTTGTCCTCGTCCCCCGCCAGAGCAAGCTTCACAAAGCCGCCGGGGTGGTTATATTTGATGGCGTTTTCCGTCAGATTATAGATGATCTCATGGATCTCGTCCTCGCTTGCAAGCGTCTGTCCCTCGCGGCGCACTTCATAGGAGAGGTCGACCTTCTTTTCCTCCGCCACCAGGCGCAGCATGCGCGCCACGCGCGCAACGACAGACGAAAGATCGACGCGCTGCGCCTCCGGCAGCAGGCCGCTGTCAAGGCGCGTCAGGCGCAGCAGATTTTCCGTAATGCGCGCAAGGCGCTCAGATTCCTGCTCAATGTCGCCGACGAATTCGCGCACGGTCTGCGCGTCCATATCCTGCGTCTGCAAAATGGAATCAGACAGCAGGCGAATGCCCGCAAGCGGCGTTTTGAGTTCGTGGCTCGCATCGGATACGAAGCGGCGGCGCGCGTCCTCAATGGTCTGCAAGCGGTCTGCCATGTCGTTGAACTCGGCGGCAAGCTCGCTGATCTCGTCATTTCCGCCGACCTCGGCACGGTGGCTGTACGAGCCTTCGCGCATTTTTCGAATGGCGTCGGTCAGCACGCCGAAGCGCCGCGTCAGCACACGGGATAAAAGCACGCTGATTCCGCCGGCAAACACCAGCACCACCACCGAAATGGTCACAAGGTTTCTTTGCAGCGACAGCAGCAGCGCCGCCTGCTCGGTATCATATTCGTAGGCGTAGACCGCGCCGATCGTCTGGTTGTGGTAAATGACCGGCGAGGCCGCGCGGCTTTTGAACGCTTTGTCTGAAAACTCCGTGTAAAAAACATCCTCCCCGCGCAGCGCCTGCACAAGCTCCGTATAAAAGGCGTAGCGCCCGATGGCGCCGTCGGTCTCACGCGTATCGTACAGCACACGGCCGGACGCGTCCGTGACCAGAACGCGTGAAATGCCGCTCTCTTCCACAAGCGTCATCGCGCCTGCCACATTTTCCTCGCTCAGCTCTTCAAGTCCCGCAAGCGCCGTCACCATCACCGAAACGCTGCCTTGCAGTGAGCTTTGCTTGGAGCGGAACGTCAGGTTTTCCGACGTGATAAGAGGGTATGTGTTCAGCAGAAGCAGCACCGCCAGAATGATGGCGATATAGCCAAAGCTGATCTTGCGCTGTAAGCTCGTATGCGCCTGCACGGCGGTGCCTCCTTTCCTCTTTCTCTGCGTTGCGGTCAATCCTTCAAATAGTACCCCACGCCCCACTTCGTCAGAATATGCTGCGGGGCGGCGGGATTGTCTTCAAGCTTTTCGCGCAGCCGCCGAATGTGTACGTCCACCGTGCGGTAATCGCCCGCGTAGGTGTAGCCCCAGACAAGATCCATCAGATTTTCGCGCGAATAAATGCGGCGCGGATTCCTGACGAGCAGCTCGATGAGGTCATATTCCTTGGCCGTCAGCTCGATGATCTCGCCGTTTTTCATGGCGACGCGTTGCTCGGGATCCAGCGTGATGCCGCCCGCAGTCAGAAGTGAGGGCTGCTGTTTTTGCTGCAGGGCGGCATTCGCCCGGCGCAGCAGCGCGCGGATGCGCGCCTTGAGCTCAAGAATATTGAACGGCTTTGTGATATAGTCATCCGCGCCGGACTCAAGGCCGATGATCTTATCGGCGTCTTCGCTGCGGGCAGTGAGCATGATGATCGGCACATTGGAAAATTCGCGAATGCGCATGCAGGCCGTCAGCCCGTCCACCTGCGGCATCATCAGATCGAGGATAATGAGGTCGAATTCCTCTGTTTTCGCCATGTCGATCGCCGTGGCGCCGTCGTAAGCGGTCTCGACCGTGTAGCCCTCGTTTTCCAGATTGAATCTCATGCCTTTGACGAGCAAAAGCTCGTCATCAACGACCAGGATCTTCATTGGGTTCCTCCTCCGTGAATGTGATCTGCGCGCGGAAGCCCTCGAGCTTTGCCTCTCCGATGCCCTTGACAAGCAAAAGCTCCTCCGCCGCGGTAAAGTCTCCGTGCTCGGCGCGATAGTCGATGATCGCCTGCGCGAGCGACGGGCCGATGCCCGTGAGCGTTTCCAGTTCCGCCGCGTCGGCGGTATTGACGTTTACGAGCACGCGCGTGGGCGCGGTGATCTCATCGTTCCTGCGCTGCACGGTCACGGTATAGTCGCCATGCGCGTTCCCCTCGTATGCCGTTTTGTGCAGAAACACGAGCGAAACGGCAAACAAAACCGTCAGCGCCGCAAGCACAAGGGAAATGCCGCTAAAGCTGCCTGTTTTTTCTTTTGTTTCCACGGTTGCGCTCGCCTTCCTTTTTTGCTATACTGATGTCGAAACGTGCCGAACGGCGCGCTCATCTTAACTACATTCTCTTAACTACATTCTATATTTTATTGTATCATACGATGAGGTATATTTCCATGAAAAAACGCCGTCTTGTGTCACTTTTTTTATCCTTTCTTCTCCTGCTCCCCCTCTTTTCTCTGACAAGCGCCGACGCTTACGAATCCTTTGATCTGGACGCGCGCGCGGGTCTTCTCATCGAAGCGGACACGGGCGAGATCCTTTACGAAAAAAACGCCCACCAGGAGAACTACCCCGCTTCGCTCACGAAGATTATGACCGCGCTGCTCGTATTCGAGGCCATCGACGAGGGCAGGCTCTCGCTCAACGACTCCGTCACCGCAACGGAGTCGGCGCTCAATGGTCTTGCAAGTGACGGCAGCACCGCTAACATCGTCGCCGGCGAAACGATGACGGTCGAGCAGCTGCTCAACTGCATGCTCATCGTCTCGGCAAACGAGACGTGCAACATTCTCGGCGAGTACATCAGCGGCTCGGTCGAGGCGTTCGTTGCGCGCATGAACGATCGCGCAACAGAGCTTGGCTGCGAGCACACACACTTTGCCAATGCCACGGGTCTGCACAACTCCCAGCACTATACGACCGCATGGGATCTCTACCTCATCACGCGCGAGGCGATGAAGCACGACAAGTTCATGGAGATCTGCAATTCCAAGAGCTACACCGTGCCCGCCACCAACATGACCGAAAAGCCGCGCGAGCTGCACTCGACGAACTTTCTCATCTCCAACTGGCGCGCCCGCGGCTATGTTTACCGCGACGCGCAGGGCATCAAAACCGGCTCCACGCCCGAGGCGGGCTACTGCCTCATTTCCTCCGCCGTCCGCGGCAGCCGCCATATGATCAGCGTGGTGCTGGGCGCGGAGCGCGTGACGCTTGAGGACGGCGTGACCATCCAGACGCGCAGCTTCTCCGAAACGTCGCGCATGTTCGACTGGGGCTTTGATCACTTCGTCCGTCGCGACGTTCTTTCCTCCGCCGACCCCGTGCAGGAGGTTCCCGTTGCACTCTCGAGCGAGACAAATTATGTCGTCGCTCACGCCGCGGAGGATATTTCCTGTCTGCTGCCGGATAATGTAGAACCCGAGATGCTCGAGCGAACAGTCACACTGACGAACGAGACCGTTGACGCGCCCGTTGCGGCAGGCGACGTGCTCGGCACGCTGACACTCTCTTACAATGACACCGTTTACGCCGAAACGCAGCTTCTGGCGCTCAATGATGTGTCGGCCTCCTGGTTTTTGACGGCGCGGCGCGATGTTTCGGACTTTTTTGCAAAACCGCTTGTCAAGATCCTCTCCGTTGTCGTACTGCTGCTCATTGTCGCGCTCGTTGTTTATGTAACAATGTTCTCCCGCCGCCGTCGCTACGGCCACCGCCGCCGCAGCAGAGCCGGCAGCGGCTACCGCGGCCGCAGAAGGAGATTCTAACACGCAAAAAAGGAAGGGACGCGAAAGCGTCCCTTTTTAATTGATCGTGAGCACCGCGTCCCCCTGCGGGAACTCCACGAAGCGGATGGAGTAGATGTCGGCGGTGATGTAGGCGCTGCGGCCGGGGTGGAACAGCGTGATATAGTCGTTTCCAACCTCCTGTAGCGTGCCGACCGCCACGACCGTGTTCTGCGAACCGACGAGGAAGCTCACGATGACTGCGCGGCCGATGTTGCGCGCAAGCATTCCCTTCCATGAATTATAGGACATCTTGTCGACCGTCCGAGACTCTTCGATCTCGTCGGGCGTCGGCTGAAACTGTCCTTCCGCGTGGTTCTGCGGCACGAGTGTTACGCTCCCCGCCCCCGACGATCCTCCAAGCATTTCCTCATAGCTCTGGCTCGCGTTGTTGTTACTGTTGTTATTACTGCTATTATTGCTGTTGCCGCTCTGCTGCGCGCTCGCCATGGCGGGCACGGCAACCATCTGCTCATAAAGGCACGGCATGCTTTTTCCCATCTGGATCATAGCCAAGTTCTCTCCTTTTCCCGATGCTGCTGATTTTCTTCTCTCAGGTGCTGTAATACGCCGCGGTGGGTTCGTAGAAGCAGTGGTCACCGATGCGCATGACGAACGTTCCCACATTCGAGGGGAAATACGCGCGGCAGGAGGGCGAAAAGGGGTTGAAAAACCACAGCGCATCGCCAAGTCCGGGAAGCCGGTTGCCGGCAATGGCCCAATCCGCGATCTCATAATGAATTTCGGTCGGACGCATGTTGTAGATATTCTGCGGATTATACGCGCCATGCTCTGCCTCGCTCGCACAGACGAACTGGCCCGGCTGAAAGATGATCTTGCGGATACTGCCCTGCCCCACGCGCGCGTATTCGCCGCCGGTCGAGCGCACGCGGTTCATCACGACGCTCGCCACCGCTTTCATTCCGTTCTCGCCCTCGCCGCCCGCTTCGCACTCGATGAGCCGCGCAAGAAGCTCTCTGTCGGAATAGGCCACGTCGATCTCCTCCCCCATTTTTTCTTCCCCGCCAGTCTATGCATCTGCCGCCCGCAGTGCCCCAACGAAAAAAAGCGCCGCAGGTCATGCCTGCGGCGCTTTCGCTTTGCTTCAGTTTTCTTCCCCGCCTGCGGCGTTCTCTCCGTCCTCCGGCGGGGTGAGGCCGTAGGCGCCCTTCATCTTGAGCTCCTGCCACTGCTCCTTCGTGATGAGGATCTGGCGGGGCTTGGAGCCTTCAAACTGCCCCACGATGCCGCGCGTCTCCATCTCGTCAACAATGCGCGCAGCGCGCGAGTAGCCGAGCTTCAAGCGGCGCTGGAGCATCGAGACGGAGGCCTGCCCGGTCTCCATCACCACGTCGATCGCGGCGGGCAGCAGCTCGTCGCCCTCGTCAGCGGCGTTCTGCTCGCTCGCGGCATTGCCGCCGCCCTTGGTGCCGCCCTTTTCCTTCTCGGCAACGGCGGCGTTGATCTTGTCGATGACGGATTCATCATAGTCCGTTTCGCCGTTTTCCTTGACGAAGTTGACCACGCGCTCGATCTCCTCGCTCGAGATGAAGCAGCCCTGCACGCGCTTGGGCTTGCCCTCGCCGAGGGGCGCATAGAGCATATCGCCGCGGCCGACGAGCTTTTCCGCGCCCGCGGTATCGAGGATAATGCGCGATTCCATCGCGGAGGCGACGGCAAAGGCGATGCGGCTCGGGATATTGGCCTTCATCAGACCCGTGATGACATCGGCAGAGGGACGCTGCGTCGCAATGACGAGGTGCATGCCCGCGGCGCGCCCCATCTGTGCCACGCGGCAGATCGACTCTTCGACCTCTTTCGCCGCCACGAGCATCAGATCCGCCAGCTCGTCGATGACCACGACGACGCTCGGCAGCTTTTTAAGCGCTTCATCTGTTTGCGCAAGCTTGTTGTAGGACGCAAGATCCTTCACATTATGCTCGGAAAACATCTTGTAGCGCTTCATCATCTCGTAGACCGCCCATTGCAGCGCGCCCGCGGCCTTTTTCGGGTCGGTGACGACAGGAATGAGCAGATGCGGGATGCCGTTGTAGGGCGCAAGCTCGACCATCTTCGGGTCGACCATGATAAAGCGCACCTCTTCGGGCGTCGACTTATAGAGCATCGAGACGATGAGAGAGTTCGTGCAGACAGACTTACCGGAGCCCGTCGTACCGGCAATGAGCACGTGCGGCAGCTTCGAGATGTTGCCGACGATGTTCTTGCCGCTGATGTCCTTGCCGACGGCAAAGGCCGTGGTGGAGGGGTGCTGCGTAAACTCGCGCGATTCAAGTACCGTGCGGATATTGACGGGCGAAACGAGCTTGTTCGGCACCTCGACGCCGACGACGGAGATCTTGTTGGGAATGGGGGCGATGCGCACGCCGCTTGCGCCGAGCGCAAGGGCAATATCGTCCTGCAAATTGGTGATCTTCGAGAGCTTCACGCCCTGGCTGAGCGTGAATTCGTAGCGCGTGACAGACGGGCCGCGCACCACATCGCCCGGCTGAGCGTCCACGCCGAAGCTCGTGAGCGTCTGCGCCAGGCGGCGGGAGTTGTTGCGCAGCTCCGCGCCCGCTTCGGCAGCGTTCGTTACGCTGCCCTCTTTCAGCAGCGTGATGGGCGGATACTCATAGGCGGGCGGCTCGGGCTTATCACCGGTCTCGATCTCGCGCGTGACTTCTTCGCGCGCGGCGTCGACCTCGGCGCGGCGGAGCCTATCCTCCTGCTTGTCTGTGAGAACGGCGCTCGCCGCCGCAGCTGCGGCAATCGGCGCGCTCTGCGCCGTCGGTGCAGGCACGGCAAACGGCGCAGGCGGAATGGGTGCGGGCGCCGGAGCAGGCGTGCCGACGGGAGTTCCCTGCGGCAGGTCAAAGGGCGGCAGGTCAAAATCATCGGCCGTCACCGTTACGGGCTTGGCCGGTGCAGGCGCGGCAGGCTTTTCCTCCGCAGCATTTCTATCTGCAAGCAGCTCGTCCGGGCTCTTGATATTGTCAGACTTCTTGCGGAAGAAGCCGCCCGATGGATTCTTCCTGACAACGCGTTCCTCACCGTCGAGCGGAATGTCGATCGACGCATCGGATACCCCTGCATTGCGGCGCGGCGCGCGGGCGGGACGCTGCGGCGGCAGCTCTTCCTTCTCCGGCTCATAGGGCACGCGCTCATGCGAGCGCACCGCCTCGATCACGGCGGCGGGCGTCAAGCGGAATGCCATCATCAAAAATGCGACGAATAGCACGACGAGCAGGATCATTGCCAGCACCTTTTTCACCAGCAGCACCAGCATGATCGCAAGCGACGCGGACACCGCGCCGCCGGATTCCAATGCGTTGCCGCTCGTCCACAGGAGCTTCAGGATACCGTCCATCGCGGCATATTCCTCTTTGCAGATCGCGATGTGCATGATCGCGCCGAACACGACCGGCAGCAGCGCCGTACCGACAAGGCACGAGGTCACATTGCGCCCACGGTGGAAAAGCAGGATATAGCTCCCCAGAAACAATGCAGGCGCGACAAGGTAATAGCCCCAGCCAAAGAGCGACCGGCACAGCCTTGCGGGCTGATCAAGCAGCCACGCGCCCGACTGAAAGTAGCTGAAGCCAAGGCACAGCGCCAGCACCAGCAAGATCGCGCCCGCGACCTCGCGGCGGACGGGGCGTTTCTGGCTTTTCTTTGCCGTGCGCTTGCCGCCGGAGGACGTGCGCGAGGCGCTCGCCGATTTTTTGTTTGTTGTGGTGGTTTTTTTCTTCCGTTGTGCCATGATTCACCTCAGAATCAAAAATTAGTGCAGGATCGTGAGCAGCAGCGTGAGCGCGCCGGCCGCCCAGCAGTAGTAGGCAAACGCGCCGAAGCGGCCCTTGTCGGCAACATAGCGCAGCAGACGAATGCTGGCATAACCCGATACCGCCGCCACGACAACGCCGATGAGATAGACGGGCACGCTCGCCCAGTCGATGTTTGTTTCAAGCGCGTCCTTGAGCGTGAGAATGTTCGCGCCCAGCACCGCAGGAATGGATAGGAGGAAGGCAAAGCGCACGGCAAACTTGCGCTCAAAGCCCGCAAAGCAGCCCGCCGTGATCGTCATACCCGAGCGGGAGATGCCGGGGCAAAGGGCGATGGCCTGCCCCACGCCGACAAGCAGCGCATCGAGCAGCGTGGCCGTTTTTTCGCTCTTGCGGCCATGGCGCACGCGGTCGCTCACAAAGAGCAGAATACCCGTAAAGATCAGCGCGCCGCCGATGAAGTACATGTTATCACCGAGGGACGAGAAAAAACGGCGAAACGGCACCATGACAAAAAGCGGCAGCGTGCCCACGATGATGAGCAGAATGAGGCGGCGCGCGGGCGGCACGGGATTCGGCGTGCGGTGGTGGGCAAGATCCCCGATGCCGGTAAAGAACTCCACGACCATATCGCGGATATCGTCCCAGTATGCGGCAAACACCGCAAAGAGCGTGCCGAGGTGCAGCAGCACGTCAAAAAAGTCCGGCACATTGCTCGCCCCCTGCATGTTCAGCAGATGCTCGGCAATGGCGAGATGTCCGGAGGACGAAATGGGCAGAAATTCCGCAATTCCCTGCACAAGGCCGAGAAGCACGGCGGTTAAAACAGACATGAACAACAACTCCTTTTTCCGTTTTCTTCTATGATGGCGATATTCTAACAGAATAATTATAGCACAGCTGTTCGCGGAATACCACCCTCAATTGCCACATCTTCTTTTTCTTTCCTTTTTTGCCCTCCCCCTTGCGAAAAAGGGGCGGGCATGCTATGATAGGCGTGGACTATCAGAAAAGGAGAGATAGAAATGATTTATAACTACCGCACCAAAGGTGTGTGTTCAAAGGAAATGCATATTGAACTGAATGATGACCACACCATCAAGCATGTCGAGGTCATCGGCGGCTGTAACGGCAACCTTCAGGGGATTTCCCGCCTGGTGGAAGGCATGAAGGCAGAGGACGCCATCGAGCGCATGCGCGGCATCCGCTGCGGCTTTAAAAACACCTCCTGCCCCGACCAGCTCTCCATCGCGCTGACGGAGGCGCTTGCGCAGGAAAAGCAGTAATTTGCCCAAATGCCTGCACAGCGCATTCGACAGGCAGAAAAAATGCATCATTTCTTGCAAAATATCGTCTGTCTCTCTGGACAAAGTGCAGGAAACTATGTATACTGAATCAATTACCGGCAATCTTTATGCGGTCACAACGCAACTTCGGCAGCGCAGGACGCCCTGCGCCGCCGGCTTAGACGGGAGAACTTTATGGACATTGATATGGATATCAAGGAGCTCGAAGCGTTCGTCTACGTGGTGGAGAATTGCAGCTTTTCCCGCGCCGCGGAGCTGCTGCACCTGACGCAGCCGACCATCAGCTCGCATGTCTCCGCACTGGAGCGAAAACTGAATATCAAGCTCATTGTCCGCACGACGAAGGAGACCTACCCTTCCGACGCAGGCAAGCTCCTCTATAAGTACGCCAAGGAGATCCTGCAGGTGCGCGAAAACGCGGCGATCGCGCTGCGCAACTTCTCGCAGGAGATGAAGGGGACGATCTCCATCGCCGCCTCCACGGTGCCGAGCCAGTATTACCTGCCGCATCTTTTGCAGGATTTCCGCGCCCGTTATCCGGATATCACCTTCAACATCCAGATGGAAGACAGCCCCAAGGTCGTGGAGCTTGTGGCCACGCGCAGCGTGGAGATCGGCTTCTGCGGCACGATGGTGGCGAGCCACAAGTGTGTCTATCAGGATTTTGCCAGCGACCCGATGGTGCTCATCACTCCGAACACGGAGAAATATCAGGCCTTTGCCGGAAAGCCCTTCCCCATTGCGCAGCTGAAAGAGGAAACGTTCATCAGCCGCGAAAAGAGCAGCGGCACCTATCAGGCCGGCCGGGAACTTTTAAGCGAGCTCGGCATCGACATCTCCCAGCTCCGCACTGCGGTCGAGATCCGTTCGACCGAGAGCGTCAAGCAGATGGTAAGCGAGGGGCTGGGCGTGGGTCTCATCGCCCAGAGCGCCGCGCAGGACTATGTACAGTTCGGCAAGCTCCTCTCCTTCTCCTTTCCGGAGTCGTCGTTCCGCCGCCAGCTTTTTATCGTCAAGCATAAAAACAGCATTTTGTCCCCCATCGCGCAGGTTTTTTATGACTATGCGCGCAAAGCAAAAGAGAAAGCATCTGCCCAATAGACGGGTGTCCGTAAAACAGTTAATCCTCCGTATGGCTTAGACCATGCGGAG
>ERZ773130.1816-NODE-1816-length-18346-cov-8.782133_pt1 | contig 18346 bp, 13 predicted proteins | sample MGYA00511919_ERZ773130 | MGnify/ENA primary metagenome ERZ773130 (study PRJEB29015, sample SAMEA2737851) | human gut metagenome | biome: human gut; feature: human-associated habitat; material: faeces | place: China | collected 2012 ...
CGCACCGTGGCCCGGGCGTTCTGCCGGGGAAGCATCGGGCGGGTCAGCCGCCTGCCGGTGCTGCGGCTGGCCCCGCTGAAGGAGGAACGCAGCAACTGCCCCTTCCTCACCGGGAACCACTGTGCCATCCACGATGCCGAGCCGCTGGTCTGCGCCCTTTACCCGCTGGCGCAGGAGATCACGAAGGACGGGCAGGTATCCTACTTTTTGCAGCCCACCCAGTGCGGCGGGCAGGTCATTGCGGCAAGGGTGGGGGATTATCTGGCCCGTTACGATGTGCCCGCCCGGGAGGCCACCGATGTGCGCTGGGCGCAGGTGTGCATGGCGCTGGAAGATACCGTGGAGCGGCTGGACGCTCTGTTTGAGCCGGTGTTTGCCCGGCGGATGCAGGAAAAGCTGTGGCAGGCGCTGTATTACCGGTACGACTTTGCAAAAGAGTACCGCCCCCAGCTGGAAGAAAATCTGCTCTGGCTGGACGGTGAGCTGAAAAAGCTCGAAGGAATGCAGATGCGGCACAGAACAATCGAAAAAAGTGATAGATAAAATTACTTTGATTGATAATTCGGGCTGTTCCCCGGTTGTTTTAGAGCGGAAAGTGTGATATACTTCACGAGTGTAAAGCGGCAGCGCGATGCGACAGGCCGCTTGAATACTGACTTTCATGCGGTGTCCTGTTGCCGCGAAAGTAGAATTGAGGGAGTAATATCATGCGTAAAATTTCTCGTCGTTCGTTCCTGTCTGCCGCCGCTGTCTGCGGCGCAGCTGCTGCCCTGACTGCCTGCGGCGGTTCCTCCAGCTCCACGGCTGCTTCTTCCACCGCTTCCTCTGCTGCGGCTTCTTCCGCAACGGCTGACGGCCAGAAGTATACCGTTGGCATCTGCCAGCTGGTGGAGCACGCCGCTCTGGACGCTGCCACCCAGGGCTTTGAGGATGCTCTGACCGCACAGTTCGGCGAGAATGTCACCTTTGACTTCCAGAACGCCCAGAACGATTCCGCAACCTGCGCCACCATCGCCAACGGCTTTGTTTCCGCAGGCGTTGACCTGATCATGGCAAACGCTACCCCCGCCCTGCAGGCCGCACAGGCTGCCACCGACAGCATCCCCATTCTGGGCACCTCCGTCACCGAGTACGGTGTTGCTCTGGGCCTGACCGATTTCGATGGCACCGTGGGCGGCAATGTCTCCGGCACCTCTGATCTGGCTCCGCTGGATCAGCAGGCGGATATGATCACCGAGTGGCTGCCCGAGGCCACCAAGGTGGGCCTGCTCTACTGCTCTGCCGAGGCAAACAGCCAGTATCAGGTAGACGAGGTCCAGAAGTACCTGGAGGCCAAGGGCGTTACCGCCACCCAGTACGCTTTCTCTGATTCCAACGATCTGGCTTCTGTCTGCCAGAAGGCTGCCGACGAGAACGACGCGGTGTATGTCCCCACCGATAACACCTGCGCCGCCAACACCGGCATCATCGATGGCATCTGCCGCCCGGCCAAGAAGCCCGTGTTCGCCGGTGAGGAGGGCATCTGCTCCGGCTGCGGCGTGGCGACCCTGTCCATCAGCTACTATGATCTGGGCTACACCACCGGTGAGATGGCGGCCAAGATCCTGACCGGTGAGGCCGATATCTCCACCATGCCCGTCGAGTACACCAACGTGACCAAAAAGTACAACAAGACCATCTGCGATGATCTGGGCATGACCGTTCCCGAGGGTTATGAGGCCATTGAGGAATAACAGGCGCTCTGTCTGTTTCGCAGACAGCTCCCCTGACAGGGAAGCCGGGTCCGCGCTGCGGTGACGGAGAGGCTTTACAGTAAAATCAGCGGAGAAGAGCGAATTTTGGTTCTTCTCCGCTTTCCCGTATCAGAAAAAAGTGTAGTTACAGGAGGAAAACGTTTTGGATATTCTTGCAAGACTTGCCAACCTGCCCGGTGCCTTGCCCGGTGCCTGTGCGCAGGGCCTCATCTGGGGCATCATGGCCATTGGCGTGTACCTGACCTACCGCATCCTGGATGTGGCTGACCTGACCGTGGACGGTTCCTTTGGCACCGGCGGCGCGGTCTGCGTTATGTGCCTGCTCTCCGGCATGAACGTCTGGGCAGCGCTCTTCATCGCCCTGCTGGCCGGTCTGGCCACCGGCCTTGTCACCGGCCTGCTCCACACCTTTATGGGCATCCCGGCCATTCTGGCTGGTATTCTGACCCAGCTGGCCCTCTACTCCATCAACCTGAAGATCATGGGCAAGGCCAACCAGTCCATCAATGTGGACAAGTACGGCCTGCTCATCTCCCTGCGCTGGGTCAAGGAGCTTGCCCTGCACAACCCCATCATCATGGTCATTCTGGTCAGCGCCGTGGTCATCGGTGTGCTGTATTGGTTCTTTGGCACCGAGCTGGGCTGCGGCATCCGCGCCACCGGTTCCAACCCCGCCATGAGCCGTGCCCAGGGCATCAACACCAGCTTCAATGTGGTGCTGGGTCTGGCGGTCTCCAACGGTCTGGTGGCCCTGTCCGGCGCACTGCTGAGCCAGTATCAGGGCTTTGCCGATGTCAGTATGGGCCGTGGTGCCATCGTCATCGGTCTGGCCGCTGTCATCATCGGCGAAGCCTTGTTCAGCCGCATCTTCCACAATTTTGCCCTCAAGCTGGTGTCCGTCTCGCTGGGTGCCATCATCTACTACATCGTCATCCAGCTGGTGCTGACCCTCGGCTTTGATGCAAACCTGCTCAAGCTGCTGAGCGCCTCTGTGGTGGCTGTATTCCTGGCCGTGCCCTATTGGAAGAGCAAGTATTTCGCAAAGCCCGCGGCAAAGAAGGCACAGAAGGAGGATGCAAAAAATGCTTGAGATCCAGAATGTTTCCAAGACCTTCAACGCCGGTACCGTCAACGAGAAAACGGCCCTGAACGGTCTGAACCTGAAATTGAACGAAGGTGATTTTGTCACCGTCATCGGCGGCAACGGTGCGGGCAAATCCACCATGCTGAACGCTGTGGCCGGTGTGTGGCCCGTGGACAGCGGCAAGATCATCATTGACGGCATCGACGTGACCAAACTGGGGGAGCACCAGCGCGCCGCCTACATCGGCCGCGTGTTCCAGGACCCCATGACCGGCACCGCCGCCACCATGCAGATCGAGGAGAACCTTGCCCTGGCCGCCCGGCGCGGCAAGCGGCGCGGCCTGAGGATCGGCATCACCAAGGCCGAACGGGAGCGCTACCGTGAACTGCTCAAGAGCCTGGACCTGGGCCTGGAGGACCGCCTGACCGCCCGCGTGGGCCTGTTGTCCGGCGGTCAGCGTCAGGCACTGACCCTGCTTATGGCTACCATGAACAAGCCCAAGCTCCTGCTGCTGGATGAGCACACCGCCGCTCTGGACCCCAAGACGGCGCTCAAGGTGCTGACCCTCTCGGCCAAGATTGTGGAGGAGAACCACCTGACCACCATGATGATCACCCACAACATGAAAGATGCCATCAAGTACGGCAACCGCCTGATCATGATGCACGAGGGCCACATCATCTATGATGTCTCCGGGGAAGAGAAGAAGAACCTGCATGTCTCCGATCTGCTGGCAAAGTTCCAGATCGCGTCCGGCGGCGAGTTCGCCAACGACCGCATGATCCTTTCTTAAAAAAGATGAAGCGGCAATAAAGTAGTTGCTTCTTAAAACATAGAGAACCCCCCTGCCGGGAGATCACCGGCAGGGGGGTTCTCTATTAGAGTATTGGGTTTGCGGTGTTATTTGTTCTTCTCGTTACGGTACGAATTACTTTTTGAACGTCTGCACCTGATTCCATGCCTTGATAACCTCTGTGCGGCTTACAGGATCAGTTGCTTCATAGGTTTCGCCGTTGTTCTTCGCGGCCTTGAGCAGGTCGTTCTCCACGGCCCATGCAATGGCCTTGTCAGTCTCAGTGGCATTGGCGTTCAGCACGGCGGCGGGTTCAGGCTTTCCTGCATTGTTCCACACCAGTTCAGCCAGCTCACCTCGGTTTGTTGGAATAGCTGTACCGGTTGGCAGGGCGCAAATCAGATAGAACTCAGTACCCAACTGATAGGTCTGGTAGGCCAGCACCGCGGTACCTGCGGCGGCAGTACCAATGATGAGGGTAGTGCCCAGAATGTTGGGCTCTTCCTCAATGCTTGCATCCTTTGTCATGGCTTCGATAATAACATTTTCACCCGGCATGGTAAAGGTAATGGTTTCAGCCTTGGGTTCAACAGCGTTCAGCACGCTGGCAGGCTTAATTGTCCACTGGTCAAAAGTCTGAGCATCGGAAAGAATGCTCTTATCAAAGGTTACTTCCACTGTTGCACCTTTTTCAATGGTAATGTCACCATTGTCATTGATAGTAGCATCCTTGCCGTTTACTTTTGCAATACCGCCAAGAAGGGATAGAGTGTAGGTGACCTTTTCTTCTTTCTGGGGAACATTGTAACTCCACTTAATCTGATTGCCAGTGATTTGATTCGCGGGAGCGGTATTTTTGGTCTCTTTGACATCAACTTTGACGATATAATCGCCCGGTTCCGTAGGGAGCCCGCGGTCATTCAATTTCTCACCGGGAACTTCATTTCCCTTATCATCATAAAACTTCCTATTGATGATATCATCAGCATTGACTTGAGTATTGTTCGATGTCACTTCTCCGGTTACCGCGTCAAACTTGAGGTCAACATCCGGGTCGATCACATCTTTTTGTGTCCATTTTGCAGTCAAGGTTATATCATAGTCCGGCATGGAGAAACTATAATTGCCGTTCTCATCTGGGCCGTTCAAGGATGGGGCGGTTTCTCCATCAGGAACGGTAACTTCCCAATGATTAAAGTTATAGCCGGTTTTCTTTGTGGGTGTAGGAACGGAAACGGACGAACCATAGTCGTACGAGTTCGTTTTCTTGTTTTCGTTGTTCTCCAGTGTTACAGTATGGCTATGTGCGTTCCAATGGGCATACAAGATGATGTTGCTGCTGACGGCTTCTGTAAATGTATATTTTGTGCCGCCTTCTGCCTGTGTATACCAGCCATCAAAATCATAACCTGTACGCTGTGGGGTTATGGTGGGGACGCTTGCAGTCCCTAGCTTCTCGTTGCTGTAAACAGTCTGCTTGTCCATAGTGCCACTACCATTTATAGTGCCACCGTTCAAATCAAAGTTGATATCACACAGATACTGAACTTTGCTGGTTAGTGTATCATTGCCTGCGTTATTAACTCTGACTTTTTCCCAGTCTGTTTTATATCCATTATATTTTACATCATTTAGTTCTGTGCAATCTTTGAATGCGTTGCTATTTATAATGTTAATATTCTTTTCAAGGAGTACGCTCTTAAGACTGGTGCATCCATTAAACGCGTCTGAGCAGATTTCATTCACACTTATGGGTACTTTTATTTCTGTTAACCCTGTACAACCCTTAAAAGCGCTACTACTGATTTTGGAAATGCCATTTGTTAAGGTGACATGAGATAGCGCAGTATTTCCTGAAAAAGCTGTATCCATGTTTGTGATGGTACTCGGAATCGTAATGCTTGTTAACTGAGAACAACCATAAAAAGCAGCTTGGCCGATTTTTCTAACACCTTCAGGAATTATAACCTTAGTTAGATTGGAACAATTAAAGAATGCCTGGTATCCAATTTCGTCCACCGTGTTAGGCAATGTAACTTCCGTAAGTGTGTTACGTGCATTATTAAAAGCCCACATTGCAATTTTGGTTACAGTATAGTTCTTGCCCTTGTCTGAAATTGAGCTCTCAATGGTAAGTTGTGTAGGACTTCCTGATGTACCGGAAACTGTAACCGATTTTCCATCGGCGTTAACTATATATTTGAGGTTTCCTTTAGTAATCTTAGTTGCTGCTACTGCTCCCATGGGTAGGAATGTTAACGTTATGCTGAGTGCCACTAATAGACTGACAAATCGTTTTTTCATGGATTTCCTCGCTTTCATGGTTTAGTGCCGCAGAAAAACGACATAGAATGTATGGCAAAAAAAGGTAATAATACCAATTTGAAGAATACCATGCGTGGAATTCTCTGTCAATGGAATTGTAGGAACTCACAAAAAAGTTTGGAGGAATGTACAAGAAAAGGCTTTTCCAGCATCGCGGGCAATAAAAAAGAACCCGTCCCCGGGGAAAATCCAGGAACGGGTTGAGAGCGGAAAGCTTACCGCTTGATATCGTAGTTCATGTTCATCAGGTTGCGGATGGAGCTGACATCATCGGTGATGTTGGCATCGCCGTGGATGGTGTGCTTGATGGCGCTGCTTGCCACGGCAAAGTTGATCATGTCCATAGCCTTATAGTTGTGCAGCATGGCGTAGATCAGGCCGCTGGCAAAGGCATCGCCGCCGCCCACGCGGTCCAGAATATTAAAGGTGTAGAGCTTGCTCTCAAAGGTGTGGCCGTCGTACCACATAAAGGCCTTGAGGCTGTTCTCGCTGCCGCTGTGGGCATAGCGCACATGGCGGGCAATGCACTTGAGGTTGGGGTAGCGGGCAATGAAGTGCTGGAAGATCTCGTCCTGCTGCTCATAGCTGGGCTGCAGGGGCACGCCGTCCTTCCAGTCACCCTTGCTGTGATCGTTGTCGTCCTTCCACAGGTGGTAGGGCTCAATGCCCAGCAGAACGTCAACATAAGGCAGGCACTCGGTGCAGAAATCGCGGGCTTCCTCCCAGCTCCACAGGGTAGAGCGGAAGTTGCCATCAAAGCTGACAGTCAGGCCCTTCTTCTTGGCCACCTTGAGCATATCGATGATGAGGCCGCGGCAGTTGGGGCCCAGTGCCGGGGTAATGCCGCTCAGGTGCAGCCAGTCGTAGCCGTCCAGCAGAGCGTCCAGATCGACCTGAGAGAAGTCATACTCGGTAATGGCACTGTGCTTGCGGTCGTAGATGACCTTGGAAGCGCGGATGCCGTAGCCGGTCTCCAGATAATAAGTACCCAGCCGGTTGGAGGGGGTCTCGTTGGGCTCGGTCAGGATCATGGGGGTGCAATGCACATCGTTGGAGCGCAGCCAGCGCACCGCGCTCTTGCCCAGGCTGTTGTTGGGCACTACGCTGAAGAAGGTGCTGTCCACACCCAGGTTGGCCAGGGCCAGTGCAATGTTGGCCTCGCTGCCGCCGTAGCTGGCTTCAAAGCTGGATGCCATACGGATCTTTTCGTAGTTCGGCGGGGTCAGACGGAGCATGATCTCGCCGCAGGTGATGAATTTCTGGCCGTTGGGCTCGCTGCCGAGGATGGGATTGTAGTGTTCCATAACGCTCCTCCTAAAAAGTCGTTTCCGGGATCCATTTCATGTGAGAACACATTGTTGTATCCATTATACCGCACAGCGCACCGGATAGCAAGCGAATGCTGTTTCGGCCGAGAGAAAAAGAAAAAGAAATTTTGGTTGTTTTGACGAAAGGGCAGGGAATGGTGTAAACCTCTCCGTCATCATCGCTAACGCTCGATGCCACCTCCCCTAGTAGGGGAGGCCTTGGCAAAAGATTCTCTTTGCGATTTATTCGCCGCTGGCTCTGCAATCAACATCTGCCGCAAGGCAGAACATTACGCTAGCAGGGCCAAACGTAGCGAAGCGGAACCCTCGAAAACGCGACGATATGCCAATGGCTCCCCTATTAGGGGAGCTGCCGAGCGATAGCGATGGCTGAGAGGTTCAGTCCATCGACCGGTTCACACCCCCGTCAGGTCAAAGCTGGGCGTATACTCTTCCTTTGCACTGCTCTTCTGCTGCATATAACCAGAGCTGAGCCCCAGATCCATGGCGTAGTTGACCACCCGGCGGTATTCGTAGGTGGTGATGCGCCGCCCGATGCCGTGGTCTGCCGCCTGATAGAAGGGGGTGTACTGGCTCATCACACTGGGCAGGAAGCACCCGGGGTCGGCCTTGTTCCAAGCCGCCATCTGATCGAGCACGGCAAAGCTGTCGTCCACATGGCCGGGCAGGGCAAGGTGGCGCAGGATCACGCCCCGCTGCAGGATGCCCTCGCTGTCAAAAACAGGGTGCCCGGCCTGAGCCATCATGGCTTCAATGGCGGGCCTGGCCTGCGCAAAATAGTCCGGCGCAGCGGAAAGCTCTGCCGAAAGGGCAGGGGAAACATATTTCAGGTCGGCCAGCCAGATGTCGATGAAGCCGCGCCAGGCGTGCACGCTCTCCACGGTCTCGTATCCGCCGGTGTTGCAGACGATGGGCAGATGCAGCCCCTGCGCCCGGGCCAGGTCGAGGGCAGCGATGATCCAGGGCCGCCACTGCCCAGGCGTGACAAGGTTGATGTTGTGGGCTCCCTGCGCCTGCAGGTCCAGAAAGATCTCGGCCAGGCGCTCCACGGTGATCTCCCTGCCCAGCCCCTCGGCGCTGATGGGGTAGTTCTGGCAGAAGCAGCACTTGAGGGTGCAGCCGGAGAAAAACACCGTGCCGCTGCCCCGGGTGCCGCTGATGCAGGGCTCCTCCCAGAAGTGCAGGGCAGCGCGGGCCGCTTTCAGGGTGCGGCCCGCCCCGCAGAAGCCCATCTGCCCGGCGGCCCGGTCGGCTTTGCACTGCCTGGGGCAGAGAGTACAGGCTTCCGGCACGGCAACAGAAATGGTTTTGGGCATAATATCCAAGTCCTTTGCAAAAGATTTGACAGAATTACTCTTGTTTATTATACCATTTATGACATGGAATGTGGTATACTATGATAGAATATTATATATCATGCAAAAATACTACATATCAGACGGAGGATGTCATGCGCACCGAAAACGAGGAGATCCGGGATCATTTGAAATATCTCTCCCTGCTGGCACGGGATTACCCCTCGCAGGCAGCCGCCGCCAGTGAGATCATCAGCACCCAGGCCCTGCTCAAGCTGCCCAAGGGCACCGAACATTTTATGAGCGACCTGCACGGTGAAAACGAGGCCTTTGTCCACATCCTGAACTCGGCTTCGGGTGTCATCCGGGAAAAGGTGGACATCGTGCTGGGGGACAGTGTGCCGGAACAGACCCGTGCAGAGCTGGCAACGCTCATCTATTACCCCAACGAGAAGCTGCCCCGGCTCAAAGCCGAGTGCACGGATGAGGAAGCGCTTGACCACTGGTACACGGAGACCCTGCTTCAGCTCATTGATATCTGCCGGTTGGTGTCCTCCAAGCATACCCGGCAGCATGTGCGCTCCTGCCTGCCGTCCAGCTGCGGGTATATTCTGGATGAGCTGCTCCATGCCCACTTTGAGGACCACGACAAGGACCTTTATTACGGGCAGATCGTGGGCAGCATCATCGAAAATGGCCGCGCCGACCGGTTCATCGTCCGGCTGTGTGAGCTCATCAAGCGGCTGGCTGTGGACAAGCTGCACATCGTGGGGGACCTGTTTGACCGCGGCCCACGGCCTGATATCATACTGGACCGGCTCATGCGCCACCACCATGTGGATATCCAGTGGGGCAACCATGACGTGGTCTGGATGGGTGCCGCCGCCGGAAGTCCCATCTGCGTCTGCACCGTGCTCAAAACGACACTGGCCTACCACAACCATGCCATGCTTGAGGACTGCTACGGCATCAACCTGCGGCACCTGCAGCGGATGGCCGAGCAGTTCTACGGAAATGACGACCTGACCCTCTGGATGCCCCACACCGACGCGGCGCGCGGCCCTTACACCGAAGGAATGCTCCACCGCTGTGCCGTGATGCACAAGGCCGTGACCATTCTGATGCTCAAGATGGAGTGCAAGGTCATCGACCGCAACCCGGATTTCAAGATGCAGGGTCGGGATTTCCTGCGGCACATCGATTGGAAAAAGGGAACAGTGACCCTGAACGGGCAGGCATACCCCCTGCGGGACACCAGCTTCCCCACCGTGGACCCGGCAGACCCCGCCGCCCTGAATGAGGATGAGCGGCTGGTGCTTCGCAAGCTGGTGGAATCCTTCCGGCAGAGCGAGCGTTTGCAGCAGCATGTGGAATTTTTGTACGCCAAGGGCAGCGTTTACCACATCGAGAACGGCAACCTGCTCTACCACGGTGTGGTGCCCATGACCAAAAACGGCAGCTTTGCCGTGGAGCGGTTCGAGGGACACAACTACTCGGGCCGCGGCTTGATGGACTACTGTGACGAGCGGGCACGCCGCGGCTACTTTGCTCCCGAGGGCAGCGCAGCCCGGCGGAGCGGTCAGGACTTTTTGTGGTATCTGTGGTGCGGCAAGCTGTCGCCGTTGTTCGGCCGCAGCGCCATGACCACCTTTGAGCGGCTGTATATTGCCGACCCCGCCACCCACGAGGAAGTCAAGGACCCCTATTATACATGGTACAATGAAGAGGCCGCCTGCCGCCGCATCCTGGCGGAATTCGGTCTGCCCGGCACCAGCCACATCGTCAACGGCCATGTGCCGGTGCGGGAGAAGAGCGGCGAGAGCCCCATCAAGGGCGGGGGCCGTCTGGTCGTTATTGACGGCGGGTTCTGCCGCGCCTACCATGAAAAGACCGGCATTGCAGGGTATACGCTGGTGTACTCCAGCCGCACCATGTCCCTGCGGACCCATCAGCCCTTTGTCAGTGCCGAAAAGGCCGTGAACGAAAACATCGACATCGTGTCGCAGAAGAACATTCTGGAAACGGAGAACCACCGCATTCTGGTGGAAGAGACGGACGAGGGCGAGATCCTGCGGGAGCGGGTGCATGACCTGAAACAGCTGGTCAAAGCCTATCAGCTGGGCTGGATCAAGGAGACCTGCAGCGAGGATTGCGTCTGGTAAGGGGCGCTGATTGTAAAATTTTTGAAATAAGAAACAAAAATATCGAATATTTCCGCAGATTCTGGGCAAAACAGAAAATAATCCGGCAGGGGAAAAGGGGGCTTTGCTTTTTGCCCGAAGTTGTGTATAATAAGATAGTTGTATCGTGAGGGTGTGTACCCAGCGGTGCGCGGAGAGATCAAGTAAGAACCCTGAGTGGCCCTGCCGCTGGCGGGCCTGCGACAAGGAGATTATAAAATTGGAAAAGTTTGTTATTACGGGCGGCAAGCCCCTGCATGGCGAAGTCACCATTTCCGGTGCAAAAAATGCGGCTGTGGGCATTCTGCCTGCCACCATTCTGGCGGCAGATGTCTGTGTGATCGAAAATCTGCCGGACATCAGTGATGTGGCAGTCAGTCTGAAGATCCTGAGCACCCTGGGTGCCGGCATCAAGATGCTGAACCGCAATACCTACGAGATCGACACCACCCATCTGAACTGCACCAACGTCCCGGACGATCTGTCCCGCCAGATGCGTGCCAGCTACTACTTCCTGGGTGCGCTGCTCTCCCGCTTTGGCAAGGCACAGGTGGCCATGCCCGGCGGCTGCAATCTGGGCCCCCGCCCCATCGACCAGCACCTGAAGGTGTTCAGTGCACTGGGCGCAGAGGACAGCGTGGATTACGGCATGATCACCGTGCGCACCAAGCAGGAGCTGACCGGTGCCCATATCTTCTTTGATAAGGTCAGCGTGGGCGCTACCATGAACGGTATGCTCTCCGCTGTGATGGCACAGGGCCAGACCATTCTGGAAAACTGCGCCAAGGAGCCCCATGTTGTTGATCTGGCAAACTTCCTGAATATGTGCGGCGCGGATGTGCGCGGTGCCGGCACCGATGTGATCAAGGTGCGCGGCGTGGAAAAGATGCACGGCTGCACTTACAGCATCATCCCTGACCAGATCGAGGCGGGCAGCTACATGGTTGCCGCTGCTGCCACCGGCGGCGACGTTCTGATCAAAAATGTTACCCCCAAGCATCTGGAGCCCATCACGGCAAAGCTCCGCCGTGCCGGTGTGGATGTGGAGGAATTCGATGATTCCGTCCGCGTCTCCCGCAAGGGCGATATCCTGCCGCTGAAGATCAACACCATGCCCCACCCGGGCTTCCCCACCGATATGCAGCCCCTGATGGGTGTGCTGCTCAGCGTGGCAAAGGGCACCTCCACCATCACCGAGAGCGTGTGGGATAACCGCTTCCGCTATGTGGACGAGCTGCGCAAGATGGGCGCAGTGGTGCAGGTGGATGGTCAGGTGGCCGTGTTTGAGGGAGTGGACAAGCTGAATCCCGCCCCCCTGCGCGCTTCTGACCTGCGTGCCGGTGCGGCCATGGTGGTTGCTGCCCTGATGGCAGACGGCACCAGCGAGATCGAGGAGATCGGCCACATTGAGCGCGGCTACGAGAACATCGTGGAAAAGTTGCGCGGCCTGGGCGCTGAGATCAGCAAGGTGGAGCGTATGCCCGCTGCACTGGAATCGGCAATGTGATCATTCAGAACCTCTCAGTCTGCTTCGCAGAAGTTTCCCTGACAGGGAGCTTTTGTGAAGCCATGACGGAGAGGTTCGTTTCTTGAGGTTTGAAATGTCTGAATTCATCTCGTTATACTCTGGCTCCTCCGGCAATTGCAGCGTGGTGCGCACGGGGGAAAAGTACATCATCATCGATATGGGAAAGGGTGTGCGCACTACCTCGGCGGCACTCAAGGAACTGGGCCTGAACATCAGCGATTGTGCGGGCATTCTGGTCACCCACGAGCACTCTGACCACGTCAAGGGGCTGACCACCTTCCTCAAAAAGAATCCGCTGCCGGTGTATGGTGCAGATGATACGCTGGATTTTCTGGATGCAAACGGCATCGTGCCCGCCAGCTGTGAGCTGCGCACCCTGTCCGGCGGGGAAGAGGATGTGGGAAACTTCGGTGTGACGATGTTCCCCACCAGCCACGACGTGCCCTGCGTGGGCTACCGCATCCGCACCCCGGACAACAAGACCATGACCATTGCCACCGACCTGGGAGTCCTGACCCCGCCGGTGCATCAGGCCCTGAGCGGCTGTGACCTGGTGGCGTTGGAAAGCAACTACGACCTCCACATGCTCCGCAGCGGGCGGTATCCCTACTACCTGCGCTCCCGCATCGAGTCCAACCGGGGCCACCTTTCCAACGATGAGTGCTCGGCAAAGCTGCTGGAGCTGATCCAGGAGGGATGCAAGAAGTTTGCCCTCTGCCATCTCTCGCAGGAGAACAACACCCCAGCGCTTGCTTTGCAGACCATGTTCAACACCTTGGGTGCGGCAGGTGTCGTGCCGGAAAAGGACTGCATCGTGCAGGCCCAGCGCCGCAATGAGATCAGCCCTGCACTTACATTTTAAGAAAAAATGGCCCTCTCCATCATTGCTTTGCAAAGCATGACGGACAGGGCCATTTTTGTTGTTATGCCAGATCCGGCAGGATATCGGGCCAGAGGGCCTGCTCCTGCCGCAGGTCGGTGAAAACGCAGTCCAGATAGATCTTGTTCACAGCCGAGATGATGGTGCTGCGCAGGAGCTTGCGTGCATCATCAACGTCCGGCTCCAGCTCGGAGAAGCTCTTGGTCAGGCCGAACACATAGGGCAGGTAATTCTCCAGCTCATCGCAAAAGGTATCATACGCCTGCGCGGAGGTATAATGCGCCCGCTGCATCTTGAACAGACTGTCGATGTTTTCCATGGACAGGACATTTTTAGAAACTATGATGTAGATCAGGCAGGCCAGCTGATCCCGGGTATACTTCTTTTTGATGGGGTGGCTGATGATCCCTTTCTTAACGTAGTTGCTCACCATGGAAGCGGTGAGCTCCACCCCCTGAAATGTGCGGAAACACCCGTTGACAAACTGTACACTCTGATCCAGATAAAGCCCTACGGTGGGGAGTTCTGCATACCGGGGCAGGGCAAACCCTGCGGCGCAGGCCGCAACGCGGCGGTTTGATTCTAATTTCATGCGGACAGTATACCATGTTTTGGAAATGTGGTCAACAGGAAATTGAAAACTTTTGAAATAATTCAATAAAACAGTTGACAGGGTTTTGAAAAGCTGATATAGTGATTCAGACAACAGGAAAAACTGCGGCATCCGCTGCCGCCGGAATGGAGATAAATGCTTATGAACACCAAGATTGTTGTGGATTCCTCCGCCAGCCTGTACACCTTGCAGGGCGTGGATTTTGAATGCGTTCCCCTGAAGATCATCACCGACGATGCCGAATATCTGGACAACGGCACGATGGATGCCGTGGGCATGGCCCAGACCCTGCGTACCTATAAGGGCAAGACCTCGACCTCCTGCCCCAACGTCAGCGACTGGCTGGCCGCCTACGAGGGAGCCGACGAGGTGTATGCCATCACCATCACGGGCACTCTGTCCGGCAGCTACAATGCCGCCCAGCTGGCCGCCGAGGAATACCAGCAGGAGAATCCCGGCAAGCGGGTGTTCGTGCTGGACAGCCTTTCCACCGGCCCGGAGCAGCGCCTGCTGGCCGAGCATCTGCGGGATCTGCTGGCTGAGGGCAAGGAGTTTGACGAGGTCTGTGAAGAGATGCTCCGCTACCACAAGCACACCCATCTGCTCTTTTCGCTGGAATCGCTGGCCAATCTGGCCCGCAATGGCCGCGTGAAGCCTGCCGTTGCTGCTGTGGCGCGGATGCTGGGCATCCGGGTCATCGGTCAGGCAAGTGAGGCCGGAGAGCTGGATGTTCTCTGCAAGACCCGTGGTGAGCATGGCGCGCTGGAACGCATCGTGCTGGAACTCAAGGAGCACGGCTACACCAACGGCAGGCTCCATATCTCTCACTGCGGCAATCCCGCTGCCGCCGAGCGCCTGAAGCACATGGTACAGGCTGTGTTTGATGGAGCAAAGGTGGACATCAGCGAATGCGGCGGTCTGTGCAGCTATTATGCAGAGCTGGGCGGCCTGCTGGTTGGTTATGAGGACGCGGAAGCATAAGCGAACGGCCCTCGGAAAAATTCTGCCCACGATTGAATAGGCGCTCATAGCGGGGAAAGCCGTTGTGGGCGCTTTTTTGTTTGCAAAATCTTCCGCTCTGCGCTATACTAACAGCATCAAAATCGCCGTTGGCGGCAGGGGAGGGATACCACATGTTCAGATTGCCCATCGTCAAGTTTTTCAACCGCATCTTCAACCGTGTCACGATCACAGTGGTGCTGGTGGCTCTACAGGTGCTCTGGCTGCTCTGGGCGTTCTGGTCGTTCACGGCGGGGCGGGTCTGGCTGAACGGTGCCCTGAAGGCGCTGAGCATCATGATCGTGCTGTATCTGGTACGCAAGGATGAAAACAGTGCTTATAAGATCGGCTGGATCGTTTTGATCGGCCTTCTGCCCCTGCTGGGCGGCGCGCTTTATCTGGCTTTTGGCAACAAGGCCCCCGCCAAGTATCTGCGGGAGCGGATGCAGAAGGTGGAACAGGCCCATCAGACTGAGCTTGCCCAGCCCGAGGGCCAGACCGATGCGCTGGATATCTCCAGCCGGAACCTGAGCCGCTACGTGGCAAAGTTCGGGCCGTATCCGGCCTGGAGGGATACCGCTGCTCACTACTTTTCCTGTGGGGAGGAGATGTATCCCCAGCTGCTGGCGGATCTGGACAAGGCGGAAAAATTTATCTTTCTGGAATTTTTTATCCTCCGTTCCGGCAAAATGTGGGACGGTGTGGAGCAGATCCTCCGCCGCAAGGCCGCCCAGGGCGTGGATGTGCGGCTGATCTACGATGATTTTGGCAGCCTGCTGGGCCTGCCCAGTGATTTTGTCATCTGCATGGAGAAGGCGCACATCCGCTGCATCCCCTTCAACCCGGTGGTGCCGCTGGTCTCGCTGGTGATGAACCACCGCGACCACCGCAAGATCGTGGTGGTTGACGGCAATGTGGCCTACACCGGCGGCGTGAATCTGGCGGATGAGTATATCAATGCCGAGCAGCGCTTTGGCTACTGGAAGGATGCGGCCATCCGGCTGGAGGGTGCCGCTGTCTGGAACTTTACCGTGATGTTCCTCAATGCATGGAACGCCTTCCGCCCGCAGGAGACCGATTACACCGCCTTTGCGCCCACCCGCCTGCCCGCAGTGCAGGATGGCGTGGTGCAGCCCTACGCGGACAGCCCGCTGGATGAGGAACCGCTGGCCGAGACGGTCTATCTGGACATCCTCTCTCAGGCCCAGAGATATGTTTATATCTATACGCCCTACCTGGCCGTGGGCGAAGAGATGATGGATGCTCTGAAAAATGCGGCCAAGCGCGGGGTGGACGTGCGGCTCATCCTGCCCGGGATCCCGGACAAGAAGCTGGTGTTCCGGCTCAGCCGTTCCTACTATCTGCCCCTGCTCAGGGCGGGTGTGCGCATTTATGAATTCACGCCCGGTTTCCTCCACGCCAAGTGCTATGTCAGTGATGACCGTGTCGCCGTGGTGGGCAGCATCAATATGGATTATCGGAGCCTGTTCCTCCACTTTGAATGCGGAACACTGCTCTTCCATAACAGCCAGATCGCCGCACTGCGGAAGGATGTGGAGCGCACCCTGCCGCAGTGCCGGGAGATCATGCGCTCCGACTGCCGCACCAATCTGCCGGGCACAGCACTGGACAGCGTGCTGCGGCTGCTGAGTCCGTTGATGTAAGCGGCTGCGCGCAGCACGCGGGGAGCTTTTCCACGCAAGTGAAACGGGCCATTCCATCGCCCGCCCTATTGCCTGCGGCAACAGGGTCCCACCCCAGCGGACACTTGCTTTGGAAAACTCCCGTCGGCTGCGTAATCTTACGCTCTTCTGGACATACTATGGGGCAAAGGCCCAACGGGCCGTGTGGAAAGGGAGCGTATCTATGAATCAGAACCATCGGGCTTTTTGGAGCTGTGCCATGGCGGCGGCGCTGCTGCTGACCGCCTGCGGCAAAACGAACGCTGGGTCGGGCAGCTCTGGCAGCATGAGCGGAAGCGGCGGCACATCCTCCGCACAGACCCAGACAGCGGCATGGAAAACCGGTCTGGGTGTGGTGACGGAAGCCACCGATCAGGACAGGGCAGGGAAAATTGAACTGGCGGCGGCCGCTGTCCTGCTGGATGGCGAGGGCAAACTGGAAAGTATTCTGCTGGACGAGCTGGAAGTGTCTGTTTCGGCGGACAGCACCGGCCATGTGACCCTGCCCACCGACTGGCGCACCAAGCGGCAGAAGGGGGACGATTACCCGCTGGCCGAGGTCTCTTCCCTGAAAAAGGGTTGGGCGGAACAGGTGGATGCCTTTGCCAGTTACCTGATCGGCATGACCCCGGAACAGGTCTCCGTGCTCAAAGTGGATAAGGATGGCAAGCCCACGGATGCCGACCTGCTGAGCGGTTGCACCATTGCTGTGGACCGTTACCGGGATGCCGTGACCCGGGCCTGCGCCAATGCCAGGGCGCTGGGTGCCGCCAAGGGCGACAGGGCCGCGCTGGGCATCGAAGCGGTGAACGGGACTTCGGACATTACCGCCACCGATGACAAGGATGTGAATGCGCAGGTGGATGTGAGCATCGTGGCACTGACCACCGATGCGGACCGACGTGTGACCAGCGCCGTTGCGGATATGGCCGAGCCGGCCCTGACGGTGGTCTCGGACGGCGGTGTGACAGCCCCGGACCTCGTCAAGACCAAGCTGGAGCTGGGCGAGGACTATGGGATGCGCGGCGCATCGGCGCTGGGCAAGGAGTGGTACGAGCACAGCGAGGGCTTCTGCGATGCCCTCAAGGGCAAGACCCGCACCGAGATCGCCGGACTTTCCGGCGGCGATGCCGACCTGAAGGCTCTGTGTACCATTGACATCACCGACCTGCAAAAGGCGGCGCTGGATGCCCTGGGCTGAGGGGAAAGCACTTTTCGGCCTCGCAATCGCGCACCGGCTCTCCCGGATAGGGGGGCGGTGGCATTCCGCTGAATTTTCAGAGAGAAACATCTCGCCGCGTTTGGCAGCTGCCGACGCGGCGTTTTTGTTTTGTCAAAATGACCGCTTTGCCGTGGTAAAGCGGTAAAGATTTGAGCAAACTGCGAAAAATAAGTTTTCCCCCTTGCCAAATGGCAGAAAACGCGCTATTCTATAACCACAGTTTAGCGATTTAGCATGGTAAAGCAATAAAACAAGGCTGCTTGCCACTGAGGGAGGAACCGTATATGAAACGTCTTGTATCTGCATTCCTGGCCGGTGCCATGGCACTGAGCCTTGCCGCCTGCGGCGGTGCCGCTTCCACTTCCACTGCCGCATCTGCCTCTGCTTCTGCTTCCGGCAGTGCTGCCGTTTCCCAGACCGCAGGCAGCGACCTGGATTACATCAAGGGCAAGGGAAAGCTGGTCATCGGCTACACCGTTTACGAGCCCATGAACTACACCGATGCGGATGGCAACTTCACGGGTTTTGATACCGAGCTGGCCACTGCTGTCTGCGAAAAGCTGGGCGTGGAACCGGAGTTTGTGGAGATCAACTGGGATACCAAGGTCGTGGAGCTGGATGCCAAGAGCATCGACTGCATCTGGAACGGTATGACCCTGACCG
>ERZ773130.1821-NODE-1821-length-18282-cov-9.158391_pt1 | contig 18282 bp, 15 predicted proteins | sample MGYA00511919_ERZ773130 | MGnify/ENA primary metagenome ERZ773130 (study PRJEB29015, sample SAMEA2737851) | human gut metagenome | biome: human gut; feature: human-associated habitat; material: faeces | place: China | collected 2012 ...
GAGGTTCAAGTCCTCTTATCCGCACCAAACAATGAAAATCCGAACCTTTTCTCGAAAGAGAAGGGTTCGGATTTTTTGTTTTCCTTGCGCTGGGATTTTCTGATTTACAAACCTGAAGTGCTGTATTATAATAAAGTAATCACACAACAGGAGGCTCCTCAGAATGTCCCATTTGATCGAAACGGTATACAACTTGCTCTGGGGTGATTTGTTCACCCTGCCGGTGGGCGGCGGCATTGGCATTTCGCTGATGGCGGTGCTGCTGCTCACGGCGGGCGTGTTCTTCACCCTGCGCACCCGGCTGCTGCCCGTGCGGCTGTTCCGGGATATGATCGCCGCTGTCTGCGAGAAGAACCAGAGCATGGACAGCCTTTCCTCTTTTCAGACGCTCATCGTCTCCACGGCCACCCGGGTAGGCATGGGCAATCTGGTGGGCGTGGTGGCGGCAGTGTCTGCCGGTGGTGCCGGTGCGGTGTTCTGGATGTGGGTCACGGCCCTGCTGGGGGCCTCCACCTCCTTTGTGGAATCCACACTGGCCCAGAAGTACCGGCAGCCCGACCCGCTCTATGGCGGGCAGCGCGGCGGCCCAGCTTACTACATCCATGTGCTGGCCGAGCGCAAGCGGGGCAAAAAGCTGCATCATTCCATCATCGCGGTGTTGTTTGCCATTTCGGGCCTCATCTGCTGGTGCGGCATCAGCCAGGTCATCAGCAACTCGGTCAGCTCTGCCTTTGCCAATGCGTTCTCCATCCCGCCCATTGTGACCACGGTGGTGCTGGTGGTGCTCTCGGCGGTCATTGTCCTGCGCAAGGATGCCACCGTGAAAAGCCTGGATGTTATCGTGCCGATCATGGCGGTCTGCTATTTCGTGATGACGGTCATCATCTTTGCGGTGAATTTCCGCCAGCTGCCCGCTGTGCTGGGCCGCATCTTCTCGGAAGCCTTCGGCCTGCGGCAGGTGGCCGCGGGCGGCTTTGGCGCGGTGCTGATGAACGGTGTCAAGCGCGGCCTGTTCTCCAATGAAGCAGGCAGCGGTTCGGCCCCCTGTGCGGCAGCGGCTGCCTCCTGCGATGATCCTGTGAAGATGGGCTTTGTGCAGGCACTGGGTGTCCTGATCGATACGGTGGTCATCTGCAGCTGCACTGCCTTTATGATGCTGCTGGCTCCCGCAAATGTCACCACTGGGCTGACCGGCATGGACCTGCTGCAGGCAGCGGCGCAGTACCATCTGGGCAGCTTTGGCGTGGTGTTCATTGCCGTCACGCTGGCGCTGTTCAGCTTCTCCACCTTCATCGGCATCCTGTTCTATGCCCGCTCCAATGTGGCGTACCTCTTTGGTGACCGCTGGGGCTGGCAGACAGCCTATAAGGTGCTGGCCCTTGTCATGCTGATGGTGGGCGGCCTGGAGGCCTATACCGTGGTGTGGGATCTGGGGGATGTGGGCATCGGCCTGATGACCATATTCAATCTCATTGCCCTCTACCCCATGTCCGGCGAAGCCATTGCCGCCTTGCGGGATTACGAGCGCCGGAAACATCTGACCCAAAACTGATCCTGCCGACAGCTTCCGCAGAAAAGCTGCAAAAATCCGAAAAAAGTAGTTGACAAATCGCCCGCAGTCTGATAAAATAAACAAGTCGTCCGGCAACGGACGTGAACAGAATCTGGGCGTGTTCCCGAGTGGCCAATGGGGACAGACTGTAAATCTGCTGCTTTTCAGCTTCGGTGGTTCGAATCCACCCGCGCCCACCAAGAACTCCAGTATCCGAACCGGGTACTGGAGTTTCTGTTTTGTAATAACCTTCCCGGAGGCTAGGCGGGTGGATTCGAACAGCATCGACCCGCCGAACAGTCCGGCGGGGAAAAAAGCCCCTGCGGGGCTTTTTTAGATGCGCGGCTCGCGTAATCCACCCGCGCCCACCAAGAACTCCAGCGTTGTTATGACGCTGGAGTTTCTGTTTTATCTGGACTTTATAACGCACTACAAGGGTGGATGAGAACAGCATCGACCCGCCGAACAGTCCGGCGGGGGAAAAAGCCCCTGCGGGGCTTTTTTAGATGCGCGGCTTGCGTGATCCACCCGCACCCATAAAAAACCGCCGACGTAGAGATACGCCGGCGGTTTTCTGTTTGCAGAGGATGGTGTGGCTGCTCTCGGGGGCGGGCGATGCCCTCTCGCTGGTTTGGCTGGGTTTTATCACGTCACTGTCCTGAAGTCAAGAAGGGGATTTTGATTTTCACTGTTTTTGAAGAACCATGTTTTTGATTTATGCAAACAACACAAAAAATGAAAAATATTAAGCAAAATAATATACTGATATACCGAAAATGAGACTGAATATTGACAGATCCATCTGATATATATATATATATAGCCATTTTTTGTGCGATTTTTGTTGAAAATGCAGAGAAAGGATTTTTGGGATGAAACAATTGAAAAGGCTTACCAGTATTTTGCTGGTTCTGGGAATGGTTTTAGGGCTGATGCCTCTGTCTGCATTTGCGGCAGAGCCAGAGGACACAGCGGAAGATACTCCTATGAAAGTGGTAGACGGTGAGAATACTTATACCTATATGCTGCTTGATGATGGCACCGTGGAACTGACGGGGTTTTCTACCACAGCTGAGGTAGCGGATGTAGTGATTCCTTCGACCGTGACTTTGAACGGGAAGGATTATTCGGTGACTTCGATTGGAACTGGTGCATTTTACGAATGCACAGCGCTGCAAAGCGTTCAATTTGAAGCACCCATTAAGTCGATTGGATTTATGGCATTTGCGCTTTGTACAGGTTTAACGAGTATTGCGCTTCCGGAAGGGCTGGAAACGATAGGACAAAGTGCTTTTGCTTACTGTACTGGTCTGGTGAGTGTCACGATTCCGCAAAGCATCCAAGTGATTAAATATGGGGCCTTTGACTATGGATACGGATCAACTAAAAAATTAGAGGAACTGCATTATACGGGAACGAAGGCACAATGGGAAGAATTGATGAAGAAAGAAATCTCGCATGCGGACGATGGACATGATTACGTGGGCGAGATTGGAAAGATGAACCCCATGTTGACTGGGATTGACCAGAAGAATTTTTATTGCGCTCATACTGTGAGCTTTGACTGCGGCGGTAAGGCAGAGGGAACCAGCAAAGTGGTGCAGCATGGAGGAACTGTCACCCCGCCCGATGATCCGAAAGCGGACGGTTACCGGTTTGAAGGTTGGTATACACAAGAAAATGGCGGCGTACCGTTTGACTTTGACAAGATAATTACGGAAGATGTGACGGTTTACGCACATTGGAGCGTGAAGCCTGCCCCTGACCCTGAGCCTCCTACTCCTCCTACTCCTCCTACTCCTCCTACTCCTACAACTCCTACTACCCCTACCCCTACTCCTACTCCTACTCCTACCCCTACCCCTACCCCTACCCCTACCCCTACTCCTGACCCTGATACTGATACGGCCAAAGAGTATACTCTGACGGAAAAAGACGGTTCTCTTGTGCGTGTGACGGTTGTGGAAAATGGAACGACTGTGGATATCACGGAGAAGGTGGTGCTGGAAAAAGAGGGTGCGACCCAGATCGGAAAGATCCCTGCGGGCGCAATGGTTACGGTTGCGGCAAATGCGGCACCGGAAGGAATGGTCTTTGCGCAGTGGAACATCAGTGATCCGGCACTGATGGGAGACCCTGATGTAGCACACACCAGCCAGACCATGAGTTTTTCCATGCCGGCGGCAGATGTGACCGTAGAGGCAATGTACGAAAGCGCGGAAAATGCCAGGGAAACCGAACTGCTGGGCAGTGCTGCACTGATCGGCGCAGTGGGAATTTCGGCTGTTGTACTGGCCTATCAGGCGCATCAGCTCGGAACAGAACTCTATCTGAAATATCTGCTGCCCAGTGGGGCGGCACTTCCCCAAAACAGGATCCAGCTGGCGGAACTGCTCTGGAGGAATGCAGGAGAGCCTGTACCGGATGTAAATGCAATGTATGAGGACATCGGCCTGAATGAGGAAGCGGCACAGCAGGCCGCACAGTGGGCCGTGGAAAACGAGCTGATGGAGCTGCCTGATGAAGAGCATACGGAGCAGTTCAAGCCGGATGAGCAAATCTCCTATGGAGAAGCCATTCGCGCATGGAAAAAAGCACAGCAGTTGAAAACGGCAGAATAAAATAGCACAAAGCGGAATCGTTCTCTCAGGCAAGGATGGAACGATTCCGCTTTTTCTTTCTATTACCCCGGCAGAAACAGCAGCGTGCCCCGGGCGGCCAGTACGGGCTGGAACAGGCAGCCCGCCAGCCCAGCGGTGAGCGCCACGACGAGAAAAAGCAGTGCCAGGACCAGAACAAGCCGGGCCAGCCCGAAGCGGTGGTGCCCGGCGGGGACTTTTTTGCGCTGCATGGTCAAACCTCCCTTTGTATCAGAGCTCTGCGCCATCCTATGCCGGGCTGTGCCGATTGTGTGCGGGCGCAAAATGTGGTACACTGTTACCGACAAATCACGGAGGAACTGTTATGCTGACCATTACACTGCTGGGTACGGCGGCCACCATGCCCCTGCCGGACCGTGCCCTGACCGCCGCGCTGGCCGAATGCGGGGGCCATGCCCTGCTGTTTGACTGCGGCGAGGGCACGCAGGCGGCGGCCCGCCGCGCCGGGGTCAACCTGATGAAGCTGGATGCCATCTGCCTGACCCACTATCACGGCGACCATATCTTCGGCCTGCCGGGCCTGCTGCAGACACTGGGCTGTCAGGGCCGGGAGCGCCCGCTGACCCTTTACGGCCCGGAGGGGCTGGGGGAAATCTGGCCCGCTCTGCGCACCCTGGCCGGGCCGCTGCCGTATCCGGTCAGGGCTGTGCAGCTGGACACAGATCCCATCGATCTGACCACCCTTTCCTCCGGCTGGCCTGCGGGGGCGCAGCTTACGCCTTTCCGCACCCGGCACCGGGTGCCCAGCCGGGGCTACCGGCTCGACCTGCCCCGGGCGGGCCGCTTTGACCCTGCAAAGGCCCGGGCGCTGAACGTTCCGGTGCCGGCATGGAAGCTGCTCCAGCGGGGCCAGAGCATCCCGCTGGAAAGCGGGGCTGTGGTCGCCCCTGGGGATGTGCTGGGCCCGGCACGCCGGGGCCTGCGGTTCGTGTTCTCGGGTGATACCGCTCCCTGCCCGGCGCTGGAACAGGCCGCGCAGAACGCCGACCTTTTCCTCTGCGATGCCACCTACCCCGACAACGAGCAGGAGGCGCAGGCAAAGCAGTGGGGGCACAGCACTTTTGCACAGGGTGCGGCCATTGCAAAAAAGGCTGACGTGCGCCGGTTCTGGCTGATGCATTATTCGCCCATGATCCTTGAACCGGAAGCCGCCCTGCCCAATGCGCAGGCGGTATTCCCGGCGGCGGAGTGCGGCTTTGACGGTAAACAGACCATCCTGCAATATGACGAGGAAGCAACATGACAACGATCAAACTTGACCCGGGTGCAGCCCTGCTGCTGGATGCGCTCCATGGGGCGGGCCATGCGGCCTACGCTGTGGGCGGCTGTGTCCGGGACAGCCTGCTGGGGCTGGACCCCCACGATTGGGACCTCTGCACCAGCGCCCGCCCGGAGCAGGTGATGGCGCTGTTCGGGGAGGAAAAGTGCATCCCCACCGGCTTGCAGCACGGCACCGTGACGGTGAAGCAGGGCGGCAGGCTCTATGAGACAACGACCTTCCGCACCGAGGGGGCCTATTCCGATGGCCGCCACCCGGATGCCGTCTGCTTTGTGCCGGATGTGCGGGAGGATCTTGCCCGGCGGGATTTCACCATCAACGCCATGGCATACAGCGCCGAGGAAGGGCTCATCGACCCCTTTGGCGGGCGGGACGACCTTGCCGCCCATCTCGTGCGGGCGGTGGGGGAGCCGGAACGCCGCTTTGAGGAGGACGCGCTGCGCATCCTGCGGCTCTACCGGTTCGCGGCCCGGTTCGGCTTTGCCATCGACCCCGCCACCGGTGCTGCCGCCCGGGCACTGGGGCCGCATCTGGACTGCGTCTCGGCGGAGCGCATCCAGGAAGAACTGCTCAAGCTGCTGGCGGCACCCCGGCCCGGAAGCTATCTGGAACCCGCCGTTCTGGCCGTTATCCTGCCGGAGCTGGAACCGGAAAAACAGCCGGAACGGTTTGCGGAACTCTGCCGTACCATCGACCGGATCGAACCAACAGCGGAGAACGTGCCCGCCCGGCTGGCGGCCCTTCTCTGCCCGCTGGGTGAAGCCGGTGCCCGCAAAGCTCTGCGCAAACTGAAATGCTCCAACGCGCTCACGGATGAGGTGACAGCGTTGGAAAGGGAAGCTCCCGGTACGCCCGGCTCCGAGATGCAGCTTACAGCCAAACGTCTTTTGGGCCGCTATGAGCTGCAGACGATCCAACGCCTGACCGCCCTTTGCAGTGCCCGGCATCCGGAACAGACCGGGGCCTTTGCTGCCCTGCGGGCCGAGGCGGAGCGGCTGACAGCAGAAAATGCCTGCTGCCGGGTGAGCCAGCTGGCTGTGAATGGCCGTGACCTGATGGCGGCGGGGGTCAGACCCGGCCCCGGTCTGCGGCAGGTGCTGAACGCCCTGCTGGAGGCTGTCATCACCGGGCAGACACCCAATGAAAAAGACGCGCTGCTGGCAGCGGCGGCCCAATTTTCTGCGTCTTGACAAGAGAAAGAAGCTGCGGTAGTATTATACTACTGCTTTAGTGTGTTATTGAATGAGGGACGATATGACAGAAGCACAGAACACGAAGCGCCCCGGGGCACTCATCGCCATGAGCGGCGGTGTGGACAGCTCGGTGGCGGCATGGCTGATGCAGCAGGCAGGGTACGACTGCACCGGCATCACCATGCGGCTCACCCGCAACGAGACGCTGGGGCAGTCCGGTTTCCACACCTGCTGCTCCGAAAAGGATATCGAGGATGCCGCCGAGGTGGCCTTTGCGATGGATATCCCCTATGAGGTGCTGGATTTCACCGCCGACTTCCGGGAGAAGATCATCGAAAAATTCATCCGGGTATACGAAATGGGCGGCACGCCCAACCCCTGCATCGACTGCAACCGGTATATGAAGTTCGACCACCTGCTCCGCTGGGCTGAGAGCCATGGCATGGAGTATGTGGTCACGGGCCATTACGCCCGGGTGGAGCAGGACGAGACCACCGGCCGCTGGCTGCTGAAAAAGGGGCTGGACGAGGGTAAGGATCAGAGCTATGTGCTCTATAACCTGACCCAGGAGCAGCTGGCCCATGTGCGCCTGCCGCTGGGGGGGCTGCACAAGGCCGAAGTGCGTGAGATCGCGGAAAAGCAGCATTTCATCAACGCCCGCAAGCATGACAGCCAGGATATCTGCTTTGTGCCGGACGGCGACTACGCCCGCTTCATGGAGGACTTCACCGGCAAGCATTACCCGGCAGGCGATTTTCTGGACGAGAATGGCAAAAAGGTGGGCACCCACAATGGCGCAGTGCGGTATACCATCGGCCAGCGCAAGGGACTGGGCCTTGCCATGGGTGCGCCGGTGTATGTCTGCGCCAAGGATATGCAGGCCAACACCGTCACGGTGGGCCCGGAGGAGAACCTGTTTGAACGCATCGTCTATGCCGACGAGGTGAACTGGATCGCCATCCCGGAGCTGACCGCGCCCTTGCGGGTCACGGCCCGCACCCGCTATCACCAGACCGAGCAGGCGGCCACCGTCTACCCGGCAGGAGAGGGGCAGTTCCGGCTGGAATTTGACCAGCCTCAGCGTGCCCCCACGCCCGGTCAGGCCGTGGTGCTGTATCAGGGGGATGTTGTGCTGGGGGGCGGCACCATCGTTGCGGTGGAATAAACCACTCAGGCACTTAGCAGGAAAGTGATAAAGTAAAACAGAAGCAGCTGTGCCGAACCGGTAAAACGAACGGCACAGTGTAAAATGGAGGAGCAAGTATCTATGCAGGATCAATATTCCCGCACCCAGCTGCTGCTGGGCAAGGAAGCAATGGAAAAGCTGCACAATTCCTGTGTGGCGGTGTTTGGCATTGGCGGCGTGGGCGGCTACACGGTGGAAGCGCTGGCACGCAGCGGTGTGGGTGCGCTGGACCTCATTGATGATGACAAGGTCTGCCTGACCAACCTGAACCGTCAGATCGTGGCCACCCGCAAGACCGTGGGCCAGTACAAGGTGGATGTGGCCGAACAGCGTATCCACGAGATCGACCCCAACATCAAGGTCACCACCTACAAGATCTTCTTCACCCCGGAAACGCAGGATCAGTTCGACTTCACCCAGTACGACTATGTGGTGGATGCCATCGACACCGTCACCGGCAAGATCGCACTGGTGGTCAAGGCCAAGGAGGCCGGTACCCCCATCATCTGCGCCATGGGCGCAGGCAACAAGATGGACCCTACCCGCTTTGAGGTGACGGATATCTACAAGACCTCCGTCTGCCCGCTGGCCAAGGTGATGCGCACCGAGTGCCGCAAGCGGCGGATCAAGCACCTGAAGGTCGTCTACTCCAAAGAGCCTGCCATGACCCCCATCGAGGATGATTCCATCAGCTGCAAGAACCACTGCATCTGCCCCCCGGGCACCCAGCGCAAGTGCACCATCCGGCGCTCGGTCCCCGGCTCCAACGCCTTTGTGCCCTCGGTGGCCGGGCTGATCATCGGCGGCGAGGTCGTGAAGGATCTGGTCGGATTTGTGCCGATGAAAGGTTAAAAACGAGAACGCCCCTCTCCGGTCTCACAGATGCCGGAGAGGGGCGTTTTGGGTCAGGGGAAACCGCTCCCACGGCATGGGCACAGGTGGAGCGTGCAGCGGGCCGCAGGGCTGCCGCCTGCCCGGGCGTAGCCATTGGCGGTCACCCCAGCAAACACAATGTTGAAATACGTTCATTTGACAAAATACTTTTTCTAATTTATACTGGGATGCATATTCACATTCAAAAATCAAGGATAGAAGATAGGAAGTATCGTCATGCTGACTCTGGATAAGATCTACCACGCCGCCTTTGTGCTCAAGGACGTTGCCCGCAAGACCGACCTGATTGAAGCGCCCAAGCTCTCCAAGGACTGCCGCCTCTACCTCAAGACCGAGAACCTGCAGGTGACCGGCAGCTTCAAGGTGCGCGGGGCCTATTATAAGATCAGCCAGCTCTCCAGGGAGGAGAGCGAAAAGGGCGTGATCGCCTGCTCTGCCGGCAACCACGCACAGGGCGTGGCTCTGGCCGCCACCCGCCGGGGCATCAGGAGCATCGTCTGTATGCCGGACGGTGCCCCCATTATGAAGGTGGAAAACACCAAGAGCCTGGGTGCGGAGGTCTGTCTGGTGCCCGGCACCTATGATGATGCCCACGACAAGGCCGTGGAGCTGCAGGCCGAGACCGGCATGACCTTCATCCACCCCTACGATGACGAACAGGTCATCGCAGGTCAGGGCACCATCGGTCTGGAGATCCTTGACCAGCTGCCCGACCTGGATGCCGTCATCGTGCCCGTGGGCGGCGGCGGCCTGATCTCCGGCGTGGCCTTTGCCATCAAGAGCCTGCGCCCGGAAGTGAAGGTGTACGGCGTACAGGCCGAGGGCGCCCCCAGTATGTACCGCAGCCTGCACGAGCACAAGTATCAGACCCTGAAGGCTGCCTCCACCTTTGCCGATGGCATTCAGGTCAAGACCCCCGGCGAGCTGACCTATCAGCTCTGCGAGGAATATGTGGACGACATCGTGACCGTCAGCGAGGACGAGACCGCCGCCGCCATCCTCTCCCTGATGGAGAACCAGAAGCTGGTGGCCGAGGGTGCCGGTGCGGTGCCCGTGGCGGCGGCCCTGTTCCACAAGCTGCCCATTGAGGGCAAGAAGGTGGTGTGTGTCATCTCCGGCGGCAACATCGACGTGAACATCCTCAGCCGCGTGATCACCCGCGGCCTGGTCATGAGCGGCCGCAAGGCCAACCTGACCATTGCTCTGGAGGACAAGCCCGGCCAGCTCCAGCGTGTGGCCGAGATCGTCTCCCGCTGCGGCAGCAACGTGGTGTCGGTGCTGCACGACGGTTCCGACCCCAACATGCCCATTTCCAGCTGCTTCCTCAAGTTGACGCTGGAGACCCGCGACGCGGCCCAGATCGAACAGATCCGTGCCGAACTGACCAAAGAGGGCTTCCAGCTCGTGAGTGAGCGCGTGTGATCCGATAAAAATGGCCTGCGTGAAAACGCGGGCCATTTTTTCATGGGAAGTTTGAACGGTTACAGCTCGATTTCCCCGGTAAACTGAAACCATCCATCGGCATAGTCCATAATAAAGTCTGCTGCGTATTTGTTCAGAATGAGTTTGATGTTGGAGAGACCAAAACCGTGGAGAGCGGGATTGGATTTTGTCGTTCGGATGTTCCCTTCATGGATCTTTACCGGAGCGGATGTGTTCCGGACGGAAAAAAAGAAGCTCTGTCTCAGTACGGCGGAAACATGAATCGTCTTTTCGCTCTCGAGTTTTTCACAGGCTTCCGTTGCATTGTCCAGCAGGTTTGCGAACAGCACGACCATATCCGATACATCCAATGGCAATGCGGAAAGATCGTTCACCTCAAAGTCGATGCTGATCCCTTTTTTGATCGCTTCGGTCGCTTTGGTGTTGAAGAGCGCGTCGAGGATCGCGTGGTGCGAGTTGACCAGGAACAGCCGGTCGGTCTGCATCTTTGTCAGGGAACTTAAATACTGTTCGGCAGCTTTGTATTCCTGGTTCAGCAAAAGGCTTTGGACCGTGTTGAGGTGTGCTCTGAAATCGTGGACCTTGTGACGCTGTTCTGCATAAAGTCTGCTCGCCGCTTCCATATTTTTGGCCTGCAGTTGAATCTGCTGCCCCAGTGCCAAAAGATTTTCCTTGGTTTCGATGGCTCGTTCCATCCGGTCCAAGAGGTACAGGAGAGCAGCATTCGCCGCAAGGATCAAGCCACATGTAAAGGCAATTACACCTTCGCCTACCGGTTTCCCTGTTGTGATATACAGCAGGATCCCCAGCATGAAAAAGGATGTGCATGGGAACAAAAAGTAAAACCCCAATTGCGATTCATTCAGTCGGTTCCGCGCTCCCGGAAATGCTTTTTGCTTCATGATCTTTCGGAATAGATAGGCCAGAAACAATTCTGTGGAATAGTTGATGATCCCGTAGACGATCATGAGCGGAAAACTCGACCGGAACGATTCACCGTCCATCCCACAGACAAAAGCACCCAGCATGCCCAGCCCGAAAGACAGGGAATAAGTGATCAGATACTCTACACCGACAAGAAGCAAAAGCAGCTTACCGGAGATTTTGGCGTACAACACCCGTGCACTGAACGTGTAGGATAAAAGGATCATCCCGATTTTTATGGCCTGATTGCGGTGAAAGAAGATCAGCGGAACCTTCAGGATCCAGAAGTTCAGCGCAACGAAGCAGCCGACGCCGATGGTGAATTTCCGGTCACTCCAGCGTCGTTCAGCAAATACATCCAAAAAGAGGATCAGCGAAAGGGAATCGACCACGGTATAAAGAAAACTCAAGAAATCGCCCATCGGTTTTTCCCCCGCCACAGCAGATAGTGCTGCTTCAGTTCCTTGTGATTCTTAGCACTTGAAGGCAAAACGATCCCGCCGGTCAGGCTCACTTTTTCGTATTGCAGCTGCACGATGTACTCCATGTTTACCAAAAATGAGCGTTGAACGCGCAGGAAACCGAGGTCCTCCAACTTTTTTGACAGATCCGACAGATTGCTGTAGAAATGATACTCCGTTCGCTCGTCATGGATCAGGTGCACGATGATGACCCGCAGATTGGCCTCCAGATAGAGGATGTGACTTACGGGAATGTCGATTGGTTCGGAATGGACCGAAATGGTGAGGATCCTCTTTCGTTGAACGACTTCTTTGCTTGCGGCTTCAAAATAAGGAATCAGCTTTTCGTTCATATCACGTTTCAAAAGATACCGGAATGCCTGTACCTCAAACCCTTCTGGGGCATACTGGATAAAGTTTGTGAGAAAGATGATCACGACTCCGGGGTTTTCCCTGCGAAGAGTCCGTGCGAGGTCAATGCCGCTGGAATCGCCCATGTCGATGTCCAGGAATGCAAGATCATAGGAAGAAAGGTCTTTGATCGCGCCGGGATCGCTGAAAGGATAAAAGTGCGCAGAGATGCCGCTTTTTTCGCAATGGTCTCGGAGTAATGCAGAAACCTGCTCCACGACAGCGGGCTCATCATCACAAATCAGTAAATTCAATCGGCAGCCTCCTCTAAGGTCGAACGGACCGGTTTTGTTACTCATAATAACGCAGTGCTCTCTTCAAGTCAATGCAATTTCAGCAGAGGGCTGCTGATAATAGGGCTGCGCTGAACTTGCAGTCTGTGGCGTGAAAGCTGCAATTGCCGGTTTTATGACAAGAAAACCCGTGTTCATTCCCGGAATGTGGACAATCCGATCCCCATGCGTAAAAATAATGACACGACGTTTTGTGGATTCTCTTTTTACGGGAGGGGTTATTTTGCGCAGGAAATTTCTCGCTTTTGCATTGTCGCTCGTCATCCTTTGTGCCCTTGTCTTTGAACTTTATCCGAGAAGTTCCCAGGAAATCGACCTCTCCACCGGTGCGGGTATTTCTAAAATGCTCCGCTATGAGAATGCGCAGGTCTATCTCTTTGGAGAAATACATCGTTGCACAGAATATCAGCAGTTCCGCAATGCACTGTTCCAATACCTTGTAGAGAAAAAGGGCGTGCGTGTTCTTTTGATGGAGCACGGCTATGCAAGCGGCTTTCTCGAAAACGAAACAGTGCAGAACCGGTTGTCCTTTGCCGACGAATACGGATACGATCAGTTTGTCGTATCCAAAGAGGACTATGAGCTGTTCCGGTGGATGTCAGAATTCAATCGGAACAGACCGGATGAAGACAAAATCTCCATTGTCGGTATCGATATCACCGATTCGATCGGGATGGTCTATGCCTTCTGCCGGTATTTGCTGAGAGACTGTGATTTTTCTGCAGCAGATACAAAGACGCAGATGCTTTTGATCAGCACCCAGAAATGCCAGTTTCAGCAGCGCTTTGAGAACAGTTTGTTGCCGCAGCTGATCGAACTGTACCAGACAAACCCGGAACAGATTGAACTGGCGCTGGAAGATCAGGCAATCCATCTGGAACGCGTGCTTCAGGGTTGGCAGCAGGGACAGGAGTGCTACAAGCTGAACGACTATCAGCCGGATCTCCAGCTGGATGGCCCCGCCGTGGCGTATCGGGAGGATGCCCTGTATGCGAACCTCCGGAGGGTTTATGAGGAAAACCCGACCGCAAAGTATTTTGGTTCGTTCGGTGCAGCACACGTTCAGATGGAAAACTATGTACAAAAAGAAGGATCGTCCCGAATCAACAATAGCTTTGTGTCCCGGATGGCTGGGAAAAACAGCTTTCTTGATGGCAGGCTGACCGTGATCGACGGTGCAATCACCCATGAGATCGGGGAGTTGGGGGAGGCTGATACCAATCACCTTACCTTATACAATACCGCCCTTGCAAAGAACCCTGGTTCCGAAAGCGGAAAGTTCTATGCCGAAGCTCCCGACACCCCGGATGAAAAAATCGCACAGTATGCGTTGCTGTTCGAGCATCCGTCTCAGGTCACGGCCAGTGAGGAGCAGCCAGGCCGGTATTGGAAAAACTATAAAGAAAAATAAAACGTATTGGCAGAGTTTGAACGATGTTTTTTTCACGGGGAGGATGCAGCATGCAAAAACGGGTTCTCGCTGGTGTGGTTTTGCTGGCTGTTCTTTTGGCACTTATTTTTGCGTTTTATCCGGGAAATTCTCAGGAAATCGATCTCTCCACCGGTGCGGGCGTTTCTAAAATGCTCCGCTATGAGAATGCGCAGGTCTATCTCTTTGGAGAAACCCATCGCTGCACAGAATATCAGCAATTCCGCAATGCTCTGTTCCAATACCTTGTAAAAGAAAAGGGGGTTCGTGTTCTTGTAGAGGAAAGTGGATATGCCACGGCATTTCTTGAAAATGAAACCGTGCAGGGGAGACTTTCCTTTTCGGATTGGCTTGATCGGTGCACGCTCTCCAAAGAGGACTATGAGCTGTATTCATGGATTGCCGACTGGAACAGCGGCAGGGATGCTGCAGAAAAAATTTCAATCATCGGGATCGACATTACAGATGATGTCGGTAACATACAGACGCTTTGTCAGTATTTGCTGAAAAACCATGACTTTACCGGTGCAGATACTCAAACGCAGTGGCTTCTAACTGCGATTCGGGAACAGAACCCGTTCAGTTCTTTGCAACTCCAGACCTTTCAGGAAAAGTTTCTGCCACAGCTGGCTGAACTGTATCATATTAAGCTGGAACAGCTTGAAACTGTGTTTGGAATACAAACGGTTTGTCTGGAACGTGCCCTTCTGGGCTGGGAGGAAGCACAGGAACAACGGCGCTTCAAAGGGAAAACGGAACAACTGGGGGGTCCCGGTGATGTATACCGGGAAAATTGCCTGTATGAGCATTTCATGTGGGAATATCAGCAGAGACCGGACGCAAAATATTATGGGCAGTTTGGCGGGGCACACGTTTTGATGTCCGACTATTCCGGAAAGCTGTACCGTGTGCAGAACTCTTTTGTGAGCCGCCTTGCGGAGAGCGGCTCGCCGTTGAATGGAAAACTGACCGTCATAGATGGCTGTCTGACGTTTGAGATCGGTGATCTGGGTGGCACGGGCACGAACAGAGCAACGCTTTACCGTACTGCCCGTGCCAGACCTCCGGTTCGGAACAGAAATAAATTTTACACGGACGGTTCTGCGCCGGATGCAGGCTATGCGCAGTATGTGTTGCTGTTTGAGCATCCGGATGCACTGACCGCAGCAAAAGAGTATACCGGATCCTATTGGAAGTATCATTGAAGATTTGCTATAATATAAGTCAGCCCGCTTGAAACAACGGCTGTTTCAAATCATGAATCTACAAACAAAGGAGAACCACGATGAAAGTCGTATCTACCCCCAACGCACCTGCCGCCATCGGCCCCTACAGCCAGGCACTGGACCTGGGCAATATGGTATTCGTGTCCGGTCAGATCCCGGTAGACCCCGCCACCGGCAAGATGGCCGATACCGTGGAAGAGCAGGCCGCACAGAGCCTGGCAAACCTCAAGGCTATTCTGGCCGAGGCCGGCCTGACCATGGCCAATGTGGTCAAGACCGTGATCTTTCTGGCCGACATCAACGACTTTGCGGCTGTGAACGCAGAGTATGCCAAGGCCTTTGCAGAGCCGTTCCCGGCCCGCAGCTGCGTGCAGGTGGCAGCCATCCCCAAGGGTGCAAAGCTCGAGATCGAGTGCATCGCGGTGCGGGGCTGATCCCAAAAGCAACAGATAGACAAAAGAGGCTGTGCCCACCGGCACAGCCTCTTTTGTCTATTGAGAAGAAGGAAGAAAAACGCAAAGTTACGGGCGCTGACCCATGCCGCCCTCCAGCGTGAGGGTCTCGCCGGACATGAACTTGAAGTCCGGCATGGCCAGCTGGACGCACACGCGGCCGATCTCCAGTTCGGCGTTGCCGTAGTGGCCCATGGGCGGCATTTTGACGTTGGCCTTGAAGGCCTCCGGGTAAGCCTGCTGGAACTGCTCCAGCTTGGCGGTCCAGGCCAGCGGGCAGACAACGTTGACGTTGATGTCATCCGGGCCCCACTCGGTGGCGGCCACGCGGGACAGGCCGCGGATGCCCTCCTTGGCGGCAGCGTAGGCGCACTGGCCGTAGTTGCCGAACAGGCCGGCACCGGAGGCAAAGTTGATCACGCTGCCGTGGGACTGCTTCAGGTAGGGGTAGCAGGCCTTCATATAATAGAAGGCTGCGTACAGGCCCGAATACAGGGCCAGGTCGAACTGCTCGGTGGTGTGCTCGGCCAGTGAGACGCCGGAAGCCGAGGCCTGTGCGTTGTTGATCAGCACCTGAATGCCGCCAAAGGCGTCAACGGCCTGCTTCACTACATTCTGCACGGTGGCTTCGTTGTCGCCGCCGGCGCACACATCGGCCTGCACCGGCAGCACCTTGATGCCGTACTTGCTCTCCAGCTCCTGCTTGGCCTCTTCCAGCTTTTTCACATTGCGGCCGGTGATCACAAGGTTTGCACCCTCTTTTGCGTAGGCCGTAGCAATGCCGTATCCAATGGAACCGCAGCTGCCATCCTGCAGGACTGCGCGCCCTGCACCGGTGATGAGTGCGGTCTTACCCGTTAAAAAGCCCATAGTTATCCTCCAGAATGTGCCCGGAGGAGCTGCGCCCCGCCGGGCTGATTTTGGCCATATTATAGTCCGCTATTTGCCGGAAATCAAGCCTTTTTGCCGATAAATAAAAAATAGACAAAGATTCTTGAAAAGTCAAAATTTTCACGAATTCACGGCGCTTTTGTGAAACTTTTGACGGGAGCTTGTCGTTAAAATAACGACAAACTAATTGCGGCGTTCATGCGACTTTTTTGCGGGAAACTGCGGCAGAAAAAAGGCACCCGCAAGGGCGTTTTCCGGCGCTGGAAACGCGGAAAACGTCTGCGGGTGCTTTGCTGCGTGCCGGGCAGAAGTGTTACTTCTGCACACCGGCCTCACACTGCTCGATGAACTGCTTGGCCACGCGGGGGCTGCGGCCGCCGGCGCGGATGGCAAAAGCCTCGGCCTTGACCAGCAGCTGGTCCATGGGCATCTGGATACGGTGCTGCCGGGCCAGCTCCTCCAGGATGGTCTCGAACCGGGCCTTCTCCGGCCGCTGGAAGGTCACGGTCAGGCCGAACCGGGCCGAAAGGCTCATGAGCTCCTGCCGGGTGTCGGCTTCGTGGATGTCGTCGCCGGTGCGGTCGGTCAGGGTCTCCTTGATGAGGTGGCGGCGGTTGGAGGTGGCGTACACCGCGATGTTGCGGGCACGGCCGCCCACGCTGCCCTCCAGAATGGCCTTGAGGGCGGCAAAGTTGTCGTCGTTGGCGGTAAAGCTCAGGTCGTCGATGAACAGGATAAACTTGAGGGGGTTGGCGGCCAGCTTGTCCATCAGGTCGGGGATCTGGTACAGCTGGTTCTTTTTCACTTCCACCAGCCGCAGGCCCTCCGGGGCAAACTCGTTGGCGATGGCCTTGACCGAGCTGGACTTGCCGGTGCCGGCGTCGCCGTACAGCAGCACATTGTTGGCGGGCATCCCGGCCAGCAGGGCACGGGTGTTGGCGATCACCTTTTCCCGCTCCTTTTCGTAGCCCGGCAGCTCGGAAAGACGCTGGGGGTCGGGGTACTTCACCGGCACCAGCTTGCCGTTTTCTACGGTAAATACATGGTGCTTGGCAAACATGCCGTAGCCCTTCTTGCCCACCTCGCTCATGCGCTGGGCATAGGCGGCGGGCAGGTCAAGGTCGGCCGTCTCCCACCGGGGCAGGAAGGCCAGCTCTTCGGCCGGGACCTCTGCCGCGTCCAGCAGGGCATCCAGTGTCAGGCCGCACAGCTGCTGCAGGAAGGCCAGCTCGTTGTCCAGTGCAGTCTGCAGAACAGGGGGCAGGGTACCGGCAGCGGCCTGCCGCACGCAGACCGTCTCGGCCTCCAGCACAGCGGTGCTCAGGTACTGGCTCCAATCTGTGGTGCGCTCAAACAGTGCTGCTTCAAACTGGGCCACGGCGTCACACACCGGACCCATGCCCCGGCCCCCGGCCTCCATACGGTCGGTCAGGTCCAGCAGTTTAGCCAGCACCGGGTCCTCCAGCAGGGTGCGGAAGATTACCAGCCCGTGGAGCCGGGCGTTCCATTCTTTCAGTTTCATAGTCCCATCCCTCTGCCCTGTTTTTCGTTTCTCTTTTGTTGTGCAAAAAAGAGCGTGTCACGGTGACACACAGGCAATAAAAGTATACAGCGGTTTGAGTAGGGTTGCAAGAGTACACGCAGACGTGTTCAATTTTCTTCACTTTTTATGTGACTCAAGTTACAAATTGTCGATTGACATCAGCCCGGTTTATAGTATAATTTACATCATCAAATGCGTGGATGGGAAAAAGTACCACACGATCCCCCCTGTTCAGAGAGCTGCCGTTTGGTGCAAGGCAGTCAGTGTTTCGTGGGAGAAATCCTCCCGGAGCAGCCTGCCCAACGGGTGTCAGACCCTTGTAAGCAGCGCCGGCAGCCGCCGTTATGAGGCAGGGCTTTGTTGGAAGCCCATGAGAGGGTGCACAGCGCACCAACGAGAGTGGTACCGCAGAGAGCTTGATGATCACAAGGTCTTTGTCTCTTGG
>ERZ773130.1828-NODE-1828-length-18236-cov-4.806116_pt1 | contig 18236 bp, 29 predicted proteins | sample MGYA00511919_ERZ773130 | MGnify/ENA primary metagenome ERZ773130 (study PRJEB29015, sample SAMEA2737851) | human gut metagenome | biome: human gut; feature: human-associated habitat; material: faeces | place: China | collected 2012 ...
TTTTTTTATTATAATCATTTATTATAATTTTACAAAATGAAAGGGAAAAAATGAAAAAGTTCAAGACTGATTATATCGGTATAGCAATAGAAGTAGAAAGAAAGGATGAGGAAACCCAAATTATCTGTGTTCAATTTTACAATGAAGACTGCGAAAAGTTGGAAGAAAACAAAGTGACACTTACGTCATCCATCTGCAAGCAGCAATTCAACGATGCTAACTTAACGCAGCACATCATAAACTTTTTTTATAAAGGAGTGAATAATGACGATACAACAAATTAACAACATGAACAACGATGATGAATACTTTGCATTGCCTGCCCTTTCCGCAAGCCAGATAAAACAATTTAACGAGGGCGGATGCGGAGCTTATAGATTTTGGCAATCATCACCACTCAACCCCAATAAAAAGACCAACGCAGACAAAGATGCAAGCGATGCTTTGGTATTTGGAAAGCTTGCCCACTGCATGCTGCTTGAACCGGAAGAACTTGAGAAAAGATTTGTTGTTGCCGATTGGGGAGCCAAGGGCAGAGATACGGCAGCATACCGAAAATTTATAAAAGACTTTCCAGATGACCGCATTGTTGTATCATCTGAAGAATGGGAACGTGCCGGAACGATGATTGCAAGCCTAAGAGGGCATAAGTTGGCCGCAAGCATTATTTCCGGAGCAACAACCGAGCTCCCGATTGTCTGGAGAGATGACCAAACCGGATTATTGATGAAATGCAAGGTAGATGCCATAAAACGCACCAAGAACGGCATTGTGGTTATTGACTACAAAACATCCGGCGATATGGAGAATTTTATCAAGTGGCCACACAAAAACAGCTATTATTTGCAAGATGCGGTCTATCGTCAGGCAATTTTTGAAAAATATGGAGAATATCCGAGCGAGTTTATTTTTATCATGCAATCCAAAAAACCGGACGAAGAAGAAATGATTGCCATTTTGCGATACTCGTTTGAAGACGTGGAATACGCAAAAGACCGAGCCAGATATCTTACAGACACCATTGCCGAAAAATATAAACAATGGCTTGAAACCAAAGACGATAGCATCTGGCAGCCATACCCAAACATCATTGAGCTGCACTTGAGCCAATGGGTAACAAACAAGCAGGCGGAAGAAGAAATATAAGCCTAACAAATCCCCGGAGAAAAATCTGGGGTTTTTTTTGTTTTTTGTGTTGACAATTACAAGAAAACATTATAATTTTATAGTGTTTTAATTTTAATGAGAGGAAAAAACAATGACGGAAAATGTTCCAGTAGTTCAAGAACCAAAAAAGATTGATGTTGTTCAAAAATACGTTGATGAATTATCGGCCGGATGGGTTAGAGTTTTGCCAAAGATTTGCACCCCGGAAAGATTTGCCAGAGTGGCAGTAACCTGCATTAAAAAGAACAGCAAATTGATTTTGGCATTGCAAACAAAAGAGGGAAAAAAAAGCCTTGCCGAAGCATTTATGAAATGTGCCGAGCTTGGCATTGAGCCAGACGGCCGCAGAGCTTATTTAATCCCCTACAAAAACGACATTCAACTTATTATTGATTATAAAGGCATTGCCGAGCTTGCTATGCGTAGCGGTATGATTAGCAACATTCATGCCGACAAAGTATGCGAGAATGACGAATTTGAATACAATATCGGCGAAATCACCAAACACCGCATTGACTTCCGCAAGCCCAGAGGGGAAGCCTACGCATATTATGCAATTGTTACATTTAAGGACGGCACCAAGAAATGCGAGGTTATGAGCAAAGATGAGGTTGATGCCATCCGCAAGCGTTCAAAATCTCCGAACAATGGCCCGTGGGTAACCGACCGGGATGAAATGTCGAAAAAAACAGTGTTCAAAAGATTGTCCAAATGGCTGCCATTAAGCCCCGAACTGCAAAAAGGCATTGATATTGACAATGAAGAATATGAGCTGCCAAAGCAACCGCAACAGGGCTATGTTGAAGCCGACTATGAAGCCTTGCCGCTGGATGATGAAATCCCCACCTTTGACGAGAAAACCGGCGAGATTATAGAAGAACCGGAGCCGGAAGAACCAAAGGCACCGGAAGCACCGGCAGAGCAACCGCAACAACCACAAACAATGTTATTTTAATCAATCCGGGGAGCTTCACCGGCTCCCCAATTTTTAAGGAATAAGAATATGACGGAAAACACATTAATCGTTTTGAAAGACGAAAGCGTAGCTAAATTTGAGTTTAACTTTGAAGAACTTAAAAAATGGGCCTTGGAAAAGGTTGAAAAATATCAAAATTTGATGGTTACCGAAGACCAAGTCATCGACATCAAAAAAGAGATGGCAGACATTAACAAATACTCCAAAGAAATTGATGCAAAGCGTAAAGAGTTTGAAAAACAATACAAGGCTCGCATTGATCCGGTTCTTGCCCAGATTTTGGAAATAAAAGGCATTTTTGATAGTGCATACAACGGACTTAAAACGCAGGTGGATAATTTTGAAACCATCGAGCGTGAAAAAAGACGTATCGCCATAAAAGAACAGATTGAAGAAATAATCCAAGTTGAGGGATTGCAAGAATATGCAAACCGCTTTGCCATGCAAGAAAAATGGTTGAATAAGTCCACCAGCAAGAAATCAATCAAAGATGATATCCAAACCATTGCCAACGACATCAAAGGCTTGATTGAAGCACAAGAGCAAGCCAGAAAACAGCATGAAGAAAAACTTGAGCTTGTAAAGACACTTTACAAAGCAAAGGTTGAAGCCTACGGCTTTGACATCAACAAAGAAGCCTTTTTCTTATCTCAATGCCAATACACCACCGGTACGGCACTCACAACCATGATTGAAAACTCTTTTGAAGCCGAGAAGAAATTCCTCATCCGTCAGGAAGAAATCAAAAAAGAGCAGGAAGCCAAAGCCGCTGCCGAAGCAGAAGCCAAGGCAAAAGAAGAAGCAGCCAAACCGGCACCGATGGAAGCACCGGCCCCATTGGTAGAAAAGGAACAACCAAAATCGGAGCCGAAAAAAGAAGAAATCCTTGGCGGCCGTGTAAGATTTACATTCAAGGAAAGCAATCTTGAACAAATCAGAAACCTTATGAACCAAATCAAAGCCTTGTGCGAAACTTGGGAAAACGAATAAAAATGGCCGGAGAAATCCGGCTTTTTTATTTTTAAAAAATATTTATTTTCTTGTTGACTTTAATATCGTATTACGATATATTGAAGGCATAAGGAAAACAAAACTACTTAACAAGGAGAAAGACAATGAGAAAATTTTATATTGCAGACATGGGCGAGTATGGACAAGGCGATGCTGTTTCGCTTTATATTTCCAAAAGAGGAAATGTTTTGGCAGAATACACAGCAGAACCCGAATATTTTGATACCGAGGAAGAAGCTCAGGAAATGTTGGACGATGTTCAAAATCGTGCGTGGGATTATAATTTCTCGGTAACCAAATATATTCGTGATCGTCAGATTAAGCCTGAAAATCTTGACATTGTAGAGGTCGATTTTGATGAAGAATAACAGCCTTAAAAAAGCCCGTGATAAGTACGAGCATCGGCAAAAAGAAAAAGGCATCAGGGTGAGGACTTTCCGCCTCACCGATGCCGAATGGGAAAAAGTCAAGGAATTTATACGAAAGATGAGGGAAAAAAATGAAAATATTTTGCGTTGAATGCCAAGACCACATGGAAACCGAGCTTGTGACCGGCAGTGAGATATATCCACACCGGACAGACCTTGCAGACAAGTATTTTTATAGATGCACAAAGTGCGGCAATTATGTTGGATGTCACCCCAACACGACAAAGCCGCTTGGCTGCATTCCCAACGAAGAACTTAAGCGGGCAAGAAACCTTATTCACGATAAATTGGACCCGCTTTGGAAAAGTTACGCATACGGAAAAAGCAGAGGTTGGTGGTATAGCACACTTGCCAAGGAATTGGGAATAAAGGAATATCACACCGGATGGACACGTTCGGTTGAAGAATGCCGGAACGTTTGGCGAGCGATAAATAAAATTTTGAAAGACTTAGAAAACAAGGAGAAAGACCATGAACAATAAAAGCACACTTTTGGAATTATGCGAATACTTCGGAGAGCATCCGGATCATCTCGCATTTTTAATAACATTTTTGATTTTTGCTCTTATTTTTGGGAGAAAAAAGAAATGAAAAAATATATAGGATGGTTAAGCTGCGGAGTAACATCCGCAGTTGCCTGTAAGCTGGCTTTAGATATGTACGGAAAAGATAACGTAGATTTATGGTACATTGAAACAGGAGCATCGCACCCAGACAATGAGCGGTTTATAAAAGATTGCGAAAAATGGTATGGAAAAGAAATTAAAATAGCCAAGAGCGATAAATTCTCATCACCGCTAGAAGTTGCCAAGAAAGAGCTTTTTAATACACCATACGGAGCACCTTGCACCAAATACCTTAAAAAAGAGGTCAGACAAAGACAAATAATGCCACTTTATGATGGCGTCGAAGTTTGGCATATCCTCGGATTTGAATATTCGTTACACGAAGCAAACAGGGCTTTGCGTTGGAAAGAACAGCAAACACCAAATTGCGTATTTCCGTTGATTTATAAAGGCTATGATAAGCAAAGATGCCTTCTTGAATTGAAGAAAGTCGGCATTAAAATCCCTGAAATGTATAAACTCGGATACCATAACAACAACTGTATTGGATGCTTTAAGGGTGGTATGGGGTACTGGAACAAAATCCGCAAAGACTTCCCCGATGTTTTTGAAGCCGTATCTAAAGTTGAACAGGAAACAAAACACACCTGTTTGAAAAAGAATGGAGAGCAATTATATCTTAAAGACCTCAAAATGACGGACGGAAATCATTCTGATTTGGAAATTCCTGATTGCGGTCTGTTTTGCGATTTAGAAATGGATGGTATAAAAAGCAAAAAGATAGAAGAAATTATAAAACTTTTGTGAGGATAGAAATGAGCTTGTTTAACATCCCGGAACTGGGTATGAAGCCAAAAAAGACACTCAAACACCCAGAACAACCGGTTCAAAAAAGCATCGTTCAATATTTGGAGCTAAGGGGCTTTGTTTTTACGGCCCCTGACGCAGGTGTTCACGTCAAGAGCAAGGTCACCCAAGGGATATTAAAATCAATGGGCAGGCGGGCAGGAATCGCCGATTTAATCGTATGGATTCCCGTCGGTACTGTCTGCATTGAATGCAAAAAGCCGGCAACGTATCGTTGGAGCGATAGATACAAACGCATGGTCATTGATGAGCGAGCCGGAACGCAGAGTGATGAGCAAAAAGAATTCCAAGCGTTGATTGAAAAGATGCCCGGACACCATTATATCGTGGCCAAAAGCGTGTCCGATGTTGTTGATTATTTTATAAAAAACAACATTCAACCAAAATAATGCTTGCAAATTAAAAAAGTTGTGCATAACATCATTTTGTATTTAGAAAGTCGATAGAGAGGTAAAAAAATGAAACAGATTATACAAAAAAACATATCACGACACTACAAGCGATTGGAGCAAAGATTGAAAGAAATCTCTGCTCCAATTGTCGTTTTAGAAACCATTTCTAAAGAGTTCCGTTTTTTGGAAAGAGATTTATTGAGTGAGTTAGAAAGTCAGGAGAACAGAGAATGCCAAACGGAAAACAAAGAACAGCTGTAATTTATAGCGATTGGAAAGACCTCATCGAAGAAATATCAAATGAGGATGCCGGAATAATCTTCAAAAATCTTTTACGCATGCTAGACAACGAGATGATGCTTGATGAGCCATCCGAAAAGGGTGTATGGCGGTTTATTGCTAAAAAATTCGGCGAGGGAATCCAAAAATGGAGCGAAAAGTCAAGAGCAAATTCACGCATAGCCAAGGAAAGATGGGAAAAATCCCGTCAACAAAAAGATGATGCGAACGTATGCGAACGTATGCAAACGCATACGAACGCATACGAACCTACAATTACGCAATGCGAAACGATGCCTACTGTTACTGTTACTGTTAATAATAATAGTTTAAAAGAAAAAGAAATATATAAAGAAAAAGAAAACCATTTTTTGGATTATCCAGATGATTTTGAGTTTTTAAGTAACAGTAAATTTTTAATTAATAAAAGTTTTAGTTTTAAGTTGGACAATCGGAACATCAAACCCTATGCCGAGAGTTATGGCCCGCAGATAATCAGTGCCGTCCAGAGCTGGCTTGTGAAGAACAAAGACGGCAAAGAGGTGGATTGGTGCTTCATTGCCAAGCAGTTTGAAAACTTCCGCAAGAGAAGCGGCCGGCCATTGATGATGAGATAAACAAACAACAGGGGGAGCAAAGAAATGATGGGCAGAGGAAAACAGCCAACGCAATTTGAAGAATTTGACCGCAAGACGCAAGAGCTTATAAGGATAGTTGGCGAAATTATGGAATTTCCATATTACAAGAATATTTTTTCAAGCTATGAAAAAAAATATGTCCTGCCTAAATTTGTTTGTTATTATGTGCTTTTTGATCGAGGATTAAGTTATCCACAGATAGGGCGTAAGTTCAAGAGAAACCATACCACCATCATGAGTGCCATTGCCAAAGCAAAAAAGCTACCGGAGTGTATGGTCATTGCAAACATTGTCAACGAAAAACTAAAAAGCATAGAGGAGAAAGATGCCGTCTTAAGAAAATACCGAGCAGGAGAGCAAAAAAACAAACTCTATGAGCAAATAAAAGGTTATATCAACAACGGCATGAGCGATGAAGAAGTTTGCCTTAACGGGGACATTCCTGCCGAAAGCACCGAGGAAATCATCAATTTAATCAAACGCAGATGCAAAATGAAAAAAATACCGGATTATAAAAACTGCACAATCAAGCAAATTTATGTTTGACAATTACAATAAAGGGTTATAATATTTTTATGTTTTTATAGTATTTTTTTTGAGAAACATCAAAAAGGAGAAATGAATGAACGGTAAAAAAGCAAAGAAACTCCGCAAGTTTGCAAAACAAATGGCCACCACAGATGCCGATGTGGAATACAAACTTACAAGAAAGCATTTGATTGAACTTCCTAACTTGCCAAAGCCGGTAATGTGTGGAACGGTTGTCATGAAAGAAACATGCACCAGAGCCTTGTATAAACAACTTAAAAGGGGAATGTAATGCTTAATGCAATATCTCATATGACTAAATCCGAAAAGCAAGCGACCTTGAATCAGGTTAAGTTTTTGAATGAAGCCTGTGAGGTGGACCAAGATGAGGTTATGCGAGCCGTTACAGAATATGGTATTTTTATCAACGATTTAATACACTTCAACATGATGAAGTGCGAAGTGCTGCAAGATACCGGAATGCCTATCATTCCATTTACCGCAGAGGATTATAAAAATATTTGCGAGCAAAAAACCGAAGATGAAAGCCGCAAAGTTTTGTGTGAAATTTTAGCTAAAAAAACAACGGAGATGAAAATTACAGAACCAGAACAAACTTCTATGATAACCAAAGAAGATGACGAAAAAAACAACATCATCGGCGGCATTGCCGTTGATCGCTTGCGTTCTTTGATTGAGCGTATTGAACGCTTGGAAGAAGAAAAAGCCGCCATTGCTTCTGACATCAGAGATATATTTGCCGAAGCCAAAGGAGCCGGATTTGATACAAAAGCCATGCGTGCATGCATCAAGCTTCGCAAAATGAGAGCTGCAGACAGAGATGAGCAAGAATACCTCATCGAAACCTACCGCAAAGCATTGGATATTTAATTTTTTCATAGTGGCTGATTCCAAAGGTTGGATGGCGACAACCTATAACGGTATAATCGGAAACGCAAAAGCTGTGCCACAAATAATCATTATACAGCTAAATTATACCAACCGCCATATTTTTTTTAATTCAGGAAAGAAAGAAAATGACACGAGGACAAGAAATATTTAACATCCGGAAGACAATGCAGATGGGCCGCAAAGCCTTTGCTGCGGTTTGTCTTAGACGGAGCGAGCAGTCTGTCATCAAATATGAGGAGGGCTCTGTCAATCCGCCGGACATTGTGATGCAAAGAGCCAAAAAATGGCTTGAGCTTTATAACGAAATTCACGAAGTAAGAAGAAGATAAGTTGGAGATGATGAAATGAGAACAAGCGAATACGTATCACTTGGACACCCGGACAAAATCGCAGATTACATAAGCGAGTATATTCTTGACCGCATTCTTGAGCAAGACCAAAATGCCAGATATGCGTTGGAAGTGCAAATAAAAGACAAGTTTGTAACCCTTGGTGGGGAAATCACCACAAAAGCCAGCATTTCTGCCGAAAAATGGGTAAAAGAAGCCGTTGAGGAAATCGGTTATACAAAGAAATATGCCGAGAAATGGGGCAAGGAAAATACAATTTGCTCGGATGATTTACAAGTGCGTGTTCTTTTCTCTACCCAAAGCCCGGACATTGCTCAAGGGGTCAATCGTGACGGATGGGGCGACCAAGGCATATTCTTCGGCTATGCGGAAAACAACCCGGATACGAACTATATGCCTTTGGATCATTTTCTTGCCAAAGAACTGAACAACATCTTGTACAACAAAGCAAAGAAAGACGGCATCGGCGGTCTGGACATCAAAACCCAAATCACACTCGATGATGACGATATGATTGAAGAAATCATCGTTGCCATTCCGGCCAAAGACAAAAAAGAGTTTACAAAGATAAAACGCATTGTTGAAGCATGGGCCGGAAAGAAGAACATAACCCCCACCACAGTAACAATTATCAACGGCACCGGAAAATACATCAAGCATTCATCCATGGGAGATTGCGGGACCACCGGCCGCAAGTTGGCGGTTGACTTCTATGGCGGAAACTCCCCCATCGGGGGCGGTAGCCCATGGACAAAGGACGGCACCAAGGCAGACCTTGCTTTGAACCTTGTCGCCAGAAGTGTTGCTCTTTGCGAAATAAAAAACTCAACGCACCCGTTCAAATTCTCCGCAGAATGCCGCCTCAGTTGCTGCATTGGCAAGACACATATAAACGCAACCTCTCTTGTTAAAGATAAATACGGCCAACTTCTTGAAAAAAAGACAAACAAGGTAGATTTATTCCCAACGGAATGCATTGAAGAACTTGGTTTGCAAAATCCAAAATTTGCGTTATTATGCGAAAGGGGATTATTTGGTGTCATAGATAACGAACATCCTTGGGAGAGATAAAAAATGCCGTTTGTTGAAGTCAAAAAGAATGGAAAGACCACATTCCGATTTGTTGAAGACTTAAAAGACTACGATGAAAAAAGATATCAGAATGAAGAACAAGGGGATCTGACCACCGGGTCGGCTTCCCTTGTTTCAGTTGGAATATCCAAAGAACGATTTGATGAAATCTTTAATAAAGGGGGGAAAGATGCTTGAAAAAGAAGAAGACGTTAATCCGGACAAATACGCACTTGAAGAACCTTTGATATTTAAGGCTTCAATCTTTAACAACCTCAAAGACAAAAACATGCTGGCCCAAATTAACCAGCTTAAAGAAGATTATCTTGAGGAAATATCCAAAATCTGCAACATGCCTAAAGAAGACTTTGCAGACGAAACGCAAATTTATGTTGTGGCCCAAGATATCAACAACCGCGTCATCGGTTTCATATCGGTGGGGTTTGGGCACCCAACAAAAGAAGTATGGGCTTGCCACGTTTACACGGTGCCGGAGCACCGGAAAAAAGGTGTGTATAAGGAAATGATTGAGCGTTTGAAGCTATTCACCCAGCAAATTGGATACAAGAGGATTGTGTCTGCCGTGTTTAAGGTTAACAAACCCAGCAAAAGGGCTCATCAAAAAATCGGTTTTGAAGCCGTGTCAGACATCATGCACCTGAATATTTTGTAAAATCTTATTGGGTTTATATAGTAATATTGGAGATCATAATGCCAAGAGGTAATAAACAATCATTAAAGGTCTACACCTCAGAAGAAGCTCGCTTTTATGGTGCTATGGGCGGCAAAGCATCAGCCGATGCCAGAAGACGAAAGAAAAGCCTGAAAGAACTGACACAAGCCTTGCTTGAAATGAAGCCGCATGACAAGATAGCCGCAAGGTCAAAGATACTATTTCCAGATGTGGACCCGGAAGATTTGACCAATGGCATGGTGTTGGCAATGGCGATGTTTGACAAGGCGATAAAAGACCAAGACGTAAAAGCGGCTCAGTTTGTGAGAGATACGGCCGGAGAGATGCCGGAGCAGGTTATAAGCGGCAACCTTGGACATTCAACTGTCTTTGTTACCGAAACAGAGCAAAACAAAATCATCAAGCATATTCAAGAAGTATTAAATGATGGCCAATCAAAAGACGAAGAAACAACCAAAAAAGCAAGCAAGCCCAAAAAAGGAACAAAAGCAAAGAAAAAACAATAATGCTTCATCGGGCGAAATAAACCGAGAATACCTTGGCAAGACTTTGCTTGATGCCGGATTTGAGGTCTGGTTCCGCTATATGTTCCGAGTTCTTGAGGGCAAGCCCTTTATAATGGACCTTATCCACAAGGATATGTTCAACGTATTTGATGACCTTTATTATTTGCGAATTACCCGTGAATGCATGAACATTCCGCCACGAGCCGGAAAAACCACCATCTGCAAATATTGGCTTATCTATTGCCTAACCAAAAACCCACGGTGTAATTTTATTTATACATCATTCTCGCAAATGCTCCTATCCGACATTGCCAGAGATGTTGCCCAAATTTTAGAGCATCCGATTTACAAAGAGCTATACGGCAACGGCTTGTTCGGCGTTGAAGAAAAAGAAGAAAACCCGATTGATGACTTTTGGCGAGAATATCTCTTGCAAGAAACCGGCAAGGCGGTATATGCAAGCAAACGCATCATCACCGCAAAAGGCGGACAAATTCTGTTTGCGTCCATCGGGTCGACAATCACCGGCTTCGGTGCCGGCATAAGAGGGGCAAAAGGCTTCTCCGGTGCGTTAATCTGTTTTCCGTACGACGAATTAGTTTTAACGGAAAAAGGATATAGAAAGATTGGCGAAATTGTTGAAAATAAAGAGGATATAAAAGTTTGGAGTTATAATTTTGAGAAAGAAAGACCAGAGCTTAAACGCATAGAAAGACATATTAAAAACATAACCCCTACTAAACAATGCTTTGTTGAAGTCAAATTAAGTAATGGAAAGAGCTTTATTTGCACAGATAATCACAAAGTATGGACAAAGAATAGGGGCTATGTTGAAGCAAAGGATTTAACAAGTATAGATTGTGTTGTTACCTTTTCTAATCCTTTTTATTTGGTTAATACTAAGGTTAAAAATTTTTGCAACTTCTTGTCTGGGAATGTTCTTATCTCTGATTTTTTCCAAAGCATCAGAAGAAAGTTCAATCTTTTTTCTGGGCGTATAGTTAATTTCTTTAACAAAATTTTTGAAACTTTTTCTTGTTTTGATTGCTTGAACAGTTCCGGGATGACAATTAAAAGCAAGAGCAATCTCTTTCAAACTTCCTTTTGCTTTAGCAATTTCTTCAACATCTTTTCGAGAAAGTTTGGAACGAGAAAAAACCAAAGTACCAAGTTCAACAGCATCTTGCATATTTTCCGATTTAGTGCCATATCGCAAATTTTCAAGACGATCGTCAGATGGATTGCTATTAAGGTGTCTAACTTCTATTCCTTTTTGTTGCACGCCAACGAAAGCCCACAAAACAAGTTGATGAACACCAATGGTAAGGGTTTTATTATCTTTTCGAAGATTAACAACCTTGTAACCTTTTCTATTAGAGGGATTAAGTCGTTTTTCTTTGAGCTTAATAATTCTTCTTTTATCTCCGCTTCCCGTAAATACATCTCTAGAGCAGCTTATAACATCTCCAAAATTGGAAACTCTATAAAGTCCATCATATCCGGGGATGTCTTTGTAAATAATATTAGCGTTGTTTGTCATAATCACACCTCTTATTGTCTTACTGTGTATGAAAATCATAATCTGTATGTTGGTAAATGTCAAGTATTAGTTTCTAATTGCGATGATGCAAACAAGCCGGCCGATATTATGTCCGAAACCATGAGGGATAAAGTCCGCAAATATTATGATGAAACCTTGCTCTCACGCTTGAACGACAGTAACGTGCCGATATTTAACATTCAGCAAAGGCTCCACCTTGGCGACTTATCCGGATATTTGCTTGAGCAATACAAATTTGACAGCATTATAAAGCCGTTGCTTGAACCGGATGGCACATGCAACATCGCAAGCCAATACACCCCGGAGCGTATCAAAGAAATCTCATTCAATGATACCATGTTTCAAGCACAATATCAGCAATCACCGGTTGCCGAAAAAGGAAACATCATCCAACGTGATTGGTGGGTAATGTACGATGCCGACCACACCCCGATTGATGGCAAGCTGATAATAACGGCCGATACGGCATACAAAAAGACCAAGACCGCCGACTATTCATGTTTCCAAGTTTGGGAGCTTTTACGCAAAGAGATGCGTTTGCGTGATATGATTGTTGGCAAGTGGGAATTCCCCGAACTTTTGGAAAAAGCCATTCAGATATGGCGGAAGTGGACGGACGACAGCTTAATCAATCCGGCCGCATTTATGTACATTGAAGACAAAGCATCCGGCATCAGCTTGGAGCAAACGCTCATCCAATCCGGCATCAATGCCATTTGTTGGAAGCCAAAGGAATATGACTACCCAGAGGACAAGGTCGGCAGAACACGAGAGCTTTCATGGGATGTTTATCGTGGTCTTGTAAAATTGAAAAAAGATGATAAAATGAGCCAGTATCTAGTCAATGAAGCGGCATTGTTTGCCGAAGATATGTCGCACGCGCACGACGATTCTTGTTTTGTTGCGGGAACAAAAGTCGCCACAATTTTTGGAGATAAAAATATAGAGGAATTAAAAGTTGGTGATTTAGTCATAACTCCTTGGGGTGTTTCTCCGATAACACGAACAACAAGCAGAATGAAGCCGGTTATTGATAATATTGGATTAACCGGAACTAAAGACCACAAAATATACACAACACACGATTATTCTTTTGACAGCCTTGAAAATGTTGATTATTCTATGGTTAGTAAATTAACCATAGAGGAATTAATCTCATGGCAAATAAAATCTTTATACTGTTCAATGGCAAAAAATACTATCGTAACCCAAAGACAGGATATTATGAAAATAAAATCTTTGCTTACGGAAAAAGAAAAACATTCCGGCTTCATCGGGTTGTGTATGAATTTTATTCGGGAAAAGAAATTCCTAAAGGCTATCACATTCATCACAAAGACGAAAATAAAGATAATAACGATTTTAGCAATTTGGTTCTTTTATCAAGCAGTGAACACGCTAAACTTCATGGCAAAAAAACCGCTGAAATTTGGAAAAGACCTGAAATGCAAGAAGCAAATAAAAGAGGTAGAGAAATGTGCAAAGAGTGGCATCGCTCAAAAGAGGGGAGAGATTGGCACTCAAAACATCAAAAAGAATACATTGCCAAACTTCATATTACTAAAATATGTCCCGATTGCGGAAGAAGATTTAATACCCCAAACGACCACAGAGAGCAGACAATATGTCGATGGTGTCGAGATAAGTACCTTAAAAGAGAACTACGCAGGAAAGCCAAAGAAAAGGGTTTATAATATAACAGTTCGAGCTGGTTGCTATTATGCAAATAATATTTTAGTATCAAATTGTGATGCCGCATCAATGGCCCATTCTATCTGGAGATATGCCGGGGGCGGACAATAAAGGAAACACCAATGACACGAAGAAACAAAAACAAATCGCAAAAAGTTGCTAACACCATTTTAACCGGAGCCGGAGCAAACACCACGCAAGACCGTGGAAGCCAGCAAACGGCGGCCATATATTCACGCAACCCATATTTTAGAAACGACTTTTACAGCCGTTGGCAAGAGTGGGTGCGTTGGTACAATACCAGTTGGGAAGCCGGAAAAATTGTGGATATTCCTGTGCAAGATGCATTCCGCATTCCGGTAAAGATTACCGGACTTGAACAACCGGACATTGAAGCCATCGAGAAGTACATGAAATATCTTGATGTCAACAACAACTTCAAGCGAGCCGCCACCATTGAGCGATTGCTTGGCGGTTGTGTCATTATTGTTGGTGTGAAAGATGAAAACGACAACCCGGAATCAGTTCTTGACCTAAAAAGACTAAAACAAGGCGGCATTACGTTCTTAAATGTCATCACAACCGAAAAAATCACGAAATGCGAATATGAAACAGACGTATTCAGCCCGGAATATGACAAGCCGAAATATTACATGATAAACGGCATAAAGACCCACGTCAGCCGATTGATTGTCTTTGATGGCGACCCATTGTTTAATCATACATCCATGAACCTTTTGCAAAACTTCCGCTACAATCCGGCAGGCTTTGGCGAGAGCGTATTATCCAGATTATATGATAGCCTTGTCCGTGCCACCGGAACGCAAGAGGGAGCATATCACCTTGTGAACCTTGCCAGTGTTCTCTTGGTCAAATGCGAACGCTTTATTGACCTGCAAGCCACCAGACAAGGCAATGCCGCATTGAATATGCTTGATAAGATTGCCGAGCAACTGAGCATATATCGTGGAGCGGTTATTGATGGCAAAGGAACAGAGATAGCTCAACACTCCGCAACATTTGGCAGCGTGCCGGAGCTTTTGAACACATACCTACAAATTCTTGCGGCCGGCTCCGATATTCCGGCAACTCGTTTCTTGGGCGATAGTCCGTCAGGCTTAAACTCCACCGGAGAGAGCGACCTTGAAAACTACTACAACAATGTTGACAGCTACCAAACCACACGCTTGGAGCCAAAATATCGCAAAATGCTTGATATTATCGGCTCTTGCATTTGGGGCTTTAATGTCTGGAAAGAAAAATCGCAAAACTTAGAGCTTGAGTTTGAGCCGCTTTGGAACATCAACAAAATGGACCAAGCAACCGTTGACAAGACCAGAGCCGACATTCTCCGTCAGTTCAAAGAAGACGGCATCATCAGCGACAAGCAATATGCCGAGGAAATCAATAGCAAGAAAATTCTTGATATTGAGCTTGATGTGGAAGAATATGACGAAGACCGAGAAGAAATGATTGACGGCTCGGACATTCCCAGCTTGCGAGATGAAACCGACCGAGTAATTGATACCATAGGAGCAAAGCCAAATGTCGATAGCGGTGCTAAACCAGAAGCCGGACAAGGTTAAAAAAAGCCAAAAGGGCAACCCGATAAAAACTCCTAAAAGCTTGGAAGACGATGCGAGAGTGAGCATTAACCGCATTGTGCGAGAAATTAATGCCGAACTCCGCACCATTTCCGATGATGCCCGAACCAACACCCCGGAGCAAACCGCCGCACTCTTAAACGACTTCAAACGCAGATGGAGAGCCATTATTGAACAAAGAGCCGATAGCATCAGCAAGGAATGGGTAAAAGCCATTGATGAAAACAACTATGAAAAAACAATGGCCATGCTCCGCAAAGCCTTTGGCATAGACATCACCACCATATTGGAAGACAAAGACATTGCCGACACGTTGGAAGCCATGCGGCTCAACATGGTCAATTTGATTGTAACCATACCGGAAGAAAGTCTAAAAAGGGTTGCTTTGCGCATTTACGAAAACTACCAAGGCATAGCCATGCCGGAAAACCGCACGCTTCAGCAACAAATAAGCCAAGAGTTCAAAACCACATACCGACAAGCCAAAGTCATCGCACGTGACCAAACGGCCAAGATAAACTCATCATTAAACAAAATCAGGCAGCAAAAGCTCGGTGTTGACATTTACATCTGGCAGACCATGCGAGATAGCCGAGTAGTGGGAAAACCGGGCGGATTATATCCCAAAGGCAATGATGCACACGGCAACCACTACATCATGCAAGGTTTATACTGCAAATACAGCGACCCAAGCGTATTCTCAACCGATGGCAAGACATGGCGGAAAAGAACCGCACAAATGCCAAAGGGCGAACCGGGAACAGATATCCAATGCCGATGCTTTGCCGAACCGGTTTTATATTGGGAAGCTGTCAAGAAAAATCTTGTTGTAGCCTAAGAAAACCAAGCACTCCGTAAAAAGAGTGCATTTTTTTGCATAAATTATAAAAAAGTGCTTGCATATTACAATTATTTGTTATAACGTAAAGGACGTAAAGGAGATGAAACATGGCATACAAAAAATTAAATGAAGCATTAAAAAAAGAGCTTCTCAAGAAAGTTGATGAAATGGAAGTCAACGTAGAGGGGCTTGACAGCTACCATTTTGAAAAAAATCCATACTGCGTAGAACCGCAACTCGTAGGAACAAGCGGCGAGGGCCAATGGGATGAAAACGAAGAATGGCAAGCAAAAATTTCCAAGATGAAGAAATATCTTGAGGCTGACGGTGCCGGAGAATATTTAACCCTTGCCGATGAGGACTGGGATAATCAGGACGATAACGACTGCACCACCTTAACAAACGAATGTATCAACTATCTTTCAACCTTGGAGAATTAAGATGTATAGCGATGAAGAATGGCAAAACCTAAAACAATTTGACGCTCACGGAAAATCAGAGCCAAAATACACTAACGCAGAAAAGATTACCTTTTGGTTTTGCGGTGCTATTATGTTTTATTTAATCTGCCAAGTTTTAAGAGTGGTTTTATGAAAAAGAACACAATAGAACAACTTGCCAAAGGGATTGAGAATCTTCGCCGGAAAGTAATAAAAGCAAAGAAGTTCACCAAAAAGAACGATTGGAAAGAGTTTAGAACAAATATTAACAATACCTGTTCTTCTAATGGTAGGAAAGCGGAATTTGACTCCGTTAATGGTGGTTCGAATCCATCACAGGTAGCCAAGTTTAAAAGGAAAATAAAATGAATACTATAGAAACATTAACAGAAGTATTTGCATTAGCAAGCGGTGCAGTAGATTTAGCTGATAAATTGATTGAAGTTACCAAAGGAAAGGGTAGAAAAGTTGATGGGTACTACGCTAAAATAGGCTCATCAGGGTACTACGCTAAAATAGGCTCATCAGGGTACTACGCTCAAATAGATAGTACAGGAGAAAAGGCAGTGGTTTCAGCAATAGGATCTAGAGCGGTCGCTAAGGCTAAGGTTGGTTCGTGGATAACTCTTGCAGAGTATAAAATAGATGAAAACAAAAGGTGGGTTGTTGATTTTGTAAAAACTGAATATGTGGACGGTGAAAAAATAAAAGGAGATACTTTTTACTGCCTGTATAAACATGAATTTAGAAAATATGTAGATTATGATAAAATACCAGCAGCGGTATTGAATTATAGAAAAGGTGTTTACAAAGTTGTAACATTTGATGATTTTGTAAGAGGAGAAATAACATATATTGTTGAAAAAGATGGTGTTTACTCGCATGGCAAAACCATTAAAGAGGCAAGAGAGATAGCGAAGTGTTATTGGAAACAATAAAGAAGTGTGAGGAATTGCAGAAAGAAAACCCTGAACTATTGGAGAACAGCAATGAGTAGATTAGAACCAGAAGTCGGCGATGTTTTTCTTAATAAACATTCTCGCCGAAAGACCATAATCTTATGTGATAGAAATTATTATCAATGTTTAGTAGAAAATGGTGGTCTAGTTGCGAGATATAAAAGTGAATTTTTAAAAATGAAATATCTCGGCAAGAGCAAAGCTAACATCAATGAACTGTTTGAGGTGGAAGAATGATTAAAGCAGGACAGATTTATAAAAGAAACTCGGGCGAAATTCTGCTAATCACGCAGTCAGAACCAAGAATTGACAGTATAGACCACCTGCACATGATTGTTAGCGATTTATACAGCTACATATCAAAAAATGGAAAAACAGGGTCAATTCACAAATCTGTCATCGAGGGGTTAAATTTAATCGCAGAATATCCAACATGGCAAGAGGCGGTGAACTCTCCTGAATTCAAAGGAAACAAACAAATGACAAAAACCGACCGAGAGATTGAACTTGAGAAAAAGCTTTCGATTGCCGTTAAGGCTTTAAGAAAATATGCCTTTGAAGACTGCGAATACGCAGAGATTGAATATGATGAATTAAGCCCCAACTACGGCAAATTAACAACAAAAAAGTTTCCTTATTCTATGAATCCAGAATTAGCAAAACAAGCATTAAAGGAGATTGAGAAATGAAAAAATACAAGGTTACTTTTGAAATAGATGAGATAGTTGAAGCGGAAGACAGAAGGGACGCCATC
>ERZ773130.1839-NODE-1839-length-18138-cov-4.675607_pt1 | contig 18138 bp, 20 predicted proteins | sample MGYA00511919_ERZ773130 | MGnify/ENA primary metagenome ERZ773130 (study PRJEB29015, sample SAMEA2737851) | human gut metagenome | biome: human gut; feature: human-associated habitat; material: faeces | place: China | collected 2012 ...
ACATCATCTCGTCGCCCATTGTCAAGGAGTCGATCATCAACAACGCCGACTGCAAAATCCTGTTGGACCAGCGCAAATACCTCTCGAAATTCGACGGCATACAACGTCTGCTGGGACTGACGGACAAGGAGCGGGCGCAGATTCTCTCGATCAATCTCTCGAACGATCCTAAACGCCTCTATAAGGAAGTGTGGATTGGGCTCGGAGGCGTGCAGTCGGCAGTTTATGCCACGGAAACCTCGGTCGAAGAATATTTGACCTATACCACTGAGGAATCGGAAAAGATGCAGGTGATGGAGCTTGCCGAAAAGCTCGGCGGCGACATCGAAGCCGCCATCCGCCAGCTGGCACGCGAGCGTAAAACGAACACCGAATCTTAATTCTTCCTGTTATGAAACAGTTGCTTTGGATATGCGCCGGTATCCTGCTGACATTGGCCGCCGTGCTCGGAGCTTTCCGCCTCTTCTACGATTACGAATACCGCAAAATCCGTCCCTTGTGCGGCGAATGGCATTCGACGCTCGACGATACGCGGCTGGTGATCGAGCCGTGCGGTGATAAATTCCGGATCACCATCACGCACCGCAGCACGTCCGAAACGCACCTCCTATACTACAAGGATTGCGTCTATTATACGGCCTACGGCGGATGCCGGGTCGATCTCTTTTACACGCCCCCGGCCGATGCACTGCTCCTCGTGCCGGGCGACGCTTTCAAACGAACCTCAAAACTCAAAAACAATGAACAGTAACCAATCGACGCCTGCGTCGGCCGTAGCGGCCCTTCAGCAGGAGATCAGAACCCGCACCGAAGTTATCCGCACCTTGGCGGACCTTCGGGAACAACTCGACGCCGACCGTATCTGCGGAGCGTGGCTCTCGGCGGAAAACAACCTCTCGGCCTCGATACGCCGCATCGGCGAGGGCATGTGGCGCATCCTCGTTTTCGACCACGCGCTCTGCTACAAACGCCTCGTACAGGACGGCATCATCGCGCTGCGCCGCCACCGTCTTTGGCTCGGCGCCGACGACGGCAACCGCGTGATCTACGATGCTTCCACCGAGACACTCACCATCGGCTGTTACGGACGCTTCGTTCCGGAAGACAGCATCCGGCGGCAGGAAGACGACGCAATCAGTGCCGAAGCGTGCGACTTCAACGAACCGGCCGAATAATGGAGCGTCATTCGGTATTTCCGGGCTGCCCCTGCTTGCTGGGGCAGCCCTTCGGCGGACTCCGCCTACAATTATACGTCCTCAAATCCGACGGCTATGGAATGGAAAGATAGGATTGCACGGCTATTCCGCCGCAAGCCGGACTGGGAAAGGGAGCATCGAAGTACCCTCATTGCCCGTCATGCAGAGAACCTGCTTCGGGAACGGGATATAAGCAATGTTACAGATCTTGTGCGACGGCACCGGAAATCGGATCTGACCATTGCCGGAATCGGACTGACAATGAATACAGCGACATCCCGCTTTCTCAGGACGCCCGAAGATGCGGCGGGAAAAGATATGCTGGAGCTGATGGATGCCCTGCGCAGGACATCGTTTGCGAAAAAGATCGGGCGCCGCCTCGCGGACGTTCCGGCTGACACCGCCCACTCCCTGCACGGCCTGCTGGCCATGCACACCTTTCTCTTGGATGCTTATTTGGAGCAGCATCCCGACAGCGGGCTCCGGCAGCCTCCGATGGACGAGGTGCAGGCCGCAGCGCATATCATCGACCGGCAGTTCCGCGCCGAGACGTTCCGCGAGCTGCGCCATCTGGCAGAAACAAGTGGGCATTATATGCCCTCCTGTTACGTCGTGCGACTCTACGATTGGGATACCGATATGGGCCGGTTGCAGGAGATGCGCGGGCGGCTGGACGGCCCGGCATGTCCGGAAGCTCCGCAGCAGGTTCAGCAGCTTCGGGAGCGAATCTGGAAGGCGGAGAACCGTATGGTACGGGAAGCCGAAAAGGTGCTGGAGAGCGATCCGGAAATTCCCCTGCGGCAAACCTACATCGAGAAACTCGATGCCGAGTTGCAGACCTTAGGATGGTTAGCACGCTTCCCGGAAAAAGTCGATAGCCCTTATATCAACCGGCAGCTGCTCGACAAATACGGTATCGAGCCGGGCATCCCCCGCGAAGAGCAGTCCCGGCAGGCCGAAAAAGCCTTCCGCGAGCTGGACGCACGGCTCGTACGCATGACCGGACGGCAGTCCTACGCCGACGATCTGTTCGAGTCCCTGCGACGGAAAGGGCCGAAGCCGGAGAAACATGCCTCCGGAGTGCGGCAGAAAGAGATCGATTCTACAAGGAAAGAGCAAACCGGACAACCGGCTTCGGGTCGGCGGATAAAGCGGTGATGCCCGTCTTCGGGTGAATATCCTCAATAACACAATCAATTCAAGCATGAAACAGAAAATTATCCTGCTGTGTCTGTGCCTCTTCTGCACGGGCCGCAGCACATACGCCCAGTGGGTCGTCTCGGATCCCACGAACCTCGCGCAGGGCATCGTCAACTCCACCAAGCAGGTCGTCGAAGCCGCCAAGAACGGCCAGACCATGTTGCAGAGCTTCCAGGAAACCGTGAAGATTTATGAGCAGGGAAAGCGATACTACGACGCCCTGAAATCCGTCAGCAACCTCGTCCGCTCGGCCCGCAAGGTGCAGCAGTGCATCCTGCTCGTGGGCGAAATCTCGGACATCTACGTCGACGGTTATCGCCGCATGGTCGGCGACGAGAACTTCACGCCCGCGGAGCTCGCGGCCATCGCCGCAGGCTACGCCCGCATCATCGAGGAGTCGGCCGGGGAATTGAAGGAGCTGCAGAACATCGTGAACCCTACGGACATGTCCCTGACGGACAAGGACCGTATCGACGTAGTGCAGCGCGTCTACGGCGTCCTGCGGCGTCACCGCGACCTGGCACGCTACTACACGCGCAAGAACATCTCCATATCCCTGCTGCGGGCCGCCCGGAAACGGGACATGGAGGGCGTGCTCTCATTGTACGGAACCGACGAACAACGTTACTGGTAGCCGACGATGGTACACATGCTTTCCCTTACGGAGAATCTGCACACAATTCTCCGGGTGTTATACGACGATATGATGGTGCTGTGTTATCCGATGTCGCAGGTCGCAATGGCCATCGCAGGAATCGGGGCGCTACTCTACATCGCCTACCGCGTCTGGCAGTCGCTGGCCCAGGCCGAACCTATCGACCTCTTTCCCCTCATGCGGCCCTTCGCCATCGGCATCTGCATCCTGTTCTTCCCGACGCTCGTGCTGGGAAGCCTGAACGGCATTCTCTCGCCGCTGGTAAAGGCCACGCATTCGCTCATGGCCGGGCAGACGCTCGACATGGAACAATGGCAGGAGCGGCGTGAGCGGCTCGAACTCGAAGGCCGCGAGCAGATGCCCCCGGACAGCTACTACGCCGAGGACGAGGAGATGGAGCGTGAGCTCAGTGAACTGGGCGTGGACGACCAGACACAGCAGACACTCGACCGCATGAAAGAGGAACGCTCCTCATGGTCTGTAAAGGGACTCATCTTCAAAGGCTTGGCATGGATACTCGAACTGCTCTTCGCGGCGGCGAGCGTCATACTCGACGTGCTGAGAACCTTCTATCTGGTCGTGCTGTCGCTGCTGGGGCCGATCGCCTTCGCCATCTCCGTGTTCGACGGATTCCAGTCCACGCTGACGCAATGGCTCACGAAGTATGTCTCGATCTACCTGTGGCTGCCGATCTCGGACCTTTTCTCGGCGATCATCGCACGTCTGCAAACCCTTTCGATGCGCCACGACGCCGACCTGATGGCCGAAGGCTACAACTGGTATGTGGACTGGTCGAACAGCCTGAACCTGATCTTCATGCTCGTGGCCGTGTGCGGATACCTCTGCATCCCCTCGATCGCCTCGTGGGTCGTGCAGGCGAACGGATTCGCCGCTTATAACAAAACCGTCTCGAAGATGACCTCGCTCGTAAGCGCCGGAGCCGGATGGACGGCCGGCAAAGCATGGGCCGGGGCCAAAGGCGCCGGCTCGGCGGCATTATCGGGCGGTAAGGCCGTGGGACGCGGCATCATGAACGGCGCCCGGCTTATTTTCAGAAAATAAAATAACCCGTTATTATGGAATTCAAGTGTTTAACGAACATCGAAACATCGTTTCGGCAGCTGCGCATGTACGCGCTCGTCTTCGCCGGAATCTGCGCCGTCGTTACCGTGGCGGCGGTCTGGATGTCCTACTCTTTCGCCGAACGGCAGCGGCAGAAGATCTACGTGCTGGACAACGGACGCTCGCTGATGGTGGCGCTCTCGCAGGACCTCGCACAGAACCGTCCCGTAGAGGCCCGTGAACATGTGCGGCGCTTCCACGAGCTCTTCTTCACCCTCTCGCCCGACAAGGCAGCCATCGAGTCCAATGTCGGACGCGCCTTGCAGATGGCCGACAAAAGCGCCTTATCCTACTACAAGGTTCTGCAGGAGAAGGGCTTCTTCAACCGCCTGATCGCGGGCAATGTTTCGCAGATGGTCAAAGTGGACAGCATCCGCTGCAATTTCGACCATTATCCTTACGAGGTTACAACCTTTGCCCGGCAGCGTATTCTGCGCGAGAGCACCGTCACGGAGCGGTCGCTCGTCACGACATGCCGTCTGGTGAACGTCTCCCGCTCGGACAACAACCCGCAGGGCTTTATGGTCGAGGCGCTGAACATCGTCGAGAACAAAGACATTGCAACCTATGACCGTTAAACCGCACTCCCTGCGCTGCCGCATCCGTTGGGTGCGGCGGTCGCTGCGGCGCCGGCACGACACGCTCGCGCCCTGCATCCGGGAACGGATCGTACTCGCGGCGCTCGTCCTGCTTCTCTTCCTTTACCTCTGGCTCCTGTTCGCAGCGGACATGGGATCGGAGTTAGAGATCGGACATCCCGAATTATTACATCTTAAACCGTAAACCATTATGACAGAAAACAAGAATCCATGCAGCGACCCTTCGGCGGAGTTCGAACGGCAGCGCAAACGCAAGGTACTGCTCTTCACGGCGATCCTCGGATGCATCTTCTTCGTCGTGCTGTGGTTCATATTCCGGCCTGCGCCCGTCAAGCCCCAAGAGGGGGCCGCGGGGATCAATACGTCGGTCCCGGACGGCAAGGCGCAGGCCACCGTCGGAGACAAACGCAAAGCCGCGGAACAGCTCCGCAGCGAGGAGCAGCAGCAGAGACGCATGATGACACTCGGCGACAACTCGTTCTCGCTGCTGGACGACGGGCTCAAACCTGCCGAGGAGCCTGCACCGGCGGACAACCCCGCACTGCGGGCCTCCGAGGCCAACCGGGCCATGCAGCGGCAGGTGCAGGGCTTCTACGCCGCTCCGCAGCGCAATGCCGAGGTCGAAGCCCTGAAAGAGCAGGTCGCAGCCCTGCAATCCCAGCTCGACGCCGAGCGGCAGCAGCCCGATCCGCTGGAACTGGCCGAGGAGCAGTACAAGCTCGCCCGGAAGTATCTCGGCGGCGGAGTGGCCGTAGATGAAGAAACTGTTGAGCCGACGAAGCAGCGGAAGGATTCGCGCCTGTCGGTCATGCGGCCCGTTCGGGAAGGTGAGGTCGAAGCCTCGACACTCGACACGCGGGCGGATTTCACCATCGAACGTAACTTGGGATTTCTCACGGCAGCAGGTGATGTCGCGCATGCCGACATTCCGACTGTCAGGGCTTGTGTCGCTCAGACGCAAATCATACGTGCCGGAAGCACCGTACAGCTGCGGCTGCTGGAAGCCGTGCGCATCGACGATACGGTGATTCCCCGCAACACCCCGTTATACGGTCTTGCGACGATCTCCGGGATGCGGCTGCAAGTCATGGTGTCGTCCGTCGAATACGGCGGGCGGATCTTCGCTGTCGAAGCCGCGGCTTACGACCTCGACGGCCAGCCGGGGCTCAACGTCCCGAACTCCCGCGAGCGGACGGCCCTCAAAGAGGCGCTGGCGTCCGTAGGACAGACTGCCGGGACGAGTGTAAACGTCACCCGTTCGGCCGGACAGCAGGTGTTGTCCGAGCTGGCGCGCGGAGGATTGCAGGCTTCGTCGCAGTATGTCGCCGGGAAGCTCCGCGAGGTGAAGATCACCCTCAAAGCCAATCATCAGTTATTATTGATTTCAAAAGAATAGAACACACATGAAACGAGACCTTATTTATCTGATCCTGATCGTCGCGGCAATCGCAGCGGTAAAGGTTACGGCGCAGATGACACCGGAAACGCCGGCTGAGATCCGGCCCCTACGTATCGAAGCGGGATTCACCAAGACCGTACACATCCTTTTCCCGTCGCCCGTCACGTATATCGACATCGGCTCGATGGACATCATCGCCGGCAAGGCCGATGGAGCCGAGAACGTCGTGCGCGTGAAAGCCGCCGTGCGGAATTTCGCAGCAGAAACAAACCTGACGGTCATCACCGAAGACGGCGGATTTTTCACTTTCGATGTCTATTATGCCGAGAATCCGGCTGTTTCGACCCTCAATCTTACAGTGCAGGAACCGCAACCAGAAAGTATGAAGAAACCGGCTGCCGTGGGCTATCCGCAGCCGACGGCCCCAGCATCCGAAGGCCGGGTGCTGCTGCGCGAGGTAGGGCGCGAGAAACCCGCGACCGTAAAGCGCATGTTGAACGACATATACCGGCAGAACCGCACGGATGTGAAAGGCATTCGTACGAAGAAGTACGGCATCGGGGTCGAGGTGCTGGGAATTTACGTGTTCAATGACGTGATATACATTCACACCTGCATCTCGAACGACACGAATATCTCCTTCGAGGTGGATGCACGGCGATTCATCGTAGCAGATCGCAAACTCGCCAAGCGTACGGCACAACAGCAGTCGACGCTCGAAATCCTGCGTGTATGCAACGATCCGGCAGTCGTGAGGGGACACCAGCGCCAGCGGACGGTATTCGCGCTGCCCAAACTGACGATCTCCGATGACAAGGTGCTTTTGCTGGAAATCATCGAGAAGAACGGAGCCCGGCATCAGACGGTGGAAATACCAGCCGAAGAGTTGTTAGAAGCAAAACTGCTGTAACGGGAAAAATAAGATTCGATGTTCGTACACTTTCTAACGGCTATTTGCCTGACAATGGGAATATTGTCGGTACTGGTCGCCATCGGACTATGTTGGTTGATCCTCTTTCCGGAGTATCCGAAACACAGATATTGCTCCGGGGTTGAACCCAATTAAAAGTGCCCGGTAAAATCGGACACTTTTAATATTTTACAGCTTACAATTCTCTGGTGTGGCAGGCAGGTCATTCCACGACTTGTCCGCCATAGTGCAATGTGCATATCTCACGGTGTATCTGCCGACATAGCAGCTCGATAACCCGTTCGGAAAGATCGTGCCGCACCGTGTGCATGAAGCGGCGGTTCTCGATGCGGCTGAACAGACTCGTGCCGTCTTCGGCGACGGCGCAGCAGATTTGCTCCTCGCGGAAACGGTCGTAATCGGTGAAATATTCCACGTCGGGAGCGATACGTATATAAGATTTCATAGGTTCGTCAGATGATGTTTTGACACAATTCGGGGTGGCGGTATGGCGGGAGCCGCGGGCGTCCGCCCGTTCGCGTCTGCGGCATGACTGCCGCAGACGGAAACCGGGACTTATTTATGGTGTCGCAAGATCGTTGAATCGCAGTTCGATAGTTGTCAGCAACAATCCCGGCGGACAAGAATAAGTACCCCTTATGTCCGATTCTTCGGAGAAGATATGCACGGTATAGCGGCGTGCCGCTCGCTCCCGGGAAATCCGGATACCCCAAGTATGGCCGTTTCGGCGTGCGAAAAAAATGTGATTCCCCGCACCTGCCTGGATCAGATCGAAAACGGCGATTCCATGCCGGCGAAGATCGTCGATAAATTCTTTCAGCATGATTCTATTCGGTTTTATGGGGACGGCCCGCAGGCCGTCCCCGATCAGAATTTAGGCGGCTTTCTTTGTCGTTTTCTTGGTGCTCTTACCCGTTTTGCCCTCTTTCTTGGCGGCTTTGGTCTTGGCTTTCTCCTGCGCTTCGGCCACGGCAATACGCTCGTCGAGACGGTCGTTGCGCTTCGTGTATTCCTCGTCGAACTGCGCTTTCACAACCTCGTATTTCTCTTTGTGGTGCAAGGCTGCAAATTCCATCAGCAGTTGCTTCCCCGTTTTGTCGAAACCGATGTCGGATGTAAGGCTTTTTACAAGAAAATCGCGGGTGATGAGATCGCGTTGTTCGTCGGTCAGCGCGTTGACGACAGCGATTTTCTGTTCGGATGTCAAATAATACGCTTCGGGAAATCCCACGGCGGCGAGGTGCTCGCGCCGCAGGCTTCCGAGCATGATGTAATAGAGAATGTTGTCTTCCAGCTGGGTAAACGGCATCGGGGCGATCTCCTCGTCGCGGACGATCTGCCGGACGGCTTCGACGGTTTTTTCGTGTGCGAGTTCCGTGTTGCGGATTTTCTTCTCCTCAAGGCGGGCGATCAGTTCCCCGGTCGATTCCCTGCCTTTGGTGACTTGGTTCACATAGACCAGCCGGGCGTTGTCGCGCGAGGTTTTGACGAAAATCCGGATCGCCCCGGCGTCGTGCTTGGCCAGCAGGTCGGCGGTCTTTTCCTCGGCGGCCTTTTTCTGCTGTTCATAGATCTGCATTGCCGCGGTATAGTCGGCATCGGTGGCATAATCCGCCGGACTTGGTTCCGCGGGCATAGCGGGCATTTCCTGCACCTGCCCGTATTCGAACGCCTTGCATTCGACCCCGTTTTCGGTCATATGCTCTACGGCCTTATCATGGTCGTCGCATCCGTAACGGTCTTTGCAAAGGATGAATTTCGGGTTTTGCGCGAGCAGTTCTCCGCTTTTTCGTTCGATAAACTCACGGTTCTTGGCTTCGAGGCATTCCCGGTTCGTGCATCGTCCGGCCCCCGTAGCGAACATATCGTAGGTATTTGCGTTGTACTTGCATGCGGCACACGCCGTCTGGTCGAAGCGATACCGGGCCAGATCGTTCGTATAATGGGCGTCCACCATCCGCTTGAACTCCTTTACGGAGTATTTCCGCCACCCCTCCTCGTCTTTGAGGCGGTCTTTGCAGATCGTCTTTTGCAAGTCTTTCCCGTATCGTGCCAACTCCATAGCGAGACCCAATGTAATAGAGTTTTCGCGCAGGAGTTTTTTTACGTCGGGGATCAGTTCGTTGAGTTTCATCCGGTAGTAGATATACTGCTCGCTCTTGCCGAAGCGTGCGGCCACGGCGGCGGCATCCCCGCCGAGGGTCTGCATGGCGGCTTTGTAGGCTTCGGCCTCGTCGAGCGGCGGCATCTTCTCGCGCTGAATATTCTCCGAGAGCGCGAGGTCGAAGATCACCCGTTCGTCCGCGGGGGCGGCATCGACGATGGCCTCGATTTCGGTCTGGCCGAGCAGTTGCACGGCACGGTAGCGGCGTTCGCCGCAGACGATGATATAACAGCCTTGTTCTGCGGCTCGCACCCGGATGGGCTGAATAAGGCCGTGTGTGGCAATGGACGCGGCCAGTTCCGCGAGGGCATTTTCGTCGTAACTCCGCCGCGGATTGTTGGGGTTGGGGCGGATTTTGTCGATAGCGAGCAAAACGGTCGATTTCGTGCTCTGAGCGGCGATTGCGGTCGTGGTGTTGTTTTCGTTCGTTTTCATGGCATGATGGTTTTAAGATTATTTTGAAAGGTATTTGATCAGTTGCTTGTGGCGGTCGTACGGTATTTTGAACAGCAGGTAGGTAATGCCTATGCCGTTGCGCGATGCGTTGTGAAGGAGTTGCCGCAGATCGGGGTCTTCCCCGGCCGTGACGCCGAACACCTCCGGCATGTATTTTTCCGGCAACCGGGTGCGCATCATATAATCGAAGTCCGCCGTGCGCTGTATGATTTCTTCGTATGATTTCATAATAAGGTCGTTAAGAATGAGAGGATCGAATCGCCGGACATGGCATGCGCGTTGTCCCAATTCCGCCATTGCTGTCCGTCCTTGTTTTGTAACGAGAGGTTGAAAAGAGGGTCTTTCCCCTGCGACCACTTGCCGGAATAAATCCGGATGCTGAAAGTGTGTACATGGCCGCTGAAATCGAAAAAGGCGGTGTATTTTTCTTTGCCGTTGATCTCCAGCAGGAGCGCGGCGATAGCTGTTATCTGTTCGTTCATGGTTTCGGGTGTTGTGGGGCGGGCATCCGCCCGCCCCGGGTTGAATGTTATTTGAGATAGGCGGCCAATGCGCTGCGCACCTCTTGTTCTCGGCGTTTGGAGAAAATCCACCCGGCGCACCGGGTGCCGTCGTGCGTAAGGTAGGCGCGGAACAGCCCGTTCAGATCGCGGAGCGTGTCGCGCAGGGGTTTCGTATCGCCGAATACGGCGATCGACTTCGCGGAGTATTCCACGATCTCGACACGTGCGTCGGCCACGGTTTCGGGGGCGGCGTTCTGCACGGGTGCAGGGTTCTCGATACATACGTTCTCGGGATTTCCGGCCACGACGGCGAAACGCTTGATAATGCTCTCTTTGTCGCGGCACGATTCCTTGCTGACCTGCCAGCCCGAATAACGGTGCGTGCCGAGGTAATAGCCGTGCCCCATGCTGTACTTTTCACGGTGTTCGTACTCGGCATTACGCTCGGCCAGGTGTGCCGTGCCCTCGAACCGGGCCGCGGCCTTGCGCATTTCGGGGAACAGATCGCGCGTGTGGGTAGAGAAGCCGAGAATAACCGTGCGCACGATACGCGAGCCGAAATAGTCCGTATAAGGGTCGCACTCGCTTTCGTGCTGTTCGCCGATGATGACGGCCACGGCATCGTCGGGAACGATCTGCCGCAGACGCTCCGCGCCGATGGTGCGTAACCGTTCCGCGTCTTCCACCGCCGCACGTCGGGCGGCTTCCTGCTCGGCTTTGAGGGCGTCGGCACGAGTGCGGAGCGCCGCGACCTCGGCGGCATCCATAAATTCGGGGTGCTCGTCGTCGTAATAGTGCCCGATACCGAATTTGTCCCGCAAGGGGCGAATCAGATCGGCAGTGTGCTCCTCGGCGGTTTCGGGGTCGATCAATCGGTAATTGTAACCGGATTGTGTGTGTGCGATTCCGGCGACGACCATGCGCTGACGCATGTTGTAAGGGCCGTCGAAAATGACGATCTGATTCTCCCGCACGTTCTGTACGTCGGTGTCGTAACTCTTTCCTGCGAATAACAATGTGACTTTTCCCATAGTTGTAAGGTGTTGAATGTTAGTAAAACAGCCGCAGAAGAAACCGCACGAGGACAACCACGGGGGAAAGGACGAGACGCACGATGTCCCGACACCGCCGCAAGAGCCATAACGAGAGGCAGAAACCCCAAAAACCGCCCGCACCGAGATAGATGCCCGCGAGAAATTTGAACGCCGCAAACGCGCCGAAAAGCGCAGCCGCGAAACCGACCGCAGACCTCCAAAACCCGCAGATGCCGGTGGGAGCGGTGCCGCTCCGTTTCAAAATTTCCCGTATGTCTTTGTGCTGTTTCATAACTACGACCTTTTTTTTATGCCGTATGGGCCGCGTTTGCCTTGCTTCCGTTTCTGTGGGCTATATTTCAGAGGGGCGGAATACAAACAAGATTTCAGGACAAAAAAATCAGCCGCAACTTGTACATTGCGGCTGATTTATTTGTCTGAACCCGAAGGGCCCCGATCTTGGTTGTTTTCCGACCCCCTGCCATAGCTTCGCCCACGGAAACGGAAGCAAGGCAAATGCAGTGCATAACGTGCTAAACGGGGAGTAGGTAGTCTCGGAAACAGCACAAAGACATACGAGGAATTTTCAACCCGGATATAAAAAACAGATATGTCTGAAACATATCTGCTTATCTGTCTTTGGCCGGATTGTATCTTGCTATCGGTAGCCAATAATTTCAAAATACTGCGAGCCGTAAATCCTTTGCCGTAGGCGGCGGTTATTTCCATTTTGGAAACAACCGATTCTGTATCGGGATTTTCAGCGTTCGACCGTTCCCAATGGCATATATTTATTCTAATTGGATATCCCATTTTGTGATTTCGAATTCGAGGTCACAAATTGCGGCCTCAAACCGATTGCGAACCGTCGGATCATTCTGTCGTATCCGCCTCCGGGTGTTCGATCCCTTCGGCTGTTTTTTCGGCCAATACCTGTTTTGCCGTGAGCGGCGATACGATTCTTTTTCCGGTCTGGGCTTCGATCTCGCGGCGGGTATTCCCGGCGATACGTCCGCCCTGTGCCGCCACGGCACGGTTCGCTGCGGTCGTCCGCGGTTTTCGCTCTTTCGAAATTTCGGTGGTCGTCGCTTCGGCAAGCATGTTGAGCACCAGCTCCAGATTGGTCATGTTGTCGCGCAGGCTTTCGGTTTTCAGTCCCTTGTACTGCTTGTACTGGCGCGTGGTCATACCCGACCAGCCCAGCGTAATAATATCGGTCAGCGTGGCGTATTCCTGTCCCTTTTTGATACCGCGGCGTTCCCATTCGTCGGTCAGTTCCTTGCGTACCTCGATGGATTTTAGCCGCTGGTTGATCCAGTTCTCGGAATAGCCTTTGCGATGGTAGTATTCCAGCATCCGGTCGATGCCTTGTTCCGGGTCGTCGATCTCCTCCAGCCGTTCGCGGGCAAGCGAAGAGAGCCACAACTTGAACGGCTCGGCCTTCGGCGAGGGAATCGACTGCACCAGTCGGAAAAGCTGCTCTACGTCAGCCACATCGGTCAGGCGCATCTTGCCATCCGGAGCGGTCATTTTCAAACCGTGACAATTTGTCACGGTTTCATTCCCTTCAGCTTTCAGCCGTTGTTTGAGTTTGCGCCAGTAGGCTGCGGCATCTTTACTTTCGGTCAAAACTGCGATAACATCGACAATCGAAACGTACCACTTGCCCGCTTCGTCGTCCCAGACGGTGCGTACCTTACGCTCTTCAAAAAGTTGTATCGCTTGCTTTTGGGTCATGGCTCTTTTTACTTTGATTGCTTAAAACCGATGGGCCGGGGCTGTTTGCGGGCCTCTGGAACTTTGACTGACAGGGCTGCGATGGCCTCGTAGATGTTGTCAAGCTCCTTGCGCATGTCTTCCGAAAGGTCGTTCACCGCTTCGGCGTTGTCCTCGTCCGCCCGTTCCAATAGGGTCAGTTTCGCACGGATTTCGGACAGCTCGGCCGTCATAGTCGAGGTTGTCATAATGTAGTTGCGCATGGCGACGAAAGCATCCATAATCCGAATACTGACTTGTATGGCTGTCGGGCTGCGTAGCACGGCAGAAAGCATGGAGACCCCTTGTTCGGTAAAAGCATAAGGACGTTTTCGTGTGCCGCCCCAACTTGATGTTCCATTTTGGAATATCAAAAATTCCTGTTCTGTCAGTTGAAACATGAACCGTTCCGGAAAACGTTCGATATTTCGCTTTACAGCTTTATTCAGGTTGCCGGTCGTAACGCCGTAAAGCTCGGCCAAATCGCGGTCGAGCATCACGCGCTGGCCGCGGATTTCGTAGATTTTGCTTTGGATCGTAGCGAGTTCTTCCATCGGTTCGGGTCAAAATGAACGGTTATTTCTCTTCCTTCGGGAGTTTGAACCCGATGGGCCGGGGCTGTTTGCGGGGCTCGGGCACTTTGACCGACAGGGCCGCGATGGCCTCGTAGATGTTGTCCAGCTCCTTGCGCATGTCTTCCGAAAGGTCGTTCACCGCCTCGGCATTGTCCTCGTCCGCCCGCTCCAGCAGAGCCAGCTTTGCCCGGATTTCAGCCAATTCCGAAGTAACGGTTGTAGCTGTCGTAATATAATTGCGCATGGCGACAAATGCTTTCATAATAGAGATACTTACTTGTATTGCCATTCCACTGCGCAATACCGCAGAAAGCATCGCAACTCCCTGTTCGGTAAAAGCATAAGGTAGGGATGTCTTCGGCCGCTTCACTCTGGATGTCGTCACAAATTGTGATGACATATTTTTCCATTCAATTTCGGAAATGCGGAACATGAACTCTTCCGGAAATCGTTCGATGTTACGTTTTACGGCCTGATTCAATGCACTGGTCGTAACTTGGTAGAGCGCCGCAAGGTCGAAGTCGAGCATCACGCGCTGGCCGCGGATTTCGTAGATTTTGCTCTGGATCGTAGTGAGTTCTTCCATCAATAAGTTTGGGCAAGTTCTTTCCTTCAACACAAATATAGTCGCTTTTTTGCAAAAAGAAAGACGAAACCGCTCCGTTTCGTCTTTTCTATTCTTTTTTCGCAGGATAATTTATCGGTGCGAAGAATTCAGCGATTGTGATGTTATATAATTTACAGAGTTTCAGTATAGATTGTGTGTTTGGAATGGAGGTTCCTGATTCATACCGAGAAATATCTAAATGTGTAAACTCAATAACTTCTTCTTGAGAATACCCATGATCCGAACGTAATTGTTGCATACGTTCTATCAAGAGCCGTTGAAAAGTAGTATCTCTATATTTGGGAACCTTTGTTCGCATTTTTTGCAAAGGAAAGGTGATGTCTAAAATTTTATACACGTGATTTCACGTGTATTCGAAAAATTTGATTATATTTGCATACGTGGATTTCTAAATACAGAAATTATGCTACATTTGCGATTGAATAGTTCGGCGTAGCCGACGGACATAATCATAAAGGGTAAACAACTCTTTATACCTACTTGTAAACTTGGAGACCTCTTCGGAGGATGTTTAATCAGATGGTATAATGGTTGTCAGCTCCGGTTATGTCCTGTTTGTTATTTGCAAGCAGGGCTTGACTGGGGCGCAGGACAGCTTCCATCTGAAGGTAACTCCAAGACCGACAAGTAGGGGCTGACACCGCGCCCCCTTTTTATTTTCTGCGGGCGCATCATCCACTAACCCGAAACCGTCATGCACCGCCATTCGCCGAATACATTACATCATACGGATTGCACCCGCCGAGCGACCGCCGGCAGGCGGAATCGGTATATCTTTGCAGCAGCGTTTGTTTTGGACCCTAATACTATCGAAATTATAAATATGATACCGATTCGCTGATTTACCATCGGTTTTTCTGTCTGCTGGCAGAGAAAGATAGTTTTTTACGGGGCGGCCGCGCCCGTTGCACCCTGCCCTGGTTTCAACTATCGCACCACCGAACACATAAAAACATACCGAAAATCAGCCGACGAACCGTTCCGTGGCTGAATCCCGACTCGAATTAATAACACGGATGCGGCCGATATACGACTGAATTCTTCATGGAATCTGTGTGAAGTTGCGTCACTATCCATCGTATGTCTCTGCATCCGTTTTCATATCCGGAAATTGTCTCCGACAATAAGTCCGAACCGGCTCTACCCGTATTCGGACTAATGGAAGCGCGTATTTACAAGGGAGAATACACATCGGCTGAGATGATCGTCTTAAAATCTCTTGACATTCATTACAAGCCGATGGCTTCCATTCCTTTTCATTTATTGTAGATATAGCAGCATAATTATAACATTCACCAGATAATCTTTTAGCGGTGTCCGAAGCAAGAAATTTGCCCGCTGAATCTCCGAAGTAACCTGCCGGACGGTCAGGTTGAATTTTTCCGCAATTTGATGGTAAGTCATATCTTCCAGACGGCTTGCCAAAAATACATTACGAGTAAGAGACGGCATTTTGGCCAGTTCGCGCCGGTAAATCTCGATTATCTCGGATTGGAACAGTTTGCCGATCTGTTCTTCGTTAGATAATGTATTGATACTCGATTCGATCCGCCATTGTTCTTTTCTATAAAGTTCGCTTTGAGCTTTGAGCATGGATTTCCGCTTACGCAGGTATGAAATACAGCGAGTCCTGACGTAATTGTAAATATAACCTTTGATATTCACGTCGAATTCAAGGTGATCCCGGTGTTCCCACAAATACATGAAGCCATCGGTCGTAATATCCGTTGCCATCTCCATATCATTTATATAGGAGTATGCGATTCGGATAAAACGCTCCTTGTCGTTGAACAGCCTGTCGAACTCTTCGGCTGTCAATATTTTCGTCGGCTTCCCCATCGCAATCTTTCGATACTGTTTCCAAAGATAGCAATTATTCCCGAAAATGCAAGTCGAGAATTCATCCCCGGTTTTTCGTTTCCGATGTTTTGAAAGCGCCTGCAAAAAAGAAATGAAAATATTTTTGAAACAAAATAAGGTTCCGGGAAGCAAATGCAGGCGATCAATACACTCATTGTCAATACATTGGCTAAATAAATAATTTTACATTATTATTAAATATATTTATTTATAAAAAAGGCTGTAAACTCGGTTCGCTCATGCGTTTAAAAAGAGAAAGCAATGAAGCCGGCATATAATTTAATTACAAGATAATGGATCAAGAGGTAATATACAAAGCTCTGCGCGGCGAAGCAACCCCAGATGAGCTGGAACAGGTGGCACGGTGGCATTCCGAAAATCCGGAGGACTTCCAGCGCTGCGCGGATGAGGTGCACATGCAGATCGACATGATGGAGTTGTACGGCGAAGAGATCCGTCCAGCAAGTTGGATCGCCGTGCACTGGAGAAAGGTAGTCCGTATTACCGTACAAGCTGCCGCCATGCTCGCCATCGGGCTGTTCGTCGGGGGATATATCAGCAAGGAACGCACCTACGATATGCTTGCCGAGCAAATCAACACGTTGCAGGTTCCTTACGGCCAACGCTTGAAGTTCACGCTTCCGGACGGTTCGAGCGTTCAGCTCAATTCCGGAGCAAAGATCGAATATCCATCCGTATTCAAAAAGAATCTCCGCAGAGTAAAGCTTTCCGGCGAGGCGGTATTCGATGTCGAACATGACGAGAGGTGTCCGTTCGTTGTAGAAACTTTCGCATCCGATATTCGGGTGTTGGGTACGAAATTCAACGTTGTGGCCGATGAGCGCCACCAACGCTTTTCGACTGCATTGCTCCAAGGTCGGGTGCAAATTACAAACCGGCTCGATCCCACGCAAAAAGACATTATACTGAAACCTAACGATATTGCTAATCTCTCGAACGGTCATCTTTTCATCGAACCGATAACCGATCCGGAAATATTGTGCTGGACGGAAGGTCTTATCAACATTTCGGGTCTGCCTTTCGATGAACTGATGGAGAAATTCGAGCGGGCATTCGACGTGAAGATCGACATCTCCCTTGAGAAACTTCCGAACATCAGAAACGTCAGTGGTAAAATTCGTGTGAACGACGGCATTGACAAAGCCCTTCACATTTTGCAGTATACCGCGGACTTTTCTTACAAGAAAAATTCGGAAACAAACGTAGTGACGATCTATTGATGTGAAAGCCTGATTGTTTAACGCCTAAAATGATTGCCTATGAAAACGTAACCAACATCGTTCATAGCTTGTTCAATGAAAAAGCCTGCGGAGGTAGAGATCCGCAGGCCGGATAATAGATTGAATCGAGCTTTTTTGAGACACTAATTAACCTATTATCTAAAACTTCGCAAAGATATGAATAAAACAGTATTCTTCAACAAGTTTCGAAGACTGTTTGGGTTCGTACTCACAATCTCTTTGCTTGGGAACGTATTCGCTGCATCTGCACAGAATGCCCGAATTTCCATTAAGATGGAAAACGTCCCTATTTCGCAGGTTATAAAAGAGATTGAAAATCAAACCCGTTACTTGTTTATCAACAAAGGCGTCGATACCAAAAACAAGGTCAGTATCAACGCTGTCCAAAAAACGATCCAGGATGTGTTGGCACAACTGTTCGCCGGCACGGAAATCGCTTACCGGATCGATGAATCCTACATTATCCTGACCAAAAAGAACGATGTGGGGAATCCGGTTTCCGTGACCGGAAAAATCAGGGATGCAAAAGGTAATCCGATCGTCGGAGCCAGTATCCTTGTTCAAGGAACTACAATAGGCGTCAGCTCCGACGCCGATGGTGCGTTTGCGCTTCAGGTACCCCCCCCCGCAGCAGACAGACAGCTGGAAATCAGTTTTATTGGTTATACTCCTGTGTCTATTGTCGTGGGCAGCCGGACTTCTTTCGAAATCACGCTCGAAGAGGCTGCGTCCGAGATCGAGCAGGTCGTGGTCACTGCTCTTGGTATTAAGCGTTCGGAAAAGGCCGTAGCCTACAATG